>ERZ724560.30-NODE-30-length-24275-cov-4.275054_pt1 | contig 24275 bp, 27 predicted proteins | sample MGYA00375854_ERZ724560 | MGnify/ENA primary metagenome ERZ724560 (study PRJEB28725, sample SAMN03264854) | marine sediment metagenome | biome: marine pelagic biome; feature: marine oligotrophic desert; material: ocean water | place: Pacific Ocean:North Pacific... | reverse complement strand
TGCTTGGTGTGGAGGTGCCAAAACAGTATCAACAGAAAACTGGCAACCCCCCATGAATAATCTTGAAAAAAAAGAAGATCCTCAAGCCATTTGGTCAAAGTGGAGCAACAATGAATTGGCTGGGGATTACCAACTTTTATTCAATAGATTCGATCTGTTATTAATGATCAAAGTACCGAGCATGGAACATGTCTATGAGAGCAGGTGGCTTCAAGAACAAACTTTAGCAAAGACACTCGATGACCCTGAGTTAAAAAATAAAATAATGAATAAACAGGAAGTTTTTAGGTTTGTTATGCATTACGAAAGATTAACTCGTTATATATTAGAAGAAATGCCTTCATTTGCGGATATTGTTCTAGAAAGAGATAAAGGATTTAATTTCTCTTTCCTTAAAACACCTTAGATGTTGATAATATGTGGAATTCTTGACTTCAGACATTCTGGTGTCAAAATGCGCCACCTTCAGCTTTTAGCTGATTGCTGGTACATATTATGAGTAAAGAACAACTATCTGGAGCAGAAGCCCTTATGAGATCCCTTCAAGATGAGGGAATAGAGCTAGTGTTTGGTTATCCTGGCGGTGCTTCTCTGCATATTTATGATGCTTTATTCAATCAACAAGCTGTTCAACATGTTTTAGTCAGACATGAGCAGGGAGCAGTACACGCAGCCGACGGGTACGCAAGAAGTACAGGGAAAGCTGGTGTAGTTTTTGTTACTTCAGGTCCGGGTGCCACTAATGCCATTACTGGCCTTGCCACTGCCCATATGGATTCAACTCCTGTAATAGTCATTTCTGGTCAGGTTAAAAGTCACCTTATAGGAACTGACTCATTTCAAGAAACGGACATGATTGGGGTATCTCGTCCAATTGTTAAGCATAGTTTCTTAGTCCAGAAAGCCGAAGACATTCCTATGATTATTAAGAAAGCATTTCATATTGCGACTACAGGAAGACCCGGTCCGGTGGTCATAGACATTCCTAAAGACGTTACAGATCCAGACTATAAGTTTGATTACAGTTACCCAAAAGATATCGACATAAGGTCTTATAAACCAGTAGAAGAAGGCCATTCAGGTCAAATAAGAAAAGCTGCCAAGCTTTTATTAAATTCAAAGAGACCTGTAATTTATAGTGGAGGAGGCGTAATTCAAAATGATGCCTCTGAAGAATTAACTTCACTGGTTCAATTCCTTGATTTCCCAGTAACTAATACTCTTATGGGGCTAGGGGCTTACCCTGGAACAGATAAAAACTTTTTAGGAATGCTAGGAATGCATGGAACTTACGAAGCAAACATGGCCATGCATAACTGTGACTTGATTCTTGCTGTTGGGGCAAGATTCGATGATCGAATAACTAATGACCCAGCTCAATTTGCTTTAAGTGCAAAAAAGATTCATATAGACATAGACCCGGCATCGTTATCTAAAATAATTAAGGTCGATGTCCCAATAGTAGGCTCAGCTAAAACTTGTTTAGATCAGCTATTAAAAGAACTAAAGAAAAATGAATCTAAATTAGATAAGAACAAGATTGAGCCTTGGCGTAAACAAATTAAAGAATGGCGTAAAGAGCATGGTTTAAATCATCAAATGTTAAAAGATGCTTCAAACAGTGAAAAAATTCTGCCGCAGCATGTAATTCAATCTTTATATAAGGAAACCAAAGGGGATGCTTATGTTACTTCTGATGTCGGTCAACATCAGATGTTTGCTGCCCAGTATTATCACTTTGATAAACCAAGGCGTTGGATAAATTCAGGGGGATTGGGAACAATGGGGTTTGGATTACCAGCAGCAATGGGAGTTCAGTTAGCTTTTCCTAATTCAACAGTTGCCTGTGTAACTGGAGAAGGCAGTATTCAAATGTGTATCCAAGAGCTTTCAACATGTCTGCAATACGATTTGCCAATAAAGATTATTAATCTCAATAACTCTGCCCTCGGTATGGTGAAGCAATGGCAAGACATGCAATACGATGGCAGGCTTTCTCACAGCACATACGAGGATTCCTTACCCGATTTTGTTAAATTAACAGAATCGTTTGGTCATGTGGGATTAAAAGTTGAGAAACCTGAAGATTTAGAATCTGCCATGAAGAAATGCTTTGAATTAAAAGATAAATTAGTTTTTCTTGATGTTGTTATTGATGAAGATGAGCATGTTTATCCTATGTTAGAAGCTGGCATGGCTATGGATTCAATGTGGTTAGATAAAAAAACTAAGACTTGGGAATGAAGAGAGTTATAGCATTGTTAATGGAAAATCAACCTGGCGCTTTGTCCAGAGTTGTGGGACTGTTCTCTCAAAGGGGCTATAACATTGAATCATTAATTGTTGCTCCGACTGAAGACCCTTCCTTATCCAGACTAACCATGACGACGGAAGGAGACACTCAAGTGGTTGAGCAAATTACCAAGCAGTTAAATAAACTTATTGATGTAGTTAAGGTGCTGGACTTATCTTTAGAAGCACATGTTGGAAGAGAACTCCTGCTTATTAAAATGGAATTTTCAGAGAAAGCTGAAGCCGAGGTATCAAATTTAGGAGGACAAGTTTTATTCAAAGATGACAATCTTCTAAATGCTGAATTTGTAGGAACCTCAGAGGAATTAGATGAAATAGTAACCTCTTTAGCCAAATTAAACCCTATGGAAGTAGTAAGAACAGGGCTTTCAGGTATATCCTCTACAGCAAAAACCTTAACAATCTAATTTCGGGAGAAAGTTATGCAAATTTATTACGACAAAGATGCTGATCTTGAATCACTAAATAGTAAAAAGATAGTTGTTGTTGGTTATGGTTCTCAAGGTCATGCTCATGCTAACAATCTGAAAGACTCAGGCATGGATGTAAGCGTTGCACTTAGAAAGGACTCTACTTCTTGGCAAAAAGCTGAAGAAGCAGGTTTTAAAGTTCAAGAAGTTAAAGATGCAGTAAAGGAAGCTGACTTAGTTATGGTCTTGATGCCGGATGAACTTCAATCTTCAACTTACAGTTCTGAAATAAATGAAAATATTAAAAAAGGGGCTGTTTTAGCCTTTGCTCATGGATTTAATATTCATTTTGAAATGATTGTTCCAAGAGAAGATCTCGATGTTGTAATGATTGCTCCCAAGGGGCCAGGTCATACCGTACGATCACAATACGTTGAAGGAGCAGGTGTGCCTTGTTTGATTGCCATTCATAAAGATGTATCAGGAAAAGCTAAAGATAGCGCTTTGGCATATGCTTCTGCAATAGGGTCAGGCAGAGCTGGAATTATTGAAACTAACTTTAAAGATGAAACAGAAACAGACCTTTTTGGTGAACAAGCTGTGCTCTGTGGTGGCTTAACTTCCCTTATTCAGGCTGGCTATGAAGTACTAGTTGAAGCAGGTTATCCTCCAGAAATGGCCTATTTTGAATGTCTTCATGAAGTAAAACTAATCGTCGATCTAATATATGAGGATGGATTACAAAATATGCGCTACAGCATTTCCAATACTGCAGAATTCGGAGATTATACGAGTGGACCAAAAATTATCACTGAAGAAACTAAAGAAGAGATGAGGGCGATACTGAAGAGAATTCAGTCAGGTGAGTTTGCAGAACAGTTCATGTCTGATTGCAGACAGAGCAACGATGGTAAGGGCGGCCCTGAAATGAAAAATTATAGAGAGAAAGCTTCTTCACATCCTATCGAAGAAGTGGGCAAAGAACTTAGAGCAATGATGCCATGGATTGCTCAGAATAAGTTGGTGGATAAAGCCAAAAATTAAATCAAGTGCCTAAAAAATCTGAAAACTTAGATCTTTATGATGAACATGAAGAAGTGGTTTCTGAAGATGGAAAAAAAGTTAGAAGACGAGGTATATTTCTATTACCTAATCTTTTAACGACTGCCTCTTTATTTGCTGGATTTTTTTCCATAATTTCTTCAGTAGAAGGAAATTTCATTTATGCAGGTATGGCAGTTTTTGTTTCTCAAATCTTTGATGGTTTGGATGGTAGGGTGGCAAGGCTAGCTAAAGCTGAGAGCCAATTTGGAGCTCAATATGACAGTCTCTGCGATGTTATTTCATTCGGGCTGGCACCTGCTATTTGTATATTTCTGTGGGGCCTGAACTCATTGGGTCAAGCTGGATGGGTTTTTTCATTTTTATTTGTTGCAGCAGCAGCCCTAAGACTGGCTAGATTTAATACTAACATTGGGTCAGAAGATAAGTTTTTTAAGGGTCTGCCAAGTCCAGTCGCAGCAGGTTTAATTGCCTATTATGTATGGTACTTAAGTTCTTTAGGCCTGCAGGGCGAGAATGTGATTCCAACTTTAGCGGTTATAAGTGCTAGCGTAACTGGCATAGTAGCTATCTTGATGGTAATTAATGTCCCTTACTATAGTTTCAAAGAGATTGAGATGAAGAGAAGAGTGCCTTTCTTTTCTATTTTAATGGTGGTCTTCCTTTTTGCTTTAATTTCACTTGATCCGCCCCTAGTCCTTCTTACCTGTGCATTTCTTTATATTTTATCCGGCCCTATTATTTGGATAGTAAAAACCTTACGCAAGTAACTTATTCATTGTAAGATTCGCCCTCCACGCAAGTGGGTCTGTAGCTCAGTTGGTTTAGAGCGCACCCCTGATAAGGGTGAGGTCGGAAGTTCAAGTCTTCCCAGACCCACCATTCAATTGTTTCGCCTAACTTTTTTTAGATATTAAAGTTAGGGGGCCAATAGGCCCCCTAAAGTCCTTAAGGATAAAAAGGGTTATCGGTTATATAAGCAGGAAGATCATAAGATCTTTTAGTTCTGCAAACCTTTTGCCTCTGTATTTTCTTAAGGGATTTTCTGACTACACGATTGATTATTCGTGCTTCTTCATATTTAGTCATAACATCTCCTGTTAAAAAGATGCGTTCCTTCGGTATTATCACCTACTTCCGTCCCTTGCGGGATGAACGAAGATGCGTTCCTTCGTCACAATTGACTACTTCCGTTCACTGCTACATTTAGAGTGAATGAACGAACTAGCATAATAACAAAAATAAAGAATGGTTGAAAATTGGGTGAGTAAATATAATCTCGTAATCGAATCCGAGTGAGGTAAGATTTTATGATAAAAAAATGTCTATCTTTTTCTACTATATTTTTATCTTTTTTATTGCATGCAGAAATAAAAGAATTAACTATTCTTCATACCAACGATTTACATTCTCACCTTTTTCCCCATATTGAAACTTGGATAAGTGATACCAGAGAAGTAGGAGGCTTTGCAAATTTAGCAACTCTAGTAAAAAGAGAAAAAGCAGCTAACTCAGATACCATCTACATTGATTCTGGAGACTATTTCTCTGGACCTTATGTAAGCACTTTGACAAAAGGCAAGGCAGTTATTAATTCTATGAATTTTCTTGGACTTGATGCAGCCTGCATTGGAAATCATGAGTTTGACCATGGTTGGGACAATATGCTTGAACAAATGCAGGAAGCTACTTTTCCAATCTTGAATGGAAATATATTTTTTGAAGGTACCAATGAACTGGTTTGGAATAATCCTTATCTAGTAATAGAAAAAGGGGGCATAAAAATTGGTTTAATTGGCCTTCATGGAAAGTTTGCTTTTTATGACACTATCAACTTTAAGATGACTCAAGGTATTGAAGCCAGAAACGAAGAAGACTATTTAAGAAAGTATATTGCAGAACTAGAACCTATTACCGATTTAATAATTCTCAGCATTCATCAAGGCATGCCAGGGAGGCAATCCAGCCTTGGAAAGACTGATGTAGAGAGGAGTCTTCGTAAAGATATCATGCTGGCTAAGAATGTTCCCGGTGTAGATGTAATTATTTCAGGACATGCTCATCAGGGCACTCCTAAAGCTCTCGTATCAAACGGAACTATCATAGTGTCAACAAATGCTTATACAACTGAACTAGGAAAGCTAAAAATAAAATACGATACAGAAAAAGACCAAATCATCTCGCATTCAAATAAGCTAATAACTGTTTTCGATGATGAAATAGAAGACGACCCAGATATGCTTAGAGAGATTAAGTTTTGGCAAAAGGAAGTAGAAAAAATAGCTTCAATTCCAGTCTTCACTTCTACCAAGAAATTGGTTCGAGCATATGGAAAAGAATCAAATATGGGTAATCTGTTTGCTGATGCTGTTGCTGCTACAGATGAAAGGATAGATGTTGCAGTTATAAATAGTGGAGCACTTAGGCAGGATATTGAAGCTGGAATTGTGACTAAAGGAGACTTAATATCTGCTTTTCCTTTCCCCAATACTTTAGTTATGACTAAGTTGAAAGGCACCCAAGTTAGAGAAATTTTTAATCATGCTGCTGGTATGACAAACGGAGTATTACAAATATCAGAAAATTCTAGCTATTCTTTTACCCCTGGCGAACAAGTAGACGAGATTTGGATTAAAGGTGAATTGGTTGCTGATGAAGAAGAATATTGGGTTGCAGCCCCAAATTTTGTTACTCAAGGAGGTGATGGGTATTGGGAGTTTCAAAATTCAATGGAATATATCGACACCGGAGTTGTAATTGTAGATGCTGTTGAAGATTTCATAAAAGGCGTAGAAATGTATAACCCTAAATATGAAGGTAGAATACTTGTTAAGTAAGAAACAGAAGTCATCAATAACCTCTCAAGAAATTCAAGTCTTCCCAGAACTATCTATAAGAGATAAAGTTATTAGAGGAATATGATATGAGAATTCTAAGAATTACTTTAATTAGCTTACTAGTTGTCTACATTGGTTTAGTTGTTTTGTTCGAGTCTTGGTTAGGCTACTCTCAACCAACCAATGCAAATAGCTTGGTAATCACAACTCTTGACAGTGGGGAGCCAGAGGACAGGGTACTTTCCGCAGTAAATAATGGCGGTAAACTTTATGTTTCAGCAAACCATTGGCCTCGTGCATGGTATAGACAAGCCTTATCTAATCCCAATGTAGAAGCATTGTATAAAGGAGAGAAAAATTCCTATTTAGCAGTTTCTGTTGAGGGCGAGGAACATGATAGGCTTATGAAAGAACATGCTCATCCATTAACTTTCAGGATACTAACGGGCTTTCCTCCTAGGTATTTTATTCGCTTAGACTTAAAGGACTAAGTTAACCTTCATCAAACTTTTATTAATCTGTTTTTTATGCCAGTATTAAATGCATGAAGAAATTTATTGTATTTTTAGCTAAGACAATTGGTAGTGTTGTCGGTCTAATTGTTTTAGTTGTGTTTTCTATTTTTGCCGTGGCTAGATTCAGTGACGGCCCTATAGGTAATGGACCACCTATAGAAATGGTAACTGCAGGACCCTTTAAAACGGGCGAGTTACAAGTTGATGGGGATGAACCTGATTGGAGTTTTCTGAAAGACTACCCCATTGTGCAATTTCAGCTATTGGACCCTCCTCGTTCTCGAACTACATTTATTATGGAAACAGAAGGGAGGATTTTTATTCCCTCAGGCTATATGAACAGCACAATGGGTAAGATTTGGAAGCATTGGCCAATGGAAGCTGAAAAAGATGGCAGGGCTCTTTTAAGAGTAGATGGAAAGCTTTATGAAAGAACGATGGTCCGGATAGAGGAAGGTGAGATCTTGAATGGCGTTTTAGGAGAGCTAAGCAGAAAATATGCTGGAGGGTTCCCAGTTTCTCAAGAAAATATAGATTCCGGAGATTTGTGGATTTTTGAGTTGGAACCAAGAAAGAATTAAATTTTATCTTTAAATTTTTCTAAGCACTGATAGTCGCCTCTAGCATTTCATCCAGAGCAGTTAGATTAATACCCAACTCTTTGCTAGAAGGCAAAGGGTCAATATCATCATCATGATCTAACACTCCCAACATGGCCCTCGTTATGGGAGGGTGTGAAAATAGCATTTCACATATTCTGGCTAATGTGTAACCAAGAAAGAGAGGGAGAGAAAAGACTTTTACTTTTACTCCTAACTGTTTGGCTGCCTTCATAATTAGTTTTTCTCGAGTAAGTGAAGTTAGACCTGCAAGAGCCTTAATCCCTATTGAGGAATAGTTCTCTTTGAGAGTTCTATTTATATCTATGTTTATAACATCAATGATATCTTTGGCATAAATGGGTTGTTCTAAACTAAGTTTTCTAAAAGTGAAATTAATTCTGGAAAGAGCATTTTTTTTCAAAGCTTCACAAGCATAATCACCTTCTCCAAGTACCATTGGGACTTGCAGGACTAGGGAAGGTATATCGGAATCCAAGAAAAGCTTTTCAGCAAGCCCCCTTGAAGAAAAACAGGTATTTTCAGAACCTTCTTTAGCACCTAAAATACTTATATAACAACATTTTTTGATGTCACTACCTTTGATAGCTGCCACAAGTGCCTTGGTGGTTTGTTTGTGAACGACATCAAATCTATTGTCTTTATTTTCTTTAATTATGCCCACTAGATGCAATACATAAGTGCATGACCTAGCTAACTCCTTAATGACTTGCTCATCAAGGTAATCACATTTAACTATTTGAATATCTTGAATATCATGAGCCTGTACGAAATTCATCAAATCATTTTTAGCTTTCTCTGATCTTACTAAAGCACAAACATCCACTTCCCCTTTGGAGAGCATGAACTTCTTACCTAAATTTCCATTAGCACCTGTTACTAAGATCTTATCTTTCATATTCTTATCTGGTTAATAAAGTCCACAATCTTTCGGACATGGAAACTAAAGTTGAAGCTATCAGAATCCAACCACAAAGTATAAAAAATTTATCAAGCTGATTAATCCCTACAGCTTGAGAAAAAATACAGATGCTCGCCAAAACATAGTAAGCAATTCCGTTTGAGCGACCTAAAAAGCTGGTCCTTAACTTATGTCCAGATAGTGCTTTTGAATCTAAGACATATTGAAGAAAAGAACCTAGTACCAATATGGGAAGAAGCAATGGTATCCCATGAGTTTTGTTTAACACAAATAACAAAACAGCTACCAATAGGGCGTCACAAGAATGATCTAAGAGTCCCCCAGTTGCAGTTTCTTGACCCTTCTTTCTTGCAATGGGTCCATCCAACAGATCACTAAGAATAGCCAGTAATAGGAAAAAACTAGCAGTGAGCCACCAGTCAGAAAGAATAATCCACGCGATTATTGGCGCAATGATTAATCTAGATAGGCTTAAAGAATTAGCTAAGGTAAAAGAGATCTTCACTTAATTTGATTTATCACCAAATAATTCTTTATTTGCTCTGGGTAGAAACATTAGACCTATTACCGCATTAAATAAAATGAAAAAGTTATGCTGTAAAAAGCCAAAAGCTGCCATCTCCCCTTCATTCTCAGGGAAAAGAATTATCCAAGAGGTTATGGCCGCGGCTCGCATAGGGGTAGGAATTGTAGCGGCAAAAAATATGACTGGAAGAAGAGGAAGAAGGGACAATGATGAAACCTCCACACCAAAGAAGCCAAGGGCTGTTGAATAGACAAATACAGCTGCGATTAATAAGGGTGATCTCAATAAGAAGAAAGCTCCGTAATGCTTGAGCTTAGCTAACCTGAAGGCATGAAAAATTTCTAAATTTCGTATTCTGTTATTTTGAAATAAAGGTCCTCGAAAGAAAAATACCCAGAGGATAAAAAATACAGCTCCTCCAATAGCAATATATTGAACCAGCCCAAATACTTCGGGTAAATCTTGACCTCCAATGGCAAAGCCTATGGTAGCCCAAACTAATAAATAAAATATTTCACAAAACATTATGAACAGCATCAGTGAAGACACTTCCCATCCAGGAACCTTATCCCGTCTGTTTAAGTAAAAGGCCATCGCGCCTTTCCCAATTTGTTCATTAAACATAGAGATGATGTAGGCACTGGCACGAATGGGCAAAATGTCAGTGTATTTAGTGTCTTTGATAAACCAGCCCAAAGCCCTAGTTATTATTAAGGTGTCTATGGAAAAATAGAATAGGCAGTAACCAGTCATCATTAATAGCCATGGAATCCAGTTTACCGCTGCAAAAACAACTAACATGTATTCGATCAACGTCATGCCTTCTCTTAAGGCAGCTCCATTTAATCGGGTATAGATATAGTAAAAACACGCTATAGCTATCCCAAATAACAAGATCTTTCCGATCCTACTAGACTTTTTAGGATTTACTTCTGGACTTTCAGATGTGCTCAATCTATTTCTCTAATTAGGGAGGTTGAAGTCTTCCCAGACCTATAGGTTTTGGGGTACATTAGAAGATCATGTTTAATTGGTCAACAGTTCTTCCTCAGCCAAATAATAGCTATTCAGGCTCTAAGGTTTCTCTTTATTATCTAGTGCTATTATCTTGTATGTTCACTTTTCGTGGTGTGGTTCATTATTTTGCTCCTGATGGGGGCTCGGGAATTATTGCAGGCTTGCCTTTAGAAACTTACCCAAAAGGAGCTGTCCAAAGCATCATCACAGGTTTTGGTGTTTATGGGAAATACCATTTGATTCAAGCAGTATTGGCTTGGTTGATCGTTTTTAGATGGAGAACTTTGATACCAATTTTTCTTTTGGTAGTAGGGATAGATCAGCTTTTGGGAATTATTCTTATAACTGTTAAGCCTTTACCTGTCATACCACCTGGGCAAATAGGTGTTTATCTGTTATTTCCTATTACTTTGGTAGCCTTTTTATTATCTATCCGACAAGCCAAGTGATCCTCAATCAAGAACAACTTTCTTTTTTTAAAGTCAATGGATACATAATACTTCCAAAGATTCTTGACCCTGACCTTTGTGAGAAAGCACGTGATTTACTTTGGTCATCTTTACCCAAAGAAACGAATATTAAGAGAGAAGACCCTTCGACTCATGTAGGCCCATTTATTGAAAATGATTTGGAAGAAGATGTAACAAATCTTCGGCAAGGATATAAGTGGCAACTTAGATCAATAGGGACTGATCAGTTAATGATTGATCTTGTCTATTCAGAGGCCTTACAACAAATAGCAGAAGAACTTTTAGGCAAAGATACTTTAGTTAAACCGAAGGTAGGAGGGAAAACCATGGGTCAACATGGAGCAGCTTGGCCAGGAGGCCCTGTTGATCCAGCCTTGGATAATGAGGGGGCTAGGGGTATCTACGCAACTCTCCCGTATGGGGACAAAGAAAAAGAACCTGACTTTTGTCATAGCGATGGGCATCCTTTTAACTTAAGTCTGGTTGGATTAATCGATGATGTACTTCCCAATGGAGGAGCTTTCAAGGTTTGGCCAGGTTCACATAAAAGACTTTATCCAACATTTCAAATGCAATATGACCAACCGAGAATTGCTTATTACGAGCACTTGCCATCTTATAAAGGAATTATTCAGTCAGAGGCCTATGAAGAGGAAATTAAAAAGGTGATGGAAGATACGAAACCTGTTGATTGTTGCGGCTCAGAAGGAGATGTGGTCCTCTGGCATCATCGATTAGCACATATGGCAGGTCACAACTATTCGAACAAAATGAGACTTGCAGTTCTGGGAGACTTTATAAAAAAAGACTTAGATGAAAATAGGGCCAAACCACCCCAAGACAACATGTGGCAAGATTGGTCTGAAGATTTGAATACTGCACCAGAGACATATTCTGATGAAATGGCGAGATCTCAAAAGTTGATAGATTAAATAATTACAGATAAATTAAAGAACATTAATTTTCAAATTTACCATGAAAGTACCAATAGAGTTTACCGAGGAGTACGTAGAAGAAAATTCTCCTGACGACCAACAGATTTATAGAGACTTCCTAAGATCTGGTGAACCTTTCCGTTCTATTTTCAAGAATAACCCCTGGTTAATGCCACCGGATATTAAAAAACCACTTGAATGGGGTACAGGTATGTACTGGGATACCACCGTTGGTAGGAAACATGATTATTGGAAGGAATTTGATTTACCTAAAGCTACTAAAGACATTAAACAAATGAGAAGGGATATTAAGGAATGGGGTTTTTGTTTAATTGAAGATGCTATGTCAAAAGAACAATGCGATCGTTTTCTTAATCGACTACTTGATCAAGCCGAAGGTGAGAGATTAGCAGGCGTTGACCAGCCAACTCCTTCAGGGCAATACATAAATACTTTAATCAACAAAGGAGAGGTGTTTGCTCAATGTATCGAACAAAATACTGAAGCGGTACAGGCAGGTCCTGTTATTGAACAAATCATGGACGAAACTCTGGGTAAGGGTTGGATATGTCACAGCTTTCTTTCTAATGGATCTGACCCTGACGGGTATCCACAAGGTTTGCATATCGATCAAGGACCCTTACTTCCTTGGGTAACCGAAGAAGCACCCGCTTTGTTTAATACGATGTACATTCCGCAAGATATAAATGAAAAAAATGGTGGGACTCTAGTTATACCAGGCAGTCATAGGATACTTATTGAAGCAGGGAGTGGTGGAAAGGTAGGTAAACTTCCTCCAGCGATTAATTTAGAGGCAAAGGCGGGAACCGTAATGCTTTTTGATGGAAGAATGTTGCATGGCACGGGTGTTAATAGAACGGATAAACAAAGGTTTGTAGCTACCATGAGTAATGTAAAAGCATGGACTCGAACCCAAGAAAATTGGGTAATTTCAGTTGCACCGGATGTTTTAGAAAAGGCCAGTCCAAAACTATTACACAGAATTGGACTACAAGCTTTGACGTATGGCGCAACCATTGAAGGATTTGGTTTAGGTGCTCCTGGCAGAGTAGGAGATCAATGGGGAAGCATTAAGCAATTTAGGACCGCCTACGATAAGGGAGAGTATGAAAGGGTAAGAGAATTGTCTGGAAAATCTTCCAAAAAAGAACTGAAGAAGAAATATACTGTCAGGGAAGCAGTAAAAAGAGCCAGAGAGTCAGCTAAAACAAAATAAAATTTTATGAAGAGGGCATTTTAGGCTTAGTTCCTATAATGCCAATTTCTTCAAGTTCGTCTATTTCCGTTTGATTCAATTCTAGGATTTCTGTAAGAACTTCTTGATTGTGTTGTCCAAGAGTAGGGGCCGGGGTGTTAATAGGAAGCCTATTTCCATTAACCCTAAAAGGAGCTGAGGGGTTTGGTTGATTGCCGACTACCGCTCGGTCTAGCCATTGCCAAAAGTTTCTAGAATTAAGATGCGGGTCATTAAGTAAGGTAGGCATGGTGTGGGTCGATGCTGCGGGTATTTTAGCTGCCTGCAAAACATACATTAGTCTTTGAGATTCCTTCGAAGAGGTCCATTCGCTGATTGCTTTATCAAGATCTTCAAGCCTTGAGAGTCTATCTTTTAGATCCCCAAAGTCTTTTAGAGGTGTGCCAACCAGTTCCTGAAAACTCAACCACTGATCTTCATTTAAAACTTGAATAACTATCCATTTGTCTTCTCCCTTGCAAGGATACACTCCATTGGGAGCGAAGAATTTAGACTTATTTCCATTTCTTAAAGGTTCTTTACCATTGGCTGTAAATTCAGTAATACCATGCGCAACCAATGGAAAGAGTGATTCAACTTGTGACAAGTCTATGAATTGTCCCTTGCCTGTCTTTGCCTGGTGTCTTAATGCAACCAAAAGAGCTGAAACTCCATTTAAGCCTGCAACCGCATCCCCATAAGCTATGTGGTGCATCATAGGGGGATCTGATGACATGCCATTTACATGAGGTAGTCCGGATGATTGCTCAACTGTAGAGCCATAAGCTCTAAACATTTTCCAAGGTCCAGTTGATCCGAAGGCATGCATGGAAAGTAAAATAATGTCATCCTTTTCCTTTTTAAAGACATCGTAACTGAGGTTTAGTTTTGGCAAGACACTTCCAGAAAAATTTTCCATGACTGCATTAGCCGTTCTAACTAGTCTTAGAAGTAATTCCCTTCCCTTAGGATCAGATAAATCCAAAGTGATATTTCTATTATTACGATTAACTGAATTAAAAGCAGGAGACTTTTCTGCACCATCTTCATCAATCCACTCTTGTGTTGCCTCCCAGCTTCTCCACCAATCAAAGTTTTCACAACTCTCAACTTTAATTACATCTGCGCCCAGGTCCGCTAAGTTCCTTGCAGCTAAAGGTCCTGCCCAACCCATGCTTAAGTCGATAATACGTATGCCTTGTAGGGGGCGATTACTTGTCATAACTAAAATTCTCGGTATGTTCTCCTAATTCGGCAACGTTGCCTCCTAAGGAAGGGGGGGTATCCATTAATCTAAAAGGGATACTAGGAACTGTTAACTTAGTCTCATCTGGCAAAATTGCTGAAGTGAAGGCTTCTCGTTCTAAAAACTGGTCTACATTTAGAAGTTCTTCCATAGTTGGAACTCTTGCCAAAGGTATTTTTTGCTCTTGGGCTTTGTAAAAGAGATCTTTGGAAGAAAAAGTTAATAAACTTTCTTGAATAACAGGCTCTATTGTCTCTATGGCTTGTAATCTTCCTAAAGAAGTTTGGTATTCAGGAACAAAAGCAAATTGCTCCATGTTTAGTAACTTACAAAAGGCATGCCATTGACTAGGGGTTAGAACCGTTAAGCCTATCCATCCTTCTTTACAAGGAAAAACACCTAAAGGGTAAGTAGGAGCAAACCTATTAACACCCAGCCTTCTTCCTTCCAATCCTGTATTGAAAAATGAAACGGCCCCCACCTCAGTAAGACACAGACAAGCTTCAAAGATACTTGTCTCCAACAAAGTAGGGTTTTTATTGTTTCCTAATTCAAGGCCTAAAACTTGCCCTAAACTTCCTGCGAAGGCGGCCATTCCACCTAATATTTGAGCTTGATAACCGGTTGGGATAATGGGCGGTCCTTCAATTGAACCGAGACCCCGAAGCATTCCATTTAAAGCAAAACATTGAGCATCTGTGCCGACGAAGTTTTCGTAATCTCCGCCTTTGCCGTACCAACTAATTTCAGACAAAACGCCTTCAGAGTATGCAGATAGTTCTGAGTTCTCTCCATTGCTTAGAACTAAGTCAGCATTAGAAACCAACTCCCTAATAGATTCTTTTTCGAGCTTATCCTTAACGATGCTGAGCTTATTTGTATTGAGATAAGCATGCATGGCGCTATCGTTTTTCCCACTTATAAAGGGAGGAATTTTGCGGGTTTCAAAACCAGATTCTGGTTCAAGGTTTATGACTTCGGCACCGTAATCAGAAAAAATTTTAGAACAATACTCAGTACTAACAGAACCGCTAATATCTACTACACTTAATCCTTCTAATGCCTTAGCCATAATCCCATCTAACCAAATTTATAATCATTTTTCCTTAGTTATCGATATTTGTTAGGTCGTTCTCCATTGTACTTGTCAGAAAATGGTATTAACATTATTCCAAAGTCAGTTTTTAAAGGGGGTTTTTTATGTTTACTCGAATGGACAAAGGTACTAAAGAGGATTGGGAGCATATTGGTGCTGAACACCTTCCACATATAGTGGATATGCCAAATAGAATCATCGGAATGCTTGAACAACTAGAGGGTTTTACAGGGGGATTTGCTGTAAACCAACTTCACCATTGCTTACAAACAGCTACTATGGCAAGAAATGCTAATGCCAGTGATGAAATGGTTTTAATCAGCTTAATACATGATATCGGAAAGGTGATTAGTGTTATTGGACATGGTGAAATCTGTGCAGAAATTATTAAGCCATATGTTAGCGAAGACGCTTACCATATTATTAGGACACACCAAGATTTTCAGGGTGAGCATTATTATCACTACATGGATAAGCCAACGGATCTACGAAAACAATATGAGGATGAGCCTTGGTATGCCAAAGCCACTGAATTCACTGATGACTGGGACCAACAAGCTTTTGATCCTGAATTTGAGGTAGATAGTTTAGAAAGTTTTAAACCTCTGATTGAACAATTTTTTGGAGCACCCCAACAAGCCTAGCTTGTGCGTCAACCATCTGAAAAAGAAATATTAAATCACGCTTCTGAAATAGCTGAACAAGGCTATTCAATCATGGAAGGAGTGATAGACGACGAATTTAGAATTCAGGTTCTTAACGAATTAGAAAGACTGGAGTCTGTTAGACCCGGAGGGGATATTCCCCCTGGACCATTTACAGGCTTTGTAACTAGACGTTGGTTCGATTTATTAAATGACGCTGATATATGGCAGCAAGTTGCCATACACCCAGGTGTGATGTCAGTCCTCCCTCATGTATTAGGAGATGATTTCCTTTTATCGACTATGGGAAGTGCAGTAATTGGGCCCGGTGAAGAATCTCAAATGCTTCATGTAGATGACGGGGTATATCAATTCCCTAGGCCGCATCCCAATTTGGTTTGCAATACTATGTGGGCACTGTCTGATTTTACTCATGAAAACGGAGCTACCTTAGTGGTTCCTGAAAGTAACAATTGGGATCACGATCCGGTCATGGGAGAAGACTACAAAACAATTTCCTTAGAAATGCCAGCAGGCAGTATTGCTTTTGTGGTGGGCACTTGTTACCACGGCGCAGGAGCAAATACTACGGATGAGATCAGATGGGCTTTAACGATTAATTATTGTAATGGCTCTATGCGGCAACAAGAAAATCTTATGCTCGGAGTTAGGCCTGAAAGGATGATGACATTTCCTGAAGAACTGCAAAACATATTAGGTTTTAAGCTATGTAAAGGGGCAGGGCATATTTTTGCTTCAGATCCACGACAAGAGTTAAGTAATCGCTACGGAACAGGAAGCAAAGTTGATGATTACTTGGAAGAAAGAAATAAACTACACAAAAAAAGGACCAACAGAGAGGTTAACTACTCTCCCGAAGAATAAGATGGAATTGTGGACGGCGCCAACTCCTAATGGTTGGAAAATTAATATTATGGTTGAAGAGTTAATTGAACACGGCGTGGATTTACCTGACATTAAAATTAGAAGTATAAACTTACAAAAGGGCGAACAATTTTCAGAAGAGTTTGTCGAACGTAATCCCAACCAAAAGATTCCTGTATTGATTGATGGCGAGACCAGCATTATGGAAAGTGGTGCAATCCTCCAATATCTAGCTGAAAAATACCCCACTAGCCTTTTACCAACGGATAATTCTAAATGGGATGTTCTGCCTTGGTTGTATTGGCAGGTCGCTAATCTGGGACCCGTCTTTGGTAATAAATTAAGTTACACAAGATATATGGATGAAGTAGAAGAGTCTTTAAAGTCACATCCTTTAGAAAGGTTTGGAACTGAAGCCAATCGTTTACTCAAAGTTATGGACGGTCAATTGTCTAAGCATAAGTTCATATGCAGTAGTAATTTTACGATAGCGGACATAGCTATATACCCTTGGGTTAGGGGTTGGAAATGGAGCAAAATCAACATAACAAAATACCCTCAAATTGTTGATTGGGTGGAAAGAGTCAGATCAAGACCCGCTGTAGGAAGAGGATTGGCCTACGGAGTGCCGAAGGAAGAAATAGATCAGTGGAGTGAAGAAAGAAAAGCCCAATATGCTTCATCAGGCTCTACCATTGCTTCAAACAAGAATTTGGACAGAAATTAGTTTTTAACAAAATTCGCGATACTCATCGCTGTCTCATCACTTACTTCCGGTAGTCCTAAGAAAATCTCCGTACCGTGGATAGACCCCATAACTTGTCGACACTGAGCTTCGACATCAGCTTCTCTCAACAATCGATAGAAGTTTACCCCTTCATCCCTTAATGGATCACATTCGTTCACGATAATATAAGTTTTAGGAAGTCCTTTTACATCTTCAACAGAGGCAAAACTTGGCCAAGCAAGTGGGTTTTTATTGTCATACTCCTCGATACCATAAATAATTGCTCCGAAGGACTTGTTGGTTTCTGAATGAAGACTTAACAATATCCCCTCGTTTTCTTCGGAGGAAGGGTTTTCAGGTAAAGGCCAATAACCTGCAATATAAGGACACAAGGCATAAAGTCCTTTAACTATTCCTATATCTCCATCCTGGTTGAGTTTCAGTCCCGTAGCCAAAGTTAGATTTCCTCCACCACTTTCCCCAGCTATTACGATTTGCCCCTTATCAATATTTAAGTCATCTGAATTTTCGTGCACCCATTTGATTCCCGATACACAATCATTGAGTCCAGCAGGAAATGGAGCAACTTCAGGTGCTGAAGAAGCCCACATGCAATTTCTAAAATCAACCATGGCAACTGCTACCCCTTGTCTAGCTATGCATCTTCCCCAAGCTGCATAAAGCTCATCAAAACAAGAGCTAACCATCATCCCGCCACCATGAATGTAGTAGATGCAAGGCAATGTTTCATCTGAGTCAGGTCTAATGTATTGAATTTTGATGGTGTTACCGTCCGGTTGGGAAGTAAATTCTTTGGTAGCTGTAACCAGACCCTCCTCAGGCATAACTTCTTTGTAATGTGGAGAATTGTTAATCATCTGCATAACATCTTTTCCTTGTTGGGCTGCTTCTGAATTTTGTTCTTCCAGTATTTCATCACGAGTTTGAGCCACAGAATCCATGACACTGTCTACCGGGATGTCTCCGAAAACAGCTTTTAGTCGTTTATCAATTCTGGGATCGTCTTTAATTTTATTCGTCATCTTTATCCTTTTTATTTTCCTTTAAAAACGGGTTCTTTTTTTTCTACAAATGCTTTGGTTGCATTTCTATGATCTTCTGTTTGACCGCAATGGATATGATGGGTTGCTTCCAAATCTAGGCAATCATCAACTTCTCCAGACATAGCTCTGTTAAGGTTTTCTTTCATGTACCTGTATGCCACTGAAGGTCCGTTAGCTAATCGCAGAGCGATCTCCATAGTTTTTTCTTCAAGCTCTTCTGGCTCACAAATCCAATTTGTTAAACCTAAATTTAAAGCTTCTTCAGCACTTACTCTTTCGGAAAGATAATAGAGCTCTCTGGCCTTAGCAGAACCAATTAGTTGAGTCATAAAGTAACTGCCGCCGTAATCGCCTGAAAATCCAACCCTTGCAAAGGCAGTAGTTAGAATGGCATTGCTGGCCATAATTCTTAAATCACATGCCAAAGCATAGGAAAGTCCAGCACCCGCTGCTGCTCCCGGTAAAGAAGCTAAAGTAGGTTTTGGCATCTTAAAAAGTTTTCCTGAAGTTGCTCTTTGATGCACTCTTTGTCTGTGTATTGCTGAATCAATAGTATTTGTTCCAACTGTGCCGTCGCCAGAAGCTGCCATTCCTTTAACATCTCCACCCGCGCAGAATCCTTTTCCAGCTCCTGTTAAAACTACACAACGTATTTCTGTATCAGCTTCAAATTGAGCCAGCATTTCTTGCATGGCAGCATTCATTTCACCGGACATAGCGTTTCTTGCTTCTGGCCTGTTCATGGTTAGTATTCCTACACCATTTTCTTTTGAAGCAAGTAATTCTTGTGTTCCTGTATCGATTTTACTCATTATATTTCTCCCCATTTATTATCTTTGTTATTCTACTAACGATAGCAAAGATAGATAAAGTATTTAAATGATATTAATGAGAATTTCCATAACCCTTATCTTGTTATTTCAACTTTCGACAGTATTTTCTTCAGTGACACCAGCTGTTAAAGAACCTAAGAGCGAGAATCCTAAATCAATATTGATGATCGGAAATAGCTTTATGTATTACAACAATGGAGTTCACAATCCTTTAGTAAGACTCATTCGAGCTACCGAAGAACTTGGTAAAGGACACAAAATAAGATTAATTACGATTAATGGCTCTTCATTAAGTTGGCACGATGTGAATTCTTATATTAAAAATCCAAATATTGGTTCTTTTTCAATTAATTCAAAAAATGTTCTTAATAAATATGACTTTACGGGTTTTGACATGGCTATTATGCAGGACTGTAGTCAGTGCCCAATTCACCCAGAAAGAAAGGATTTGTTTTACGAGTATGCAGAAAAGCACAGTAATCTTTTAAAAAAGAACGACATAGAACCAGTATTTATGATGACTTGGGCCTATAAGGATAAACCGGAGATGACTAAGCAATTAGCTGAAGAATACACATTAGCCGGGAACAAAAATAATGTTTTAGTAACACCTGTCGGCTTAGCTTATAAAAATTCAATGAAGACCTACCCAGAAATTAACTTATACCATCCAGATAACAGGCACCCCAGTAAAGCAGGGACTTATCTTTCTGCCTGCGTAATGTTCGCTTCTATATTTCAGATTTCACCCGTTGGCATTACTTACACCTTTGATCTGGATAAAAAAGTTGCGCTAAATTTACAAAAAATAGCTTGGGCTACCCATCAAGAATATTATGGGAACTAAATCCATAACAGCCATTTTTTTTATCAGCTTAGTGTTTACTTTTCCACTGGCTGCTGAAGAAATATCATTAATGTCTTACAACGTTGAGAACCTTTTTGATAACAAAGATGATATAGGGAAAGACGACAAAGCATTTCTACCAGCCTCCTTTAAGCGCGGTTCTTATCACAAGGGTCATTGCAAAAAAATCGAAGTAAAAAAATGGCGGGATGAATGTCTTTACTTAGATTGGAATGAGGAAGCTAAAACAAAAAAAATATTAAATATAGCCAAAGTGGTTTCTTCTTTTGGTCCTAATGGGGCGGATATTATTGCATTTCAAGAAATTGAAAATATCCACGTTTTGAGAGATTTATATAATGAATTGGAACCTTTGGGTTATTTAGATTTTGTTTTATTGGAAGGTAAGGATTATCGAGGTATAGATAGCGCTATTATTTCTAAATTTCCGATAAAAAGATCGAAGCTTCATTTCATAGAATTTTCTCCTGGTTTCCCAACAAAGGACACGAGGCCTATTCTAGAAGCCCAGATAGAGTTATCAGGGAAGACTCTCAGAGTTTACAGTGTGCATTTTCCAGCGCCGTTTCTTGATTCTGTGATGAGAAACGATGCTTTCATTCATTTAGAAAGTTTACTGAACTCTCACAATGATCCTGCTGTGGCGATGGGAGATTTTAATGTAACCTCAGAAGAAGAAACGGAATTAGGGACTTTTAAGGACCAGTCAAAAATCTGGTATGTGTCTCATCAACAAGGCTGCACAAAATGTAAAGGAACGTATTATTACGAACCCAGAGATGACTGGTCTTTTTTAGACGCTATATTGGTTTCCAAAGGGCGAGGAGTAAGCTTCAACACCCTCTCTATAGATGTATTGATAAATCAAAGTAATGCTTTTAAAGATTCTTCTAAACCAAAAGGGTTTGATGCAGTTTCTATGGAAGGGGTTTCAGACCATTTTCCAGTTATTGCCAAGGTAAATTTTAGTGACTAAGATAAAAAGTAAATAAAAGGAATAAGAATGACTACACATCCCCTAGATAGCTTGACTGCTGATGAGATAAACAAGGCTGTTGACTTATATAGAGCACATGACGAATCAGATGAAAACACTTTGTTTATCAATGTAACTTTAGTTGAGCCAAGCAAAGAATCTGTCAGGAGTTATAAGGAAGGAGAAGAATTTGATAGATCTGTAAAAATTGTTGGAGTTGATTCTAATCCAGATGGAGGTTTTGTAGCTTCTATAGATCTGAAGAAGGAACAGGTTACCGCTTTAGAAAGATTACCTAATGAAGCTCAGGCAGCTTATAGTTTCGCAGAAGTTGGCTTGGCAACTGTGCTAACCAAACAAAACAAAGAGTATCAAGATGCTCTCAAAAAAAGGGATGTCACGAATTTAGACCTTGTCCAGATAGATCCTTGGCCAGCTGGGGGTGTGGTACACGAATCCATTAAACCAGGGCATAGGGCTATGAAAACAATTTCTTTTCTCAAAGAAAATGAAACAGATAACGCGTATGCAAAACCAATACAGGGTGTAATATCGCACGTTGATTTAACTCTTAAAGAGGTTACCTGTGTAGAGGATTTTGGTGTTGTCCCAGTACCCAAGGCACATGCAAGGTATGATGCAGAGTCCCAGTCTGAATTTAGAGAACAACCTAAGCCAATTGAAATAACTCAACCTGAAGGAGCGGGCTTTGAAGTGGAAGGCAATCAAATTTCATGGGAAGGTTGGCAACTAAGAGCATCCATTCATCCAGTTGAAGGCCCTGTTTTGCATCAAGTTTCTTTAAATGAAAGACCTATCCTTCATCGTGCATCTCTATCCGATATGGTAGTTCCTTATGGTTCAGCAGACCCCATGCATAGCTGGAAGGCTGTTCATGACGGAACTGAATATGGATTTGGAAACTTAACAAATTCTTTAACTCTGGGATGCGATTGTGTTGGAGAAATTCATTATTTAGACGCAAATATTCTTATGTTTGATGGCTCTGTAAATTTTATTGAGAATGCCATTTGTATTCATGAAGAAGATTTTGGAATTCAATGGAAACATGTGGATTTCAATAATTTCATTCCTACTGAAGTAAGGAGATCAAGAAGATTAGTCGTGAGCTCTATTTCTACTATAGGAAACTATGATTACGGAATGTTTTGGTATCTGTATTTAGATGGCACGATTCAAGTTGAAATGAAACTTACTGGAATAGTTGGTATAAGCGCTTTCGATGAAAAGCTACATAACGCCGAACAAGACTTAAAGATTACTGAAGAATTAGTCTCACCATTACATCAGCATTTGTTTTGTATCAGGTTAGATTGGGATTTAGATGGAGGCACCAATCAATTACATGAAAGTGAAGTCGTTGCTTTGCCTGTAAGTGAAGACAATCCTAATGGCATGCAATTAAAAAATGTAACTACGCATTTAAAGAAGGAGAAGGAAGCCAAGAGAGATATTTCACCTTCTTCAAGTAGAGTTTGGAAAGTAACAAATCCTGAAAAAATTAATTCCGTAGGACTTCCTGTGGGATATAAGCTGTTGCCTGGGAATACACCGAGTCTTCTAGCCCATCCAGATTCACCACCAGGTATACGGGCGTCTTTCGCTAAACATAATTTATGGGCAACTCCATTTAATGAAGACGAACAATATGCTGGAGGTGCTCACCCAGTAATGCATTCCGGACAAGGTGGTTTAGAAGATCTTACTTCCAAAGACAGAGACATAAGTAATTGTGACTTGGTCATGTGGCATACCTTTGGTCTAACGCATGTACCAAGACCTGAAGATTGGCCTGTCATGCCCGTAGAATATTGTGGGTTCCACCTTATACCTGTCGGTTTTTTTGATAAAAATCCAACGATAAATCTCCCCCCCACTTGTAAGGGAAACAGCAAATCAAATAAAGAAAACTAATTGTCTAAAATAACATTTAGATTGAATTGTTTTTAGGGGTAAGAGAGCTGAAATTTCAGTTCTTTAGATTTTTTCTTTACAATGCCCTTTTTCTGGGGAGGGATCATGAGAAAAACTCTTGTTTTGTGCCTTTTGATAGTTCCTTTTTTTCTTTTGTCTGAAGATGAAGAATTTTCTTACTCTTATTTGGGTCTTTCATACAACGATGGAGACTCTAAAGGGGCGACTATAGAGGGTTCACTATGGTTACCTGCAGGTTTTTATTTAAGTGGTTCTGCTGAAAGATCCGATTATCAAATTAAAGGTTCAGAATATGAAAAGAATTCAGAGTCATTACGTTTAGGTATTCATTACTCAATTGCTGACATATTTAAAAAAGCAAGTTATAAGAAATTAGATTTTGAATTCGCAAAATTCTTGGATTTTTACGTCGAGTTAGGACCTAAGAAATGGGAGTTAATAGACCAGGCAGGTGACATTAAATCTAGTACAGACATTAACTTAGTAGGCGGGCTTAGATTTGGAGATTCTGAAGGCTGGGAAGCAAATATTTTCTTTGATAGAAGCAAGCAAGCAGAGATAGAGATAGACCCTAATACCCTAGAAACAAAATATGGCCTAGGAGAGGATACGGAAAGTATCTTTGGTTTTAAGACTGTCAGGAATTACAGTGAAAACATAGCATTTGTTATAGAAGCTGCAGATAAAAGTAGTTCAGGAAATTCCTATACAATTGGTTTTCGTTATAAACTTTAAAAATGCATATAGAACAAATTTGGACTGGTAATGCTTATCGTAATTTTAATTACCTAATAGCTTGCCCTGAAACTGGTGAAACTCTAGCAATAGATCCCTTAGATTACGAAAAGTGTTTATCCAGAGCGAAAGAAAGAGGCTGGGAGATAACTCAGATACTTAATACACATGAACATGGTGATCACACCGGTGGTAATCATGCCGTGATTGAAGCTACGGGGGCTAAATTGATCGCACATCAAAATGCACAAGGAAAAATCGAGGGAATGGATCAAGGGCTGATTGCAGGTGATGTTGTCAAGGTGGGGAAGTCGGGGGAATTATTAGCTGTAGATCTGTCCCTTATACCAATCTGACTCGGCC
>ERZ724560.28-NODE-28-length-25111-cov-3.545949_pt1 | contig 25111 bp, 21 predicted proteins | sample MGYA00375854_ERZ724560 | MGnify/ENA primary metagenome ERZ724560 (study PRJEB28725, sample SAMN03264854) | marine sediment metagenome | biome: marine pelagic biome; feature: marine oligotrophic desert; material: ocean water | place: Pacific Ocean:North Pacific... | reverse complement strand
ATACAGTATCAGCCTCTTGGTGTAGTGGGTATTATCAGTCCTTGGAATTTTCCGTTTAATTTGACATACGGTCCTCTCGCGATTGTTCTAGCTGCTGGTAACAGAGCTATGATCAAGCCTTCAGAATTTACTCCAAGATCCTCTGCGCTGATGAAGACCATGATTAATAAGTATTTTGATGAGGATGAAGTTCAGGTCTTTCCAGGCGATGCTTCAGTTGGCCAAGAGTTTTCAGCACTGGCATTTGATCATCTGCTCTTTACCGGATCGTCTGCTGTTGCAAAAAAAGTGATGCAAGCTGCCTCTAAGAATCTTGTCCCTGTTACCCTGGAATTGGGAGGAAAGTCACCTGTGATTGTAAGTGCTGAGGCAAATATAAATACTGTTGCTGATCGAGTTTGGAACGGAAAATTAATGAATGCAGGACAGATCTGTATAGCTCCAGACTATACATTTGTGCATGAGACGATGTTAGAAGCATGGGTTGAGGCATCCAATGAGACTGTCAATAATATGTATCCTTCAATTTATGATAATGATGACTACACCTCTATGGTTAATGAGGGTCATCATAAACGGATGCTTAAATATCTAGAAGATGCAAAGCAAAAGGGTGCAAAAGTCATCGAAATAAACCCTTCAAATGAGACCGAAGAAAATAGAAATCACAATAAGATCATGCCGGCAATGATCATTAATCCAAACGATGAGATGCTGGTGATGCAGGAGGAAATCTTTGGCCCGATTATGCCCATAAAAACTTACACAAAAATTGACCAGGTGATTGATTATATTAATCTCCATGATCGACCGTTGGGCCTTTATTATTTTGGCCATAACAGGAGCGAGGAGGATCTTATAGTTAAGAACACAGTTTCTGGTGGTATGGCTCTTAATGATGTCATTTTTCAATTTGTTCAGGATGATATTCCCTTTGGGGGCATAGGACCGAGTGGCATGGGTCATTATCATGGCATAGAAGGCTTTAAGACATTTTCTCATGCAAGAGGTGTCTATAAACAGACCCGCATAGAAGCTATGCTGAAGCTTATGAGACCGCCTTATGGAAAACTGTTTGATCAGATACTATCAAGTCGCATCAAAAAGTAAGTGAAAAAAACACCCGAGCAAATACTCCAAGATAAACTGACAGAACTCGGTGTAGATGTTTTGAAAAAACACATTTTCTTATGTGCAGATCAAACAGAAGCCAATTGCTCTCCTAGAAAAAAAACCCTTGAGTCATGGGCATACCTTAAGACTAGACTTAGTGAACTTGGGCTTGATAATAGAGGAGGGATATATCGCTCTAAAGTAAACTGCTTAAGAGTTTGCTCTCAAGGACCTATCGCTGTGGTCTACCCCGATGGAGTCTGGTATAAGCGATGCACACCGGAGGTTCTAGAGAAGATTATTCAAGAGCATTTAGTTAATGGATCTGTCGTTGAAGAATACGTTATTTCAAAGCCGAGTTGATAGTTTCTAGTAAATAAGTTTCATTAGCTCTTTGAATTAAATAGGCGTGAATGTCTTCAGCATCCTGCTCGCTTAATCGTCGAGCAAAACCAACCATACCTTTTTCTGTGTAAAGCCCGCCAAGGGTAATTTCCATAAATTTCTCATGCGTCTCTTCAGTCATAAATCTTAGATCTGCAATAACTCCTCCTCCCATGGCGCCAGCTCCGTGGCACATGTGACATTCCAAGTGATAAAGATCTTCTCCTCTAGCAATACTGGCTTGATCTTTTATTGGTGGAGGAGGTTCAGGCATATTAATGTTGACGGGTCTCTGAGGTAATTCAGTTTCGCCGTCCAACGAAAAGGTTACGATCCGTGCGTTTATAGGACCTCCAGAATTCTTTGGAGGTAGACCGGCTTGAAGTGCAAAAACACCGCCATAACCAGCCACTACGGTGACGTATTGTTTGCCGTCGATACTGTAAGTAATTGGCGCAGCAACAATCCCAGTTTGAAGATCTTTGCTCCATTTCTTCTCTCCTGTTTGAGCATCATATGCAACCAGTTCACCATCCGATGTTCCTTGAAACACAAGATTTCCAGAGGTTGATAAAACACCGCCGTTCCAGGGTAGGGTTAAGTATTGCTTCCAAACCTCTTTTTGTTGAACGGGATCCCATGCGCTGAGCCGACCTCTAACGCTTCTAGCCAACAAGGAGAGCTGAAGTAGATTTTTTGGTGGTGCCAATACCGTTATATCACCCGCGGTGTTCCAACCGCCTTCATCGTATTCATAGTTATTGTCTTTTGCAAACGGCATATAGAGTTCTTGGGCGGGAATGTAGACCAATCCCGTTTCTGGATTATAAGACATCGGCATCCAGTTATGACCCCCCAATGCACCTGGAAAAACAAGTTTTAAACTTGTTTCATAATCGCCCAGATCGATTTTTTCTGGTCTTCCTGTTTCTGGATCGACTTTGCTGGCCCAAGTTACTTTTACATAGTTTTCTGCAGATAAAAATTCACCATTGGTTCTGTCAATGACATAGAAGAAACCATTTTTTGGAGCCTGCATGAGTACCTTTCTAAGATTTCCATCAATGGTAATATCAGCTAGGATAATATGCTGTGTTGCTGTGTAGTCCCAATTATCTCCTGGCGTTGTCTGATAATGCCACACGTATTCGCCGGTATCGGGTTTTAAAGCAACAATGGATGAAACAAATAAATTATCTCCCCCCCCAGGGCTTCTGGTCTTATAGTTCCAAGGAGATCCATTGCCTGTGCCTATATAGAGCAGATCGAGATCTGGATCATATGCCATGGAATCCCATACAGTTCCTCCGCCACCAGCTTTCCACCATTCAGAGCCTTTCCAAGTTTCTGCTGCCATTTTCATGGCATCGTTTTCAAATCCGTCTTCTGGATTTCCTGGAACGGTAAAGAATCTCCAGATCATTTCACCGCTATTGACATCGTAAGCGCTGACATAACCGCGAACACCAAAATCGGCTCCTCCATTGCCTATAATGACTTTGTCTTTAATGATTCTAGGTGCTCCAGTGATGCTGTAGGCTTTAAAATTATCCACCGTCATTGTCTCCCATATCACGGCTCCATTTTTAGCATCCAAAGCAATCAGTCTTCCGTCTAGAGTTCCTAGGTAAAGCTTACCTTCCCATGCTGCTACACCTCGGTTAACGGCATCACAACATAAGTAATAAGCCTTTTCTCTTGGGACCTTTGGATCATATTTCCATTTTAATTCTCCCGTTACAGCGTCGTTGGCATAGACAACACTCCAAGCCCCTGTACTGAACATGACTCCATCTATAACCAAGGGCGTAGCCTCGTGTCCACGGCTGCTGTCCAGATCGTGGAACCATTCAATCCCAAGATTGTTAATATTCTCTGAATTAATTTGGTCTAGGGTGCTGTGACGTTGCTCATTATATGTTCTGCCATGGCTTAACCACTGATCGCTGTTTTTATCGGCGTTGATAATTTGATCCGCATCAACATTAAAGTCTTCAGACCAGACTTGATTTGTAAACACAATAAGCGAGAAGGTTAGGACTATTTTTCTAAGAAATCTCATATCATTATTCTATAACTTGTACCCCATCAATTCGAGAGAGTATTTATTTATATCAAGGTTTGACTTTTTAGATGTTTTATATTCATCTATGTACTCAAGAATTTCAAAAGAGGGGTATAAAGAAAATGCGAAGATTCATTCATTGTATGTTCAGTTTAATTTTTATAATCAATTTAACGGTTATTTCTTCAACTCTAGAGGCCTCTTCTGAGGCAGAGATGATGAATGGTGCATTCCAATCAACCTATAAGCCTGATCCAAGTCCAAAAATTTTAATTAAAAATGGAACCTTACTTACTGGAACTGGAGAGTTGTTAGAAAAATCATCAGTTTTAATAGAGAACAACCGGATTGTCTCTGTTGGAAGCGGTATTGATGAAACTGGTGCAACAGTTATAGATGCCGAAGGAAAGTGGATTACTCCTGGTATTATTGACATACATTCGCATATGGGTGTTTATCCCGCTCCTAGCTTACGATCTAACTCAGACGGCAATGAGGCAACCAGCCCAACCACTCCAGATGTTTGGGCCGAGCATTCTGTGTGGACTCAGGACCCTCAATACACTCTTGCCCTTAAAGGAGGTATAACAACCTTTCATGTTCTCCCAGGTTCAGCCAATCTTATTGGTGGCAGAGGGGTAACATTGAAAAATATAAGAAGTGTCACCGTTCAAGGGATGAAATTTCCAAACGCACCCCATAGTTTGAAAATGGCTTGTGGCGAAAACCCAAAACGAGTTTACGGCAACCGAAATACAGAACCCTCAACTCGAATGGGTAATGTTGCAGGTTATCGAAAGTCTTGGATTAAAGCCAAAGCATATCAAAAACGATTAGAGGAATATGAATCGAAATCAGAAGAAGCTAAAGAGCTAGAATACGCACCCTCTAGAGACTTAGAATTAGAGACTCTGGTAGGTGTGCTAAAGGGCGAAATTCTAATTCAAAATCACTGCTATAGAGGTGAAGAAATGGCCATCATGCTCGATATAGCGAAAGAATTCGGCTACAAGGTGACCACCTTTCACCATGCGATTGAGGCTTACAAAGTTGCAGATATTCTTGCTGAACAAGGCGTTTGTTCGGCTATGTGGGCCGATTGGTGGGGTTTCAAACATGAGGCATATGACATGGTCTGGGAGAATGTGGCTATAGTTGATCAAGCTGGCAATGGAACTGGTTGTGCCATTGTTCATTCAGACTCAGCTATTGGGATTCAACATTTAAACCAAGAGGCATCTAAGGCCTTAGCCGCAGGAAGAAGATCAGGTTTGGATATTGATAAAGCTAGAGCTATTCAATGGATTACTTTAAATGCCGCAAAAGGACTTGGTATCGAGGATCGGGTAGGAAGCCTTGAAGCAGGGAAAATGGCCGATGTAGTCATTTGGAGTAGCGATCCATTTAGTGTTTACTCAACGGTTGAAAAGGTCTTTATTGATGGTCATATAAAGTATGAGAATGAAACCGTAGAGGAATTTGAGAGAACAGATTTTGATCTGGGTATTATAGATCCAGAGGGAGATCGATTATGAGTCATCTAAAATTAATCAGTTTTGTTTGTCTTATCTTTTTATCTTCGAATCTACTTGCTGATAATCATTCAGTAATTTTGATAAAAAACGCAACAATAATAACTGCTTCTGACCAAGGGACACTCGAAAACACGGATCTTCTTATTGAAGATGGAATCATAAAGGATATAGGCAAGAACCTTATAGTCAATGATGGTTCTGAGATAGATGCGACGGGTAAATTTATAACCCCTGGTCTTATTGCGCCTCATACCACACTAGGTCTTCAAGAGATTGAATTGGAAGCAGAAACTAGGGATGACTCCACAGATCATTACTCTGCAGGTTTTAGTATTGCCAAGGCCTTTAACCCTGCTTCTTCTTTGATTCCTTATAATCGAGCAGGCGGGATTACTTCTGCGATTGTAACCCCGTCATCAGCTTCTGGGATTTTTTCTGGAATGGCTTCAGCGTTTAAGATTAACGGTGCCCTAATGACGGAATCAATTATTGAAGATATAGCTTTGATCATGAATCTTGGAGGAAATAAAGATTCTCGTGCATCAACAATAATGTCGCTAGAGGATTCTTTTGATGTGGCTCGACGTTTTGCAATGAAACGGTCTTCGATTATGAGAGGCGATGATTTCGATTTTGGAGATTACTCGATTAGAGATTTAGAAGCTATTCAAAGACTTTTAAAACAAGACATACCCCTTGTTGTTCGTGCAAACAGAGCTAGCGATCTTTTAAGAATGATAGAGATTGCTAATCAATATGAGATTAGGATTATCTTTGCAGGAGCCAAAGAAGCTTGGAGGATTGCTGATACAATTGCTGAAGAATCAATCCCTGTAATTATCGATCCTATGGATAATATACCCAGCTCTTTTGATTCCATTGCTGCAAGATTGGATAACGCAGCTATCCTGGAGAATTCAGGTGTCAAGGTTCTGATTTCTTCACAAAGTGATCATAATTCCTATCTTAGTCGACAAGGTGCCGGAAATGCAGTGACATATGGGTTATCAAAAGAGGCTGCCATTAAAGCTTTAACGATACATGTTGCTGAAACTTTTGGTATTGCTGATCAGATTGGTTCTATAGAAGCAGGTAAAGACGCTGATATTGTTATATGGGATAACGACCCATTGGAAGTCTCAAGTTTCACCACTAAAGTCTTAATTGATGGAGAAAACATGAGTCTAATGACACGATCAAAACGCCTTAGGGACAGGTATTTGGAAAAACTCGGATTGAATTAATTTCTTTGTGAGATCGTGGAATCGATTAGCCCTAAATAGTCTGATAAGGTTTTACCGTCTTTTGAAAGTGAATCAATTTCACTGATAATGTTGTCAGCCGATTGAATGCTGGTCGAGACTTTAGCTAAAATGCTTGTATCACCTCTCTGAATAGAGACCTGATCCAATACATCAATAATTTCAAAAAGATCTAAATTTCCGAAATCCGTAAAAGAGTCTTTTTTAACTTTCTTAGTATCTTCACTGGCTAGGAGTTTATCCTCTTCACTCACCTCAATTAACTCAAGATACTCTGAGAAATCCCTAGTCTTTTCTTGTGAAAAATCCGTGCTGTTACTCCAAGCTATGTAAATTCTTGGTTCGTTCTCAGAAGAGTTGTTTACTTTGTCTTTAAAAATATCATATCCAAGGCCTAGATCGAAACTTCCCAGTGGGATATCAAACCAATAAAGATCAAAGTTATACCCCAACATAAAATTAAAGAAATTAGTGCGGTTTTCTTTGAGCTGGTAAGAACTAACAGAGCCTCTATTGAGTTGACCCATGGTAATTTTAGACTTTATTAATTGAGAATTATTGGCTACCAAAATTCCTCCTAAACTCAATGTGATTGAATCTCCATCGCTTGAGTGGCCTATATTAGCATTGTCATATTGGTAACCATCAACATAGACATCGTTTCGATAAGCGCACCCGTATTTACTGCTATTATTCTTATAGAATTCACAGGAGGTTGATGATGCTTCGATAAATACTCTGTAACTTTCTAATCCTGCAAATGAATCAATTAAACCCCAAGTCTCAAACCCAAATAGACCCATCGAATCTTTGAAAGGTTCACCCATGACTTGCCCATAAAAAGCCAAGGGAGTTTCATTAATTACATGAGAGGATCTAAAATCAAAACTGACAGAGTTGTACCCTGAATCATCTTTATCTAGAAGCATGTCAGTAAATCCACAAGATTGAGTTTCTCCACAAAAAATTGACGTTCTAGACAGACCTAATTCTAGGGTAGGAATTGGTCTAAAATCAAAACGCATACCGAAAAAACGTGGGTCAGGAACAGTTCTAGAATGATTCAGTTCCCCTGTCATAATTGAGAAATCCCATGGACCAATCCATTTGAGAAATCTTGATTCAAAAGGGTCAGAAAAAGTTCTTTCAATAGCTAAGCCTTTAATAGCATTGGCGTTAGTTGATAGCACTAAACTGTTACCCCATCCAGGTCCCCACCAACGTTTTTTAGAGCCAACATCGATTGAATAATTACCTCGAGCAATGGATAGGTAGGATTCATTGAATAAGGTATCCCCTGGTATCTTTTCAACTTTAAGATTAATTGCTAAATTCTTCGATAAGAAAGTTGATTGAGCGCCTGCCGATTTTGTATAGGTCACGGTGTCATTGAACCAAGTAAATGGATTAGGGTTCTTGGCCACTTTAATATCAGTTTGGCCAGATAAGCCTCCCATCTCTGCGTCAATTAGAGCTTCTTTTATACGTTGAAATGATGCTATTTCAATCAGGCTCATTTCAGATTCATTCTTTGTCAGATTGTAGGCAATATCACCCCAAGCTATTGGCCAAGTTGAGATGGGTATATTTAGAGCTCCTGAATCCACTAAGATTTGGATGTCGTGTCTGATTAGTAAATTATCTGGCATCACCCAAGGAGATGCTTGCAAGGGTTTAACTTCAATTAATGCTAGAACACATGCGACAAAGATAAACTTTTTAGGTAGTTTCATTTTCATTAAGCGTATTCTACTACTCAGATGGATAATCTGCTAAAGAATTACTGATTTTGATTTAAATCGAATATAAAATAGATTCGTCCCAATAGATGAATTAGCAAATGAATTTTAAAATAATAGGCTCTTTTTTTATTATTGTCTCTCTGGTCTCATGCAGTTTACCTAAAACTGACTTAACACCAGACCAAAGCTCCCTTAGAGATACGACAAACGGTCAGGTTATTGGGGGAGATAATGGAGACACTCACCAGTGGCTTGGTTTACAATACGGGTCTATACCGGATTCTAATTTCCGTTGGAAAAAAGCAAATACACCCGCTTCTTGGGATGGTGTTAAAGAGACAATTGATTTTGGACCAAGTTGCATACAGCGAGGTTCTTTAATCAATACTTCAAAACGAAGAAAATGGGGTGACATGGTTGGTTCCGAAGATTGTCTTTATCTAAATATTTGGGCACCAAAAATGAATCCTGAGAATTTGCAAACTAGCGTGCCTATGCCTGTCATGCTATGGATCCATGGCTGAAGCAATGTTTCTGGGAATTCAGATTTTTACAATCCATCTGCACTGGCTTCAGAGCATCAACTTATTGTGGTCACAATTAATTATCGACTTGGTCCCTTTGGATGGTTTCGTCATCCAAGTATTGGAAGAACATCTAGCGATGCTGTAAATGCTTCTGGGAATTATGGCAACATTGATACCATCCAAGCCCTAGAGTGGGTTCGCTCTAATATATCTGGATTTGGTGGCGACCCTAATAACGTGACAATTTTTGGCGAATCAGCAGGCGGTTATAATGTTGCGGCATTATTATCATCACCGCTAGCAAAGGGCATGTTCCATAAAGCTATTATTCAAAGCGGAGGGATTAAGCCAGGTGATATTAATCATTCAGAATCCTTTCTTGAAGAAAATATACCTTGGAAGAACTACACATCAAGGGAATTAACCAATAGATTATTAATTTTAAAAAAATTAGCTCGTGATCGTGAAGATGCTGTATCGGTTCAGAATTCAATGAGCGATGAGGAAATTACTGCATTGCTAAGAGGGGCTAGTTCAGAAGAAATATACGAGTCTTTTGAAGCCTCCAGAGTCAATACCAATGAAATGTTAAGGCCCTTTCCAGACGGAGTGGTTCTAGATAAAGAAGGGATCCTCAATGCGCTGAAAAATGGAGCATCTTCAGATATTCCAACAATTTTTGGGACCAATCGAGATGAGATCAAGCTCTTTTTAGTTACCAATAAACGTTTGGTTCGCTATTTTTTTGGCTTACCAAGAATTAGGGACTTGCAGTTGTGGAATGCAATCTCGTCACATCGTTCAGACACTTGGAAATTCTTAGCGGTTGATAATCCAGTAAGAGAACTTAGTTCCTTAGGTAGAGATAATGTTTTCGCTTACAGGTTTGATTGGGATGACGAACCTAGAAAATATGGAGAAGACCTCTCTGATCTTTTGGGCGCCTCTCATGCTTTTGAGATTCCTTTTGTTATGGGTAATTTTGAGGAGGACGCTCTTACCAGATACATCCTTAGTAAAAAAAATATGAATGAAGTTAAAGTACTTTCTGGGACCATGATGAGTTATTGGGCAGAATTTGCTTATAACGGAGATCCAGGGAAGGGTCGGAGCGGTGATCAATTGAGATGGAGATCTTGGGATGAGAGTTCATTGGAAAGTCCAAAATATATAATACTCGACAGTGAAAGCGATCAAGGCATTGTGATGTCATCTAACTCTATTACAAGAGAGTCACTTTTCTCAGGTATTGCTGATGATCCTAATATTATGGATTATAAGATGAGGTGTGAATTAGTCGATATTGCTATTAGATACGATAATGTTGCGGCTGACGATTGGCTGAATAAATTCTCAAATGGACTTTGTGAGAATCTAGATCCTCATATCGAATGGAGACATTTTTGGTATGATGAGGACGATAAACCCTATTAAGGATTGAGATGCAATATTGGTTAATGAAATCAGAACCAGATACTTACAGTATTGATGATTTAAGAGATTTTCAGACGGACCACTGGGATGGAATTAGAAACTATCAGGTTAGAAATTTCTTCAGAGATCAAATGAAAGTGGGCGATAAAGCTTTTTTTTACCATTCAAATTGCAAAGAACCAGGAATAGTAGGGCTAATGGAGATCGCAAGCACCGCTTATCCTGATCACACAGCATTTGATAAGACTGAAAAATATTTTGACCCCAAAAGCGACCCTGATAACCCTAGGTGGTTAATGTTAGATGTTAAATATAACCGACATTTAAAAAGAAAGATTACATTGACAGAACTTCGAGGTGAAAAATTTCTCGAGAGCATGAAATTGCTGCAAAAAGGAAACCGTCTCTCTGTGCTTCCAATCACAAGAGAGGAATGGGATCATATTCTGGGTATGGAGAAGACATGAGAGGATATAGAGTTATTTTTATTATGTTCTTTCTACTCTCCTGCAATGGGCTAAGCCTAGCAGCAGAAACAAGCACAAAAGTATTCATAATTCAGCCTAAAAACGGGGAGATAGTTGACAAAACTTTTGAAGTAATCTTTGGTATTGAGGGTATGACACTTGCCCCCGCTGGCACTTATGAGAATAATACAGGACATCATCATTTAATAATTGATGCCGAATTACCTGCTTTATCATTGCCTATCCCAGCCAGCGAGAACTATGTTCATTTCGGCAAGGGTCAGGATCGAACCGTATTAACTCTTGGACCCGGAAAACACTCGCTCCAATTGCTTTTAGGAGATGGAAATCACGTTCCACATCAACCGCCTGTCGCTTCAAAAAAGATTGAAGTAGTTGTTAAACCTTAATTTTTTTCCGAATGATTCATGAAAGGCCTAATTAAGCCAACAATTTCTTTGGTTCTTAATTCTGGCGAGACTATTCTTGATTGAGCTAATACCGCCGTATTGATTTCAGGGTGAGCTTCAGCGATTAATGCCACCTGTTCAATAAAGAAATCATCTTCTGCGGACATTACAAATACTGGACAAGTAATTTTTTTCAAGACTTCAATAAAATCTTGTTCCCAAATAGCCGTAAAAGCCTGATTTCTCCCCTGTTTTGATCGCAGTGCACCTCTTAACTCTAAATCAACCAATTCAGGATCAAATTTAGGAAACAAGGTTTTGATCAGGTTAAAGGTGTCCAATAAATAGTTACCGTCTTCATCCGGTTCTAAAGCTGGCGTAAAATTATCTTTAAAAACTTGTCTTTCTTGAGCCGTTAGATATGCCGCTCCATTCAGACAGAGTGAAAGGACCTGTTCTGGTCTTTCTAGGGCTATCTCAGAAGCAATGTGGGTGCCAGTGTGATGAGCGTAGATATGGCATTGTCCTATTCCTATTGCATCAATGGCTTCACACAGCCAATCTCGATAATCAATTAAACTGGGCATTCCTTCCGGATTGAACGACTCTCCAAACCCTGGTGTATCAAAGGCATACATAGGTCTTTCGTCCTTCATTTCTAACATCATTTTTTCAAACATTATAGAGCTCGCTGGGGTTCGATGAAAAAATAGTAAAGGTGTTCCATTGCCGCTGAGATAGCGATAGTGGATTTGACCAGATTCAGTGTCGATGTATGCTTTTTTAATTTGTATCATTGTCCCAAACTGCTTATTTATATTATGTAAATATTTACTCTTAGATTAATCGAAAGCACATTAAATTGATATAATGCATCTCATGAATAGACTTATTATAGGAATTTCTGGCGCCAGTGGCGTCATATATGGTATTCGCCTGCTTGAAATGTTGAAGGATGCTAAAGACATTGAAACTCATTTGGTTGTTACCAATGGAGGCAAGCTAAATATTTCTTTGGAAACTGGTTTTGATATCAAAGACATCGAGCAAATGGCAGATGTTGTTCATAGTGATCGTAATCTTGGGGCAAGTATTGCTAGCGGATCTTTTGAGACAACAGGAATGATCATTGCTCCATGTTCGATGAAAACACTTTCAGCAGTCGTTAATTCTTACGCAGCCAATTTAATTGTCAGAGCAGCTGACGTGATTCTAAAAGAAAAAAGACAGCTTATTATCATCCCTAGAGAAACACCTCTGCATCTTGGTCATACAGAACTCTTTTATAAGGCGTCTTTAATGGGGGCTCACATTGTTCCTCCAAATCCAGCTTTTTATAATAACCCTGAGAGTATTGACGATATTATCAACCATACTGTGGGCCGTGTTTTAGATTTAGCTGGTGTTGACAACGATGTTGTCAAAAGATGGAAGGGTGTCTAACCTCGCATGAACTCTGAGTCTTTGCAGGATATCATTCTTCGCGTTCAAGAGTTTTTAAATAATCACAACACTGTTAGCATCGCTAGCAAAAATAATGAATCTGTATGGGCAGCTACAGTTTTTTATATTTCTGACACCGACATGAACCTTTACTTTTTATCCTCTGATAAGACTCAGCACATAGGTAATATTCAGACTGATGAGAATGTAGCAATTACCGTTTATAAAGACGTTGAAGATTGGCAATCCATTCAAGGTCTTCAAGGCACTGGTCAGATTTCTGAGGTGGGATCATCTGATAGAGATAAGATTTTAGCTGACTACATCAAGAAGTACGTTTTTTTGGACGAATTGCTTCAAAACCCTAAAGACGACCAGGAAAAGAAAATAGCTGAACAATTCACTAATATTGGTTTGTATATCTACAAACCTAATTTTTTTCGCATTATCGATAATTCTATTTCTTTTGGTTTCAAGCAGGAGCTTGTTTTGAAAGACGATTCTTGGACTATAAAATCTTAGTCGTCTGAGGTGGAATAGTCTGGGAGTTTTCCTAAATGAGCGCCGCTGTCAACAATGAGAATTTCTCCGGTAATAAGTTTCGCGCCCTCCAAAAACCAAACTAGGGTTTCAGCGACATCTTCAGCCGTTGCGACTTGCTTTAATGGTAGTTCATCTTCAGCTTGTTGTATAAGAGCAGCATAGGCTTCATCTCCCATCCCTCCCTTAAGCCATCTGGTTTGTATTGGACCTGGAGCAACAGCATTGATTGTGATCTCAGGTCCCAAAACATGCGCCAAACACTTGGTCATCATGTTTAAGGCAGCTTTGGAGGTAGCGTAGGCAATTGAGGAACCCATTGCATTTACTCCAGCTAATGAGGAATCATTAACAATAGCTCCTGAACCCTGTTTTTTCATATAAGGAACCACTGCCTTTATCATCTGATAGGGGCCTACGACATTAACTGAATAGATGTCTAAAAAATCTTCAGAAGACAATCCCTCAAGATTTTGAAACGGATTGAATTTAGTTTTGCCAGCATTATTGACTAAGTAATCAATTCGACCCCATTTGTCTATGGCCGCTTGTACCATCGCTTTGCATTCTTCATCGATAGCTACGTTAGCTTTTACCACAATGCATTCAACATTCTGCTCCTCAACTAATTTGCTCGTAGAAATTGCTTCTTCTTCGGAGCGAGTGTAGTTAATGACAACATTACAACCTTTTTTTGCAAGTAAAACAGCAGTAGCTGCTCCCACACCAGTGGCCGATCCTGTAACTATTGCAACTTTGCCTTTCATATATTTTCTGCAGTTGTTAATTGGTAGTTATTGTATCGATTAAACTAAATAAAATCTTTGATTTAATTTGAATTGGCTTAAAGGCACAATAATAGAGCGAAACAATCAAAATTTGATTAAAGGAGGCAAAGAAGTGGCTTTTAACGATATGAGAGGATACATGAAATACCTCAGAGAAAAAGGTTTACTGTTAGACGTAGATGTAGAACTTAATGTGGCTAGGGAGACCACAGAACTGCAGCCCTTAATGCGTCATTTACATAATCAAGATGGTCCGGCTTTAATGTTGAATAATCTTTCAGGTTATAACACCAAAGACATACCTGTCTTATTTAATCCCTACGGGACTAGACAAAGAACAGCTATGATTTTAGGCGAGGACGATCCTTTGAAAGCTAAACTAAAACATGCTGAGATCCTGACCGATCAATCAAAATGGCTAAAACCAAAACTGATTGATGCCTCTAAAGCTTCCTGTAAGGAGAATAAGATAGAGAAGAAGGATATCGACATAGGAAAGCAGTTGCCTCATGTTTGGTTCGGGAAAGAAGGCCCAGCCTATATAACAAATGCAGTTGTCATTACAAAAGATCCAGAAACCGGCATCCCTAACACTGGGTGTTATCGATTAACCCAATTATGGAATGCCTCACACCCTCATGGTGAAGTTTACTCAGAAGAGGAACAAAGATCATGCCTTTCAATTTTTGCTTTCTGGAACCCGCCTGGGAACCACATTGGCTTGCACTGGGCAAAGGCTCAGGAAATGGGTAAACCCTTGGAAATTGCCATAGCATGTATGGTTGATCCTGTGATTCAAATAGCAGGGGCTACAAGTATCCCTTTCGGTCTAGATGAGATGGATTTTGCAGGAGGATTAAGAGGTGAGGCGATTGAAGTTGTCGACTGCGAAACAGTGGATATTCAAGTGCCTGCCAATTCTGAGTGGGTCATCGAAGGTCAATTCTTACCCAAAAGAGATGTAACTATTGGGCCTCATTCCAATCCCATTGGCTATTATGATGACGCACAATTGTTTCCATTAATTGAAGTGGATTGTATTACACATAGAAACGATCCTCTTTGGTATTCAACAATGGAGATGGAGCCACCTTTTGATCACAATTACATGGCTTGTTTACCTATCGAAGGTGAATTACTTAGTGATTTGCAGTCAAAAATACCAGAAGTTGAAGACGTTGTGGTGACACCTAATCTCAGTTATTTTGTTCAACTCTCTGTTGATGGAGCACAAAAACCACACCCGGAATTTGGAAAATTTGTACTCCACGCAGTCTGGGGCGCTAGTGGACGATGGGGAAGGACAGCTAAAGTTGTTGTGGTTGTCGGTCCTGATGTAAATCCTTATGATTTGAATGAAGTTGAATGGGCAATTCAAACAAGGGTTCAACCCTTTTCTGACACCATTATCAATAAATCCGGTCAAGCATTTCTCATGGATCCATCGGCACCAAAAGATCCAGGACACGGGATTGCTCTTCAATCAGAACAAATCGGTATTGATGCAACTGTTAAGGTTTTTGAGCGCTTTCACACTTACCCCGAATACAGTAATGCCAACGCAGAGGATGTGGCAGCTATTGCGGAGAAACTAAAAGATATTCTTTGAATTTAATGCCTGAGCAGAAAAAAACTCAAAAATTCAGGGATTTATTAAACAGCTCAAACCTTGAGTTTTTAATTGAAGCTCATAATGGTATTAGTGCAAAAATAGCAGAAGAGACTGGTTTCAAGGGTCTCTGGGCTGGAGGGTTAGCGATCTCTGCCCAATACGGCGTTAGAGACAATAATGAAGCCAGTTGGACTCAAGTCCTCGAGACTTTGGAATTCATGGCAGATGCCACGAGCATACCAATCATGTTGGACGGCGATACTGGGTATGGAAATTTTAATAACGTTAGACGCTTAGTTAACAAACTCGAACAAAGAGATGTTGCTGCGGTTTGTATTGAGGATAAAGTTTACCCAAAAACCAACAGCTTTATTGATGGTAATAAACAAGAATTAGCAGATATTGATGAGTTTTGCAGTCGCATTAAAGCTGGAAAAGATGCTCAAACTGATGATGACTTCTCCATTATTACTAGAGTCGAAGCGTTTATAGCTGGCTGGGGACTTACGGAAGCTTTAAAACGCGCAGAAGCATACCATCAAGCCGGATCTGATGGCATTTTAATTCATAGTGCATTGACGGAACCAATTGAAATATTAGCTTTCAAGAAAGAATGGGCTAATCGATCACCTGTGATTATTGTTCCAACAAAGTATTACAGTACGCCGACGAAAATCTTTTCAGAGGCTGGGTTTTCAATTGCAATATGGGCGAACCATATGATTCGATCATCAATTGCCTCTATGCAAGAAACCGCTAAGGCGATTTATAACGATTCTTCCATCACTAAACTTGAAGATCAAATTGCAACGGTGAATGAAGTCTTTAGACTTCAAGGAGTTTCTGAGTTGCTTGAAGCAGAGGAGATGTATCTTCCAAAATCAGACCTGACTCAAAAAGCAATTATTTTGGCTGCATCCAGAGGCTCAGCGATGTCCACATTAACTGAAACAAAGCCAAAAGCGATGGTTAAAATTAAAGACAAAAGTATTCTTGAGCATATTACTAATGTCTATAATCAACACGGGATTAAAGACATTACAGTGGTTAGGGGCTACAAAAAAGAAAGTGTTGATTTACCTCAACTTGATTACGTTGATAACGATAACTTTTCAACAAGCAGTGAGTTGGCCTCTTTTAATCTAGCTCTGAAGAACAGGAATGAAGATTTTTTTATTTCCTTCGGCGATGTTTTATTCAAACCTTACCTATTAAAACTCTTTGACGAATTCAATGACGACATAGTTATTAGTGTTGATACACAATGGCAAAATTCAGCAAATAAGAATAGAGCAGCAGACTATGTTAGGTGCAACGAACCTCATTCAAGAGATTCATATAGCCATGAAATTTTTCTTGATCAATGTGGCGAAGATTTAAGAGAGGATGAAATTCATGGGGAGTGGATGGGAGTTGCTAGATTTTCAAAAGAAATTATTCCTGAACTTAGTAAGATTCTTGCAGGCCTAGAATCTAGAGACGATTTTAATAAGTTGAAATTTCATCATCTGTTTCAACATTTAACGGATTTAGGTATCAAGGTTAGGGTCATCTACACCACAGGGCATTGGTTAGATATAGATAGCTTGGATGATGTTGTGGAGGCATCTAATTTCCTATGATTACAGCAGAAGATTTTATCCTCAAGTCAAAGGAGAAGGGATTTAATATATACAGCGGTGTTCCTTGCTCTTATTTGAAATCATTTATTAATTATATTATTGATTCAGATGACATAAGTTATATACCTGCAGCAAGTGAAGGAGATGCAATAGGAATAGCTGCAGGGTCTTATTTAGGCGGACGGAGTCCAGTGGTTATGCTTCAGAACTCTGGACTGGGTAATACAGTAAACCCAATTACTTCCTTGCTACAGACGTTCAAGATACCAGTTTTAATAATAGTAACCCTTAGAGGCGATCCTAATGCTCCAGCAGACGAACCACAACATCAACTAATGGGTAAAATAACAACAGATCTATTAGAACTTATGGGGCTGGAATGGGATTGGTTTCCTGAATCCAGCAAGGAATTAGATCTCAAACTGGAAAAAGCATCTGCCAGAATACATCAAGATAAATGCTCTTTTGTGATGGTAATGAAGCAAGGTGCTGTGGAGCCTTATGAATTGCATAGTGGAGAAACTGAAAATCATAGAGAGGACCAAATTATTCAGGATAATATTTATCAAGCCGATGAAGTAACTCGAGAAGAGGTTCTGTTATCGATACTCGAACACACTTCTGATAAGGACTTATTAATTGCTACCACAGGGTACACAGGAAGAGAGCTGTATAGCTTGAAAGACCAGCCTAATAATTTTTATATGGTTGGCTCAATGGGTTGTGCTATAGATATTGGTTTAGGCTTAGCTTTATCAAAACCTAAATATCGGGTGATTGTGATCGACGGCGACGGGGCTTTATTGATGAGACTAGGGGCATTAACTTCTGTTGGCTATGAAGCTCCAAGAAATTTGTTACATCTTGTTTTAGATAATGGCACTTATGAGTCTACAGGCTCACAGAAAACAGTTTCTCAATTTGTTGATTTCAAAAGTATTGCGCTAGCCTCCAGTTACACAAGAGCAATCTCTACCAATTCACTGCAACAACTCGAAGAAATATTTAATAAACAAAATGAAGGCACAACTTTCATTCATTTTCCTATTGCAAATGGGGTAAAAAATAACCTTCCTCGGCCGAATATAAAGCCTTATGAGGTTGCAGATAGATTCAGGACTAATATAGAGGATTATCACTAATGGGTAATGCAAGAAATAATATTTTACTTAACCCGGGACCTGTTAATTTAAGTCAAGCAGTTAAACAAGCAATGATGCATGAAGATGTTTGTCACAGAGAAATTGAATTTGGTGAACTCGTGCAATCGATTAATGAACGATTAACTAAGATCTATCCTTCTCTTGATAAATTTAAAGCTGTGCTTTTAAGTTGCTCAGGAACTGGAGCCGTTGAAGCCATGATTTCTTCATTTATTAATCAAGGAAAAACTTTAGCCATTAGCAATGGGGTGTATGGACAGCGCATGGAGAAAATTCTAAATATCTATAAAAAACCCTACGAGGTGATAGAGTTTGATCTAGATCATGAGATTGATCTTGCGAGACTAGAGGACCAATTAAAGTCTGATCGTGAAATAAGCAATATGACTTTAGTCCATCATGAGACAACAACAGGCCGTTTAAATTCTTTAAATTCTATAGGCCAACTATGTAAGGACTATGATGTTAAGCTTTTTTTAGATGCTGTGAGTAGCTTTGGCGCTGAGGACATTCAAGCAAACGCGATAAATCTAGCTGCCGTTGCTGCCAGTGCTAACAAATGCCTTCATGGTGCACCTGGCGCCTCATTTGTTATTGCACATCAAGATTTGTGGAATGATGAGCCAGATCAAGCGAGTAGCGTTTATTTTGATCTTTATTCATATTATAAGCTTCAGCAAGATCAAGGGTTTTCTCCTTTCACTCAAGCAACCCATGTTTTGCATGCGTTTGATGTGGCTTTAGATGAATTTTTTCAGCAGGGAGGATGGGATTCCAGAAACGCAGAGTATTCTGAAAAAGCAAGCCGAATAATGAGGACATTATCCAAATTAGGAATAGAGCCTTTGATAAAAGCCGAAGATTTTTCCTGTGTTTTACATTCTTATTTACTGCCTACAGACCACAGCTATGATGATCTTCATCGATTTATGAAGAAAAATGGGTTTATTATCTATCAAGGGCAGGGCGACTTAAGCGACAGAATCTTTAGGATTTCTACAATGGGTGAAATTTCAACTTCAGATGTAACAAGATTATGCGACTTGTTTATCAAATACTTTGATAATTTGAATGACTAAAGAAGCAGTAATTCTGGCTGCAGGCCAAGGTTTGCGACTGGGGACACATGCAGACAATAAGCCTAAAGGTTGTCTTAAGCTAGGCGATTTAAGCATCATCGAAGAATCAGTGGAAAAACTTATAAATATTGGTGTTGAGACAATTTGGATAGTCACTGGTTTCCAGTCACAATATTTTGATCAACTGGTTGAACGATTCCCTGATCATCTTAAGACCGTCAGAAATAAATCCTATAAAATCTCTGGTTCGATGTATTCATTAGCTCAAATGAGCGAATTAATTAACCCGCCTTTTCTACTTTTAGAGTCCGATATTATTTATGAAAATAGAGCGCTAGAAGAGATCGTTAATTATTCTGAAGAGAATTGTGTTTTATTATCAGGGTTTACAGGGTCTGGAGATGAGGTCTTTGTTGAAACTATTGAAAAGCAATTGGTTTTTATGTCAAAAGATCGAACCTTACTTGGAGATGAGCCAGCAGGTGAGTTGGTCGGTATTTCAAAGATCAGCCGATCTTTATTTACTGCCATGATAGATTTTTCAGCACGCGAGTTTAAAAAATCATTATTGATTGACTACGAAACTGACGCCCTAGTTAGCTGTGCTAAAAATGAAAATATCGACTGTTTATTGATACCTGATTTAGTGTGGGCTGAGATAGATGATTACACCCATTTACAGCGAGCGAAAGAGATTATATATCCAGAAATCCAAAGACGAGAAAGCTAGAGTTGGGATAAGCCAATATATTTCTTATAATAACCTCAAGTATTGATCGAGCAGCAAGATGAAAAGAGAATACAAAATATTAATTTGTTTTTTTTCCATGGTTTATGGATCTTCGGCCTATGCCTACCTTGATCCAAGTACAGGCGGAATGCTTATCTCTGCAATAGTTGGAATGTTCGCCACTCTCGGCCTGGTTATAAAGTCTTACTGGTATAAGTTAAAATCTTTGTTCACAACTAAGGATGACACTGAGGAATAATCCTGAAAAATATTTAAATTGAACAATTTTTTAAAAGCTTTGTGTGGTTATCGATCTTTTAAGAATGCTAACGACAGTGATAAAGAGCTCGTTTTCTATTCTGAAAGCGGTCAAGATTGGCATCATTTTAGGCCCCTTATTGAGGGGATGCTGGATAATTATCAACACAAGATCGCTTATGTTTCTTCAGATCCCAATGATCCTGGTTTGAGATTAAAAGATAATAAACTCACAACATATTTTATTGGCTCTGGTGTCTTTAGAATTTTATTTTTTCAATATCTTGATACGGCTCTTTGTGTACTCACAATGATGGATTTAGATAATTTTGAGCTTAAGCGATCAATAAACAATGTCCATTATGTCTACCTGTTTCACAGCTTAACCAGCACCCATATGGTCGATAATGCTGAATCTTTTGATAATTACGATAGTTTATTATGTGCAGGCCCCCATCAGATAAAAGAAATAAGGGCGAGGGAAAATCACTATAAATTGCCAGCTAAAAACTTAATCGCTTATGGATATCACAGGTTAGAAGAGTTGATTGAATTGCAATATTTAAAAGAAACTCCAAGTCGTGAAATTTTAATTGCTCCGACTTGGGGTGAGAATAGTATTTTAAATACAGTGGGCATTGAGCTGTGTGAAATTGTTCTTGATGCGGGTTATATATTGACCGTTAGACCGCATTATGAAACATCAAAAAGAACTCCTGAGGTTATAGAGCAACTGAAGAATCAATTTAAAGGGCATGAAAATTTTCAGCTGGTGTTAGAAATGGGAGAGAACGATTCCCTATTTACATCAGATCTATTGATCTCTGATTGGTCTGGGATAGCTATTGAATATGCATTAGGGCTTGGAAAACCAGTCGCATTTATTGATCTACTCCCTAGAGTAAGAAATGACGATTGGGAGAGACTAAATATAGAGCCTTTAGAATCAAGCATTAGAACAAAGATAGGGAAAATCATTTCACCACAGGATATTAATTCCTTACCTAGGGTCATAGAAGGAATGATTGATAATCAGGAAAACTTTAGCCAAGAGATAGGACAGTTGAGAGAAAAATATGTATATAATTTAGGACAAACTAGAACCATTGGACCTAGAGAGATAAAACAATTACTCAACCAAATAAATCACTAGATAGATCGAGCTTAATCAGATGGGTGGCTTGGTTTGGCTTTATAAATGGGCTGATCGCAACAATTATCGGGATAAGATACGCTCTGTTTTTTCCTTTTCCTGAGACTTTTCTATCCTTTTCATATGTTTTTTTAGCTACCCTAACTCATTTTATAACGCTCCATTACCTTCCTCTCGTGATTATATTAGTACCAATTGCTTGGATCACTTCTTCAAGGCTTCTTTGTTTTTCTTTAGCAGTCATTTTTTCTGCAATAGTTAATTCATTGTTAATTCTAGACACTAATTTTTTCGCAGAAAATCAATTTCATATTAGCCTTATAACTTTCCTTATTTTTGAGAGTTCCACCTATTGGATTATGGGCTTACAATTTTTTATTGCTCTGATCTTTGAAGTATTCATAGGGTTAGAGGTGTTTAAAAAAATTGATAAACCGACGCCAAGAGCAAGCCATGGGTTTGCCTTAGCTTCTGTATTTATCCTTTTTTGGTTGTATGTTCAAGGGACTCATATTTGGGCAGATGCTACTTATCAAAATTCGATCACTACTTTTACCCGATATTTACCAATGTATAGACCCATTCATGCTAAAAGGGATTTAGCTAAGATGGGTTTGATTGATTCTGATGACCTAAGACAAATAAGGACATCAGATCGAAGATCACTCTCTGAACTTAATTACCCCACACAAGAACTCATGTGTGATGTAGACCAGGGTGAAAATTTAAATGTATTGCTTGTTGTCATAGACGCTCTTCGTCCTGATATTATCTCAGCTGAAATTACACCTAATCTATATACCTTCAAGAAGGAGAATTCTAGTTTTAATAACCACTTCACGGGAGGAACATCCTCAAGGATGGGTATGTTCTCAATCTTTTATGGTATACCAACCACTTACTGGCGAATTTTTCATGATAATCTTGAACCTGCGGCTTTAATTAGGCAGTTGCAATCTGATAATTACAGGATAAAAGCTATCAGTTCTTCGGGTCTTGGTAGTCCAGGACTTCTTGATCGGACTGCTTTGGCATCTGTTGAAGACATTAATTTAAAATCACTTGAAACCTCCCAAAAAGAAAGCAACAGATCTGTGACGCGTCAGTGGATTGAGCACCTCAATTCAAATTCCAACCAAAAACAATCATCTTTTACCTTTCTTCATTTCGATCCTCCGATTGATGATGTTGATGAATTAATTAACGTGTCGGTGCCCAAAAGATTTAACAATGTTGGAGATAAATCGCACCAAGAAGAAGTTGCTAAATACATTGCATCAGTTCAATTTGTTGACAATCAGATCGGGATTTTTTTGGATAACTTCAGTGAAAGAGGTTTGGATGAAAACACGATACTTATAATCACTTCTGATCATGGTTATGAACTCAATGATTACAATACCGGTTATTATGGACATTCAAGTAATTATTCACCCGCTCAGATGAGGGTGCCGTTATTCATTAAATGGCCAGGAAAACAACCTAATGTGATTGATCACCTGACTTCACATAATGATTTACCACCTACAATAATGAATTCTGTTTTAGGCTGTAAAAATTCAAGCCTGGATTTTAGCAGCGGTTATAGCCTGTTTGATAAAAAGCCTTGGCAATTTATAGTCGCAGGAAGCTATGATTCTTTCGCCATTATTTCTCCTGAAAGAACTATTACTTCATTTGGTGGATATTATGAAGTCAGGGATGAGAATTATAAATTAACGCAGTTATCGGAAGACGATAAAGACCTTATCCAATCAGCAATGTTAGAGATGAAGCGTTTTTATAAATGAAGAAAATTGCTTTAGTTATTTTTATTTTGATTGGTTTGACCAGTTATCAATACGGCATGTCTCTAGAGCCATTAGTCAGCCCTTTTCAAAATATCAACTTTAACAAAGAGCACCCAACTGTTAAGGGTTGGAAAGTATGCTTCAGGAATTGTAACGAAAAGCCATTGATGGCAGTTGATTTTGTCAATAATCAAAATGAATTAATTATTTTTGAACAAAACGGCAAACTTAATCAGTCCCTCTACAATCTTTCTATAGAGGAGAATGATAGGGGCTATATTGCTACTTATAACATCAGAGATAATCAAACATCTTCAATTAAGTCCGTTGTTTTCAAAATCTCTAATGAAAACTCATTGCTTGATATGACCGTTGATTCGGATGATTCTTTTGATTTGGTGTTTAATCTAAAAGATCTTTTACCTGAGGAGAATATTAACGGGTTTGGAGGCCTTTACAACGGCACCAGGCTTGTGGCAATAAATTCACAGAAAGTTGAATCGTTGGTTTCTTTATCAAATATCAAAGACCAGGAAATCGAATGGTTGGGAGCAAGATCCCGTTTTTGGACGTTTTTAATCAATTCAGATCATCTGAATTCAACGGTGATTGATGATGTTAACGAAGAGAATCTTTCTTTCAGGCTCAAATCATCCTCTGTTGATGCGATCAGTAAGCATCAGTTTAGAATATACTTTGGTCCTGTAGAGCGATCCCAGATCGAGAGAGTTTCGCTCACACTTAATCAATTAATGTATTCAGCTCTTTGGGATTGGTTAAGACTGATATGCAGAGCAATAGAAATATTATTCTTATGGTGTTTATCTATCACTAGTAATCCAGGATTGTCGATCTTATTGTTAGCAGTTTCGGTAAAGTTTTTGCTCTACCCATTAACCTCCATTGCTGAGAAGTGGCAATCACAGGTCAATAAGACTCAAGCGTGGATTCAACCTAAGATTAATGAAATTAATAAGCAATATTCAGGCGAAGAGGCAAACACTAGGATATTAAATCTATATAGAGAAAATAATATTAGTCCATTTTTTACCATTAAAGGCTTGTTTGGTTTTTTAATACAAGTCCCAATTTTTATTGCAGTCTTTGATGTCTTAGGTGAGAGTATCCTACTTGCAGGCCAGTCTTTCTTTTTTATTGAAGATTTAAGTAAACCTGATCAGTGGTTAGCACTTCCTTTTGCAATACCTTTTTTTGGTTCGTATTTTAATTTATTGCCTTTATTGATGACGATCATCACTTTAGTTAGCGCCATCAGTTATCGTGACCAATATCTAACGGGTGATCTACTTAAAGACCAGCAATTAAAACTCTATATCATGGCAGCGTTGTTTTTTATTTTGTTTTTTACTTTCCCATCAGGAATGGTTCTTTATTGGACTTGCTCAAATCTGATCCAGTTGCTTAAGAGTTTAGTTATAAAAAAAAGCTCGCTGGCTTAAGGCGAGCTTTTTTAGTAGAGGTTTTGTATTAAATAAAGAAACCGTGACCTGCACCCACCATGCTCATTAACATTGGTATGGATAGCATTGTATTGGTTCTTGAAGCCAGAAATGCAGTTCTTGCTGCTTTTGCTTTCTCTTCTGCTGTTGCTTCAACAATACCTAGAACTTTTTTCTGATTTGGCCAGATTAAAATCCAGACATTAAACAGCATAATAGTTCCCATCCAGGCACCTATGCCTATAGTGGTTGCATAAGCATTACCAGTTCTAAATCCTAATTCAAAAGCATCGCCCAAATTACCATTAAGGTAAAGAAAGAGCGCGCCGGTTAACCAGGTGACTAGAGCTGCCCATCGAAACCACAACAAAGCTCTAGGAGCTACGTATTTAGTTATGGCAGCTGGTCCAGGACCGTCTGAGTCGGCATTAGCCTCTGCGACTGATGGCACTTGCACAAAATTAAAATAGTAAAGTAGGCCTGTCTCTTATTCACCTCTGACGCTGCCGACGAAGGCTTAGGTGTCGATCTGGG
>ERZ724560.25-NODE-25-length-26023-cov-3.657862_pt1 | contig 26023 bp, 25 predicted proteins | sample MGYA00375854_ERZ724560 | MGnify/ENA primary metagenome ERZ724560 (study PRJEB28725, sample SAMN03264854) | marine sediment metagenome | biome: marine pelagic biome; feature: marine oligotrophic desert; material: ocean water | place: Pacific Ocean:North Pacific... | reverse complement strand
TTTTAAATGCCATGGAGGCCATTTCATATCTATGTTTGTAGGAGACCTGAGAACTCTCTCTATGAGGTGGCTGCAAATTAGGAATAACCAAAATCTTTTCAAAGGGTAATTTTTCTAACAATTCTGAAATAGTTAGTACATGACCATTATGTACAGGATCAAAAGTACCACCAAATACACCGATTATTCTTGGCATTGGTTAAAATTTAGTTCCCTCGTAGTTCAGCATTGCCCTCAACAAGATACTTAAGGGAGGTTAATCCCTCTAACCCCACGGGACCTCTGGCATGAAATTTATCTGTTGATATACCGACTTCAGCCCCCAAACCATATTCAAATCCATCAGCCCAACAGGTAGGTACATTATGCATTACTGAACTTGAGTCTACATTCCTCATGAAAACTTTAGCCTTATCAATGTTCTCTGTAACTATGCTGTCTGTATGAGCAGAACCAAACTTATTTATATGATCAATAGCTGATTTCAGATCATCTACTATTTTTATCGATAGTATGGGTGCTAAATATTCGGTCACCCAATCTTCTTCAACAGCCTTTGATATATTCAAAAACTCCAAAGTGCGTTCGCATCCTCGTAATTCAACTTCTTTCTCTTCAAAGGCTTTGGAAATAACAGGTAAAATTTTTCCTGCTATGTCCTTATTAACTAAAAGAGTTTCCATAGCTCCGCAAATTCCGTACCTATAAGTTTTTGCATTAACTGCAATTGAAATAGCTTTCTCCTGATCACATTCTTCATCTAAATAAACATGACAAATGCCATCAAGATGCTTTATCACAGGAACTTTTGCTTCATCAGAAATAAGTTTTACCAAGCCTTTTCCACCTCTCGGAATTATTATGTCCACCCACTTATCCATACTCAATAAGACCTTAACTGCTTCCCTATCTATAGTCTCTACAAGCTGTATAGATGCTTCAGGTAAACCCTCTTCTAATAATCCTTTTTTTAAACTATTAGCAATAGCGGTATTAGTTTTAAATGCTTCGGAACCACCCCTTAATATACAAGCATTCCCTGACTTAAGGCATAAAGCTGCAGCATCAGCAGTTACATTCGGTCTTGATTCATAAATAATTCCGACAACCCCTAAAGGGACTCTCATCTGGCTTATTTTTATTCCAGAAGGAGTTGGCTTTAAGTCTGTTAAGGAGCCTATCGGATCAGGCAATTCAGCTACAGATACAAGCCCACCTATCATCGAATTAATTCTTGAACTTGTTAGCTCCAATCTATCAATTAAGGCTTCCTCTACAGCATTTGATTTGGCTTTAGATAAATCTAAGTGATTCGCTTTGAGAATAGCCTCTTTATCTTTTTCAAGAATTTTTGCAATCCTAGTTAGTGCTGAATTCTTCTTTTCACTAGATAAGTTAGAAAGAACTTCTGAAGCTGATTTGGCTTCAGACCCTAACAATTCCATATAGGAACTTATGTCTTTACTATCTTTCATAATCAAATATTCTATAGGAAAGCGAATTCAAAAAACGGATTATAAGATGTTTGAGATTGGAGCAGTAACCCTCTGGTTACAACAAAACCCTGAGTGGATAGTACTCGGATTATGTTCGGCTGCATTTATAGAATCATTTGCACTAATTGGAATAATTATTCCTGGTGTAGTTTTGTTAGCTGCTATATCAGGACTGGCTGCCTCAACTAATCTTTCAATTTTTCACGATGTTTTCCTAGTTTATCTCTTAAGCTGTCTAGCAGATATTTCTAGTTTTCTTATAGGTAAATATTTAAGTAATAAAATTGACCATATCTGGCCATTTAATAACAACCCTTCTTGGCTAGAACAAGGTCGTAAATTTTCTAAAACTTATGGTATCCCAGGTGTTTTTTTGGGTAGGTTTGTTGGGCCTATTAGGCCCTTAATTCCGATTACAGTTGGTTCATTGTCCATGGATTTGAGAACTTTTATCTTTGTAGATCTTATTTCAGGTCTGATTTGGGCCCCTGTGTACACACTACCAGGTTATTTTGCGGCAAAGACTGCTTTAGAAGGATCAGATAACCTAACTCTGGCAGCGGGCTTTATAGCTCTAGCAATTGCTTTTCTCTTATTTGCAAGATATTTACTTAACAAAAAATAACTGTCTCTTGTTAAACTTAATAAAAATTAAAAGAAGGAAAGTATGACGACAACCTACCCAAGCCATCCTAATTTGGATGGAAACTACGCGCCTCTGAGAATGGAATGTGACCTTAATGACCTCGTTGTTGAAGGAGAAGTACCTCAAGACCTATTCGGAAGCTACTATAGAAATGGTCCTGATCCTCAATTTCCTCCAAAAGATGGGAATTATCATTGGTTTGGTGGAGATGGAATGATTCATGCCTTTCACTTTGAAAACGGAAAAGTATCTTACAAAAATAGATGGGTACAAACTTCAAAGTGGAAGCAAGAAAGGAAGGCAGGAAAGTCATTGACCAACTTACTAAACCCAATGGAACCAGATCCACTTTGGAATCCTGAAGGAGAAAATGGAGTAGCAAACACAAATATTATCTTTCATGGAGACAGACTTTTAGCTTTAGAGGAAGGACACTTACCGTTTGAGATAGACCCCTTTACTTTGGAATCAGTTGGGCCTTATAGCTATGAACATAAATTATTATCACCTATGACAGCACACCCAAAGATTGATCCTCTGACTGGAGAAATGTTTGCTTTTAGTTATGGTTTTGGAGATAACAAACTAACTTATTTTGTTATAGATGCTGCCGGTAAATTAACACATTACTCTGAATTCAATGCTCCTTATTCTAGTATGGTTCATGACTTTATGGTGACATCTCAGCATGTGATCTTTCCTATTTTTCCATTGATAATAGACCTAGAACAAGCAATGGCAGGGAAAGCTCCAATAGCTTGGGATAAGGACAGACCAAGTCACATAGGAGTCATGCCAAGAGATGGTTCTGTTGAAGATATCAAGTGGATAGAAGACGACCCGTGCTTTGTCTTTCACCCAATGAATGCTTATACCGAAGGGGATAAAATTATAGCTGACATGATGCAATTTGAAGAAGCACCCTTATTTCCGCATGTTGATGGCTCTAATCCTGATCCAAAAAAAGCAGAAGCTAGGCTAACTAGATGGGAAATAGATCTATCTTCAAACTCAGGGAAGATTAATAAAAACTGTCTTGATGGCGATATAGGTGAATTTCCTAGATTGGATGAAAGGTTTAGCATGCTTAATTATAGGCATGGATTCTATGCGGCTAGCATAGGTGATCACCCCCCTGGGATAAGCTTTAACTCTGTTGCTCATCATGATCATCAAACAAGTAAGAAAGAATTCTACGTTTTGGGTCAAGAAGATGCTGTAGGAGAACCTGTTTTTGTTCCTTCCTCCAATGAAGCCGAAGAAGGTGATGGGTATTTAATTGCTTTGGCTTATAGAGGAATTGAAAATAGATCAGATCTATTAATATTCAATGCTATGGATGTATCATCCGGACCCATTGCCACTGCTCAATTACCTCATAGAATACCCTATGGGTTTCATGGAAACTGGCGACAGGGAGAATAATCGATTATGACAAGAAAGAATTTAAAAAATAGACAATGGGTTTTGTCTTCTAGACCTCAAGGCATGGTAAGCAAAGATAATTTTGAGTTTAGAGAATCTGAATTAGACGAACTAAAAGAAAACCAAATGCTGCTAAAAAACCTCTATTTTGGCTTTGACCCAACTCAAAGGGGTTGGCTTAATGATATGAAAAGTTATATGCCTCCAGTTCAAATTGGAGAAGTTATGCGTTCAAGCACTATTTCGCAGGTAATCGAATCTAATATTCCTGATTTCATAGAAGGCGACATCGTGCAAGGTAGTTTTGGATGGCAAGAATTCGCGATTACTGATGGTAAAGCGGGTTTTATGAACGCTTCCAAAATTCCTGATAATATCCCGCCTACTGCTTCCTTAAGTGTTTATGGAGTGACGGGTTTAACTGCTTATTTTGGTTTACTTGATGTCGGAGAACCTAAAGAAGGTGAAACAGTTGTCATCTCTGGTGCTGCCGGAGCTACTGGTTCTGTAGCAGGACAAATAGCTAAAATTAAAGGTTGTCGAGTAATAGGAATTGCAGGAGGAACCAAAAAATGTAATTGGCTTACTGAAGAAGCTAATTTTGATGCTGCTATAGATTATAAAAGTGCTGATTTAGCTGAAACCTTAAGAGAACTTTGCCCAAATGGAATAGATCTGGTGTTTGACAACGTTGGAGGTGAATTTCTTGATACCGCCTTAACGTTAATTAATATGAATGCAAGGATAGTGCTTTGTGGAGCTATCTCAACCTACAACAATGAGAGTCCTGCACCGGGACCATCCAATTACATGTCTTTAGTAATAATGAGGGCAAAAATGGAAGGATTTATTGTTCTTGATTATCTAGATAGATTTCCTGAAGCTATAAGCAGTCTTAGTAATTGGGTTGAAGAAGGAAAAATTACTTATCTGGAGGATATCCAGGAAGGCATAGAGAACGCACCTGATACTTTGGTAAGGCTCTTTACAGGACAAAATTTCGGCAAACAATTACTTAAAATTTCGGATCCTGATTAACAAGGCTAGCCTCCTAGCTGTTTAACTATTTTATTTAGATGGTCAAATCTATCCACATTGGATTGGAACTCAAGTATATTTTGTCTTTCTGGAGGCGTAAGCGGTAAAAGACTTGCTAAGCTGTAAGCAACACTTGATGAGTTATCAAAATCTATAACTAATTGAAGTTTCTTTATTTCCGGATGGTCTGAAATTTCTCTAAGAATTCTCCAAATATTTTCATATTGTGGTTCTAATGATATTGATTCTTCTTCTTCAGGTTCTTCTATGGTGTCTGCAATAATTAATCCATCTTTCTGAACTTTTCTGTCTAATATTTTGATTCGATATTGGCCTTGTACGGTTACGCCTAAGAGACCATTTTCAAGTTGATTAAAGTCAACGATTTCGACATAGGTACCTATAGGTGAATGATCAGGTAACTTTGTAGTTTTTGATTCGCTTTGACCTCTCAGAAGAACAATGCAAAAGCCTATTTCTTGACTCATGCATCGTTTAACCATATCTAAATATCGTGGTTCAAAGATTTGTAAAGGGAGATAACCGCCTGGAAGGACATTAACTGTCAAAGGAAAGACGGGGTTTTCTTTTGATAAATTAGTTTCGTTCGGCATATTCTTCGACTTCTTTCCAAACTCTTATGAGATTGCCTCCAAGAATCTTTTGAATGTCTTTCCGGCTATAACCCCTTTCTAATAAACCTTGAATAAGAGTTGGGTAAGTCGAAACATCTTTTAAACCTACAGGAAGGGTATCACCCACCCCATCATAATCAGATCCTATTCCTACGTGGTCTATTCCTACTAACTGCACAACTCTATCAAAATGATCTAGCACTTCGTCTAAACTTGCATAAGGATAAGGGTTGTTTGCAATAAATTCACTTCTAGTTTCTCTGATATCTTGTTCAGAGACTTCTTCTAAATTTTGACCCAATCTTGATTCCAAGAAACTATTCATTGTGACTAAATAATCCCGAGGTCTGCTACTAATAAAACTACTTCCGAAATTAATTTGTATAACACCACCTTTTTCAGCTAATTTACTTAACATGGCGTCATCGACATTCCTTTCAAACCCTGGGGTAAAGTACCTCAAAGAAGAATGACTTGCTATCACCGGTACCTGGCTTAATTCAATTGCCTGGTAAAAAGCTTCATCGTTTACATGGGAGATATCTACCATGATGCCCACTTTATTCATCTCCTCAATCAGGTTTTTACCAAATTCACTCAAACCGTGCCATTGAATATTTTCATCGTAAGAAGAATCACTGATATGGTTGGTCTTGGAATGAGTCAAAGTTATATAACGTATGCCTCTATCAAAGTAGTACTGAACTCTAGAGAGATCACCCTGTATGGGTGCTCCGTTTTCCATACCCAAGGCTATACCGACTATATTTTTTTTAGTAATTGAACCAAGGTCAGCTACAGAATTTATTAAAATAAATTTCTCTGGATGAAGAGTGACTATATCTTCTACCATATCAATTAATTCATTTGCCATTTGATGAGAAGTTCCATCTTCTTGGGTACTTGCTGGCAGGTATATTGAGAAGAATGGAACATTAAGACCTCCTTTTCTTGCTCTAATAAAGTCAAAATCTCCATCAGTAGAACCTGATATATCGTCTATCTCTAAACCTTCTAAGTGCTGACGCCACAGTCGATAAGGAACGTCTATATGGGAATCTAATATCAACGAATCTTGTGCTATCTGTTCTGCATCTAAATTTTTTATATTTTCTGCACAAGACTGAAAAAGTAGAGACAAGAAAATTAAAAAAAGAGGTTTCATATAGTTATAGTTTTGATTTTAAAAGATCTGCAAGTCCGTCAAAACTTCCGTTTGACATCATAACAATTACATCCCTTTCATTAACAACAGACCTTTTTAGTTCGTCAGCGAAAAACTCGACTGAATCAATAATATTGTGATTTTTAGGTGATTGATTAACTAAATTGTTTAACTGATCTTCATCTGGCCCTTTCCAAAAAACTAGATTTGCTTCACTTGTTGCACTAAGAAGACTTTTGTCATGTAATCCTGATTTCATGGTATTTGACCTTATTTCAATCAAAGCAATTATTCTATTATCTTTATAACGAGCTCTTAAACCTTTTAAGGTCTCTTCTATTGCAGTTGGATGATGAGCAAAATCGTCAAAAAGCTTAAGTTCCTCTCGATCTATAATTGTCTCTAATCTTCTTTGCACCCCAGAAAATGTTTCTAACCATTTAGCCGAATCAGATAAGGCAATATCAAAGTGATGCAGTGCCAATAGAGCTGCCATTGCATTTCTAGCATTATGTTCACCTAACATATTCCAATTTATTTCAACTTTCTCTTTATTTATAAAAAATCTAAGTGAAGAGTGGTCCTTTTTAATAGCATCAAAGTAATTTAGATCTTTTCCTTTAGAACTGAATTCTGATTTTCCACTCCACACCCCCAATTCCAACACGGCCTTAATATTTTTATCGTCTGAAGGAAATACTATGCGATCTTCTGAAGACATTGTCCTAATCAAGTTATGAAACTGTTTTTGAATCTCAGATAAATTTCTATATATGTCTGCATGGTCAAACTCCAGATTATTAATGATCAAGACTTCAGGGTTGTAGTGAATGAGTTTCGCTCGTTTATCAAAAAAAGCTGTGTCATATTCATCTGCTTCAATTACAAAAATCTCACCTTTACCTAATTTAGCTGAAACAGAAAAGTCTTTAGGTCTGCCAGCTATTAAAAAACCCGGATCAAGTCCTAAATTAACAAGCATCCAGGTTAGCATCGCAGTGGTGGAAGTCTTTCCATGAGTTCCAGAGACTGCTATAACTCTTCGATTTTGAAGGACATTCTCTGATAACCATGCTGGTCCAGAAGTATGAGGTAATTTTGAATCTAAAATGTATTCGATAGATTCATTTCCTCTTGAAATTACATTGCCTATTAAATAAAGGTCAGCTTCAGGCAGGTCTGTCTTTTTATAACCTTGATTTACTCTGATACTTTGTTCTTGGAGAAGGTTTGACATTGGTGGGTAAATATTTTCATCACAGCCTGAAACTTCAAACCCCAATTCCCTTGCAAGCAGAGCTAGGCTACCCATAAAGGTTCCACAGATACCTAAAATGTGAATCTTTTTTACTGACATATTTTAATTATACCCATCTCCTTTAATTCCCTCTTGGTCAAGATTTAAGTAACATCGCACTTATGAAGAATAGAAATGTTCTATATGCACAATCGGGCGGGGTAACTGCAGTAATAAATGCAACGGCAGCGGGTGTAATAGAGGCAGGAAGAAAATCAAAAAAAATAGGTAAAATTTTTGCTGCGAAAAATGGCATTCTTGGAGCTCTTCATGAAGAGCTCATTGATACCAGCTTCGAATCCGATAGAGAAATAGCTAAGTTAAAACATACGCCAGGAGGAGCATTCGGTTCATGTAGGTATAAGCTTCAAGATCCTGATAACAATAATAGTGAGTACAAACGATTATTGGATATTTTTGTAGCCCACAATATTGGTCATTTCTTTTATAACGGAGGAGGAGATTCACAAGATACAGCCAATAAGATTGCTAATTTCACCAGAGACATGGGATTTCCTGTTCAATGCATTGGCATTCCAAAAACAGTTGATAATGATATTCCTTTTACTGATAACTGCCCCGGATTTGGTTCAGTTGCTAAATACATAGCGATATCAACTAAAGAGGCTGGTCTTGATGTAGCAAGCATGGCTGAAACCTCTACTAAAGTTTTTATTTTGGAAGTAATGGGAAGGCATGCTGGGTGGATAGCTGCAGCTTCGGGCTTAGCTCAGGAAAAACAAACGGATCCTCCTCACATAATTCTTTTTCCGGAAATACCTTTTAATCAAAAGAAGATGATTTCTAAAGTTAGAACTACCGTTAAGGAACAAGGTTATTGCGTCATTGTTGTATCTGAAGGTGTTCAAGACAGTAAAGGTAATTTCTTAGCTGACGCAGGTACTAAAGATGCTTTTGGTCATAAACAACTGGGAGGAGTAGCCCCTCAAATAGCCTCAATAATAAATTCTTCCTTAGGTTATAAATATCATTGGGCGGTATCAGACTACCTTCAAAGGTCTGCTCGGCATATTGCTTCACAAACAGACTTAGAACAAGCTTATGCAGTAGGACAAGCTGCTATTGAATTAGCACTTAAAGACCAAAATGCTGTTATGCCTATTATAAAAAGGAAAAATACAAAAAAATATTCTTGGGAAATAGATAAAGTTTCTCTCAGTAGGGTTGCCAATAAAGAAAAGAAAATGCCGAGAAGTTTTATTACAAAAGATGGTTTTGGTATCACAGGGTCATGTAAAAAATATTTGAACCCACTCATTCAAGGAGAAGCCTATCCCCCTTATAGGAATGGTATACCTGTAACAGCTAATTTAAAAAACAGACTTTTAAAGAAGAAGTTAGGAGCTTTCAGACTTCCTAAAAAATAAAATTCTAAGTTGGCTTATCTAAAGGGCCTTCGAAGAATATTCCGGCCTTTGACAATCTTTCTATTAGAGGCTGACCAAGTCCTGAAGCCGGTGTTAAAAGGCCGCCGTATTCCTTACCTCCTGGTAAATCGTCTTCGCTATGGATTAGGGTAAGAGCACTTTCACACACGAACTTTGAGGTAACCCGGTAACCTGGATCTCCTTTTCCGTGCATTCTAAAAATATTGACAGAACCGTCCTCTGCTTCTGCTGTATACAAACAATCAAAAAACCCTTTCCGCATGGTTTCCTCGCTAGGCCCCTCTCCTGGTTTAGGTAAAAACCTTCTGACTAATTTTCTGAGAGGAGTCGCAATGATTATCATTGAAAATATAGTGCCAAAAGATACTAAGAAAGCATTGAGATACTTCTGATAAAAAGCATGTTCCTGATACGTAAAATCGACTCCATAGGTTTCTTGTCTTGCTTCGAGTAAGGCAGCACTTCTCCTAACTACCCTAGTATTCATAGTGGCCATGATGAACCGACCTGTCCAAGCATCAATGAGGTTATTTTTCTTTATTTTAACTCTGTCAGAACTCAGACTTCTTTGTTCAGGAGTTACAGAATCTTCAGGATTCAATAAAAAAGGATCTTGCATTTGCTTACCTAGATTTAAATCTCCCATTGAAAACCCTGTTTCAATGGTTCCACCGGATGCTCCTCCCTGCCCTGTATGAAAAGACTCCACCCTTTTTATAGGTTTTTGGAGCATCTTAGCAGCAAAGAAAACCCCTAAATCCGATGGAAGAGAATCATAACCACAGGAGGGTATTATTCTTACTCCCTTGGTTACGGCTTCGGAATGATGCTTATCTATCATCTCCTTAATCCAAAAGGTTTCTCCAGTGATATCTACATAGTGAGTAGAATTTTTAACACATGAAGCAACTAGTTTTGAACCATATCTATGAAATGGACCAGCTGTGGAAATTATTACTTTGGTTCTTTTGGTAATTAAGTCTAATGCCTCTTCATCATCTCCATCGGCAACTAATCTCTCAATTTTAGGATAATATCTTATGGCTACTTGAGATAACCTAGTTCTATCTCTTCCAGCTATTGCCCAGTTAAGGTCTTTAGCGTTTTCGGTTAAATATTTAACACACAACTTTCCAGTGAATCCGGTAGCACCGTAAATGACAATATCTAGATCTTTGCTCATGAACTACAGTATTTTTAATACGCCTCCAAAATTTAAAATTACTTCATCACCAACTTTAATATTACCCTTAGAAAAGGCGAGGGTCTTTCCTTTTTTGGTAACCTTAGCTCTTACTTCTAGTAGAGAACCCAAGGGCGCAGGACTAATAAATTCAGAATGAAAACTAACGGTTGTTACTGGCTTATCTGATTTTCTCATGGCGGAAGTAGCTAAAGTAAAATCAGCTACTGCCATTAGCATTCCACCGTGTGCTGAACCGTAACCATTTAAATGTTCTTCTCTAACATAAAAACCAAGCACTAACTGGTCATCGTCTTCTTTTTTGTAAAAACCAGGACCCAAGTGATCTATATGAGGTTGCGAAATATTAAATGCCTTGTAACCCTTTGGAGGTATTTCTGTTTTACTCATAGAAGTTCATTATAATCTTCAAAGAAGATAATTGATCATGAATGTAAGAATAAAAATATTATTACTCTCTATTTTTATCTGTATTTTGAGTTCCTGTGTAAAAACTAATACCAGTGAAAATTTCGAAAAGAAAACAATGCCCTGGCAGGGTATTGATAGAGAATACCTAATTTTTTTGCCAACAAGCTATACCTCTAAAGAAGAACTTCCATTGGTAGTTGGTTTACATGGATATACAGGAACAGCCAGTGGATTTGAGAAAGAAACAACTAAGGAGATGAACCTACACGCTGAATACCGAAATTACATAGCGGTTTATCCTCAGGGCGTAAACTTCTGGGGTAAGACAAATGGAATGCCTTTTTTTGTCAGCTCATGGAATGATTTGGAAAGCAATGCTCCGCCAAGAGAAGGAGAAAGGCCCATTTGCATTAAATCAAGGGGTGAATATCCAAAGCCTAAAGAATGTAAAGAATACAGCCATTGTGCTTGGACAGGATGTTACGACGACATTGGATTTATTAAGAAAGTTATAGAAGAGGTTGCAGAAAATTACTCTGTAGACAGGTCGAGAATATATCTGTCTGGCATGAGTAATGGCGGAGCGATGGCTCATAGATTTGCATGTATTCACCCTGAAATATTAGCTGCTGCAGCTTCTATTAGTGGATCCATACCACGTGATAGAAGTTGTGCTCCAAAAATCCCTGTCTCTTATCTTCAAGTGTTTGGCGATAAAGATACGGTAACTCCAATAAATGGAGATGTTTCGGCAGATGGATGGTTTTATGAAAAACCGGAAGTATCCTTTAATAAATGGGCTGAAAGTATGGGTTGCACAAAAGAAGTTGTTGTTGCTGACTTGCTAACCGGAAAGAATAATAACCTTGTTTGTAATTCAAGAAGTAAGTGTACTCAAGGAAAAACTCTAGAAGTAACAAATTGTCTCGTTCCTAATGGAGGACATGCCTGGCCTGGACACAACCCAGGTGTGGGTTATTGCAGATCTGAAAAACAAAGCGAAAGTATGCCCAATCAAAATAAATGTATTGATAATAATGGAAAAGAAATCAATTGGGGCAATGAATTAATCTGGGAATTCTTCAGTAAACATAGGAGAGAAAATGTCTAAACAAAAAGATATCCTGAAGGGGTATAGAGTTCTGGATTTTGGTAGATATATAGCTGGACCTTTTTGCGGTGCCCTACTTTCTGATTTCGGGGCGGAGGTTATTAGAGTTGAGAGAGTAAAAGGGAGTGAGGACAGATTTACCACTCCTGTTTCAGATGAGGAAGATGGCTCAATGTTCCTACAAATGAATAGAAATAAATTAGGTTTTACCTTGAATCCTATGAAGCCAGAAGGTAAAGAGATAATAGCTAAACTTACTAAAACAGCAGATGTCGTTATTGCTAACCTTCCTGAAAAGACTCTAGAGGCTATGGGTTTAGATTTTGAGTCTCTGTCTAAGGTAAATCCAAAAATTATCCTTACTTCTAACACCGCCTTTGGAACTTCGGGCCCATACGCTGACAGAGTTGGTTTTGATGGGGTAGCTCAAGCTATGTCTGGTTCAATGGATATGACAGGCAGCCCAGATCTGCCCACAAAGAACTATGCTCCTTATGTAGATTTTTGTAGTGCCTCACTTGCAGCTTTTGGGACTTGCATGGCTCTGATGGAGAGAGAGAAAACAGGTAAAGGTCAAAGAGTGCAGACTTCTCTCTTGGCAACTGCCCTTACAATGACTAATGGCTTAATCATTGAGCAGGAACTATTAAATGTAAATCGTGAAGCTACTTTTAATAGGGGTCAGACTGCTGCTCCATCTGATACATTCAAAACAAAAGATGGCTGGATTTTGATAGCAACCGTTGGTCAGCCGTTATTTGAAAGATGGGTTAACCTAATTGGTGAGAGTCAATGGCTTGAAGATGAAAGATTTAAGGATGATTTAAGTAGAGGTAACAATTCTGAATTAATAAGCCAAAGGATGTCAGAGTGGTGCGCAGAAAGAACTACTAAAGAAGCTATAGGAGAATTAGATAAAGCACGGATTCCAGTAGGAGAAGTACTTAAAGCAAATGAAGTTGTAAACGAGCCACATATTGAAGCAAGAAATCTTTTTCAAAAAATCCCCTACCCCAATATAAAAGAATCAGTCCCTATTGTTGTTTCGCCATTAGAACTATCCGAAAATCCTGGAGAAATTAAGACCCGGGCTCCATTATTGGGTGAGCATACAAACCAAATACTTGAAGAATTGGGATATTCTGATGAAGAAATTACAAATCTAAGAGATAAAAGAATAGTTTAAAAGGAGAAATCATGGACTTTTCATTAACACCAGAACAAAAAGAATTACAGTCTGTAGCAAGAGAGTTCGCGCAAAAGGAGATGACTTCTGTTGCCAAAGAATTAGAAGAGAAGAAGGAGTTTTTATCTGACGAATGGTTTGGTCGATATGCCGAGATGGGATTCTTAGGAATCAATATAAATAAAAAATACGGTGGTTTAGGCCTTTCGAATATAGACGCTTTGTTGGTTTTAGAAGAATTTGCCAAGGTTTCTTCAGTAGTAGCTTGGCCAATCTTCGAAAGTGCCGTTGGTCCAATCAAGGCCATAGAGCATTTTGCCAATGAAGATTTAAAACAAAAAGTCATACCTGAAGTTTGTAAAGGTAATTTATTTGTTGCGGTCAGTATGTCTGAACCGCATGCAGGATCAGCCTTAACGGACTTAACCACAAAAGCTGAAGAGAAAGATGGAAATCTGGTATTAAACGGCATGAAAAGATGGTGTTCCGGTGCGGGGCATGCACAAGGCTACGTAGTTTATTGCAGAATGTCTGATGAACCCGGGGCAAAAGGAATTGGAGCAGTCTATGTCGAAAAAGATGCTGAAGGATTAACTTTTGGAAAGCAGGAAGAACTTATGGGTTTTAATGGAGTCCCGTCAGCAGATATATTTTTTGATAATGTAAAAGTTCCCAAAGAAAGTATTGTTGTGGAAGCTAACGGTGGTTTTAAAAAACTAATGGAAGCTTTCGATTTAGAAAGATGCGGAAATGCAACCATGAGTTTGGGCCAAGCAGCTGGAGCATTAGAACAGGTACTTGAATACGTGCAAGAAAGAGAACAATTTGGTAAGCCAATAGTGGATTTTCAAGCGGTTCAACTTAAATTAGCTGAAATGGCAATGAAAGTAGAAGCAAGTCGGCTATTAATTCATCGGGCGGCTCACAATGCTGCGGAAGGCTTGCCCAGTATATTTGAATCAAGTGTAGGTAAATGTTTTTCAAATGAGATGGCCAGAGAAGTCACTGGAACAGCCATACAGCTCATGGGCGGGTATGGATACAACAAAGAATATCAAATGGAAAGAAGATTCAGAGACGCCTGGGGATGGGGTATAGCTGGAGGAACAATAGACATTCAAAAAATAAATATTGCAGCTTCCCTTGTTGGAAGAAGATTTAACCAGAGAAAATAATTCTATTTTAAAGAAGTAATAATACTTCTTAGGTTCTCTACTAAACTGAGCTTTTCTTCTTCAGTTAAGAAATCACCAATAGGAACCTTTTCTCCTTTGGATGTTATGTGTATATGTGCCGGATACCAAGGATGTTTTGGTTTTTCAACAACTACAAAAGCCCAAATTCTAAAATATTCCCAAACTTGGTTAGGTTTTCTGGTCCCTTTTTCAATTTTCAACCTTTCTGGAGTTAAGGTTATGATCTCTTGCTTGTAAGTTCTTTGAACTACAAAGTAAACACAAGTTCCCACTAAAATAATTTCAAGACCAGCAAAAGGCAAAATTAAGGAAGCTCCGACTATGTAAAAACCTAAACCTATAGCACCACAAGTTAAAGATATAGCCATAATAAAAAGTAGGTTTGATTTCCAAGAGAAGGACTTATTAGGCCTTAAGGTTATGGTAAAAAGAGAGTCCTTCTCATCAGATTCTATTTGGATCATCAGCAAATAGTACATACAATACCGCGCCTTCAAAAGAAGTTAGGTATGAATGAAGAAAAAAATATAAACGATCAACTGCTAGAAAATTACCATGAGGTAATGGTGCCTAACTATGCACCCGCTAATTTTGTAGTTAAAAAGGCTATAGGATCTTCGGTATGGGATGTTAATGATAAAAAATATGTTGATTTTGGTGGCGGTATAGCAGTTAACAGTTTGGGTCACTCTCATCCTGAACTTCTGAAAGCTCTAGAAGAGCAAGCCAAAAAAATTTGGCACCACAGTAATTACTTAGCATCTGAGCCTTCAATTAATTTAGCAAAAGCACTTGTGGATTTAACCTTTGCAGAAAAGGTTTACTTTAGTAATTCCGGATCAGAAGCAAACGAGACAGCGATAAAAATAGCCCGAAAATATCATCACTCAAAAGGTAACGATAAAGTTGAAATAATAGCCTTCAAAAATGCGTTTCACGGAAGATCTTTACTGAATATTTCACTGGGTGGTTCAAAACCGCATAAGGAAGGCTTTGGACCTTTAGACCAATCCATTCTTAGAGCAGAATTTAATGATCTTGATTCTGTGGAGAAATGTATCTCGGATAAGACCGCTGCAATCATCATAGAACCAATTCAGGGAGAGGCAGGAGTGCACGCTGCTGGTCAGGAATTTCTGGTTAGACTTAGAGAAGTTTGTGATCAACAAGAAATACTATTAATTTTTGATGAGGTGCAGAGTGGAATAGGTAGAACTGGGAAACTATTTTCATACATGAAATACGAAGTTATCCCAGATATTTTAACCAGTGCTAAAGGCCTTGGTGGTGGCATGCCCATTGGTGCGACATTAACAAAAAATAAATTTGCTGAGGCTTTAACTGTAGGTAGTCACGGAAGCACTTTTGGAGGAAATCCACTAGCCTGTGCTGTTGCAATCAGAGTCTTAGATTTAATTAAACAAGATAGTTTTCTCGATGGTGTTAATGCAAAAGAAGAGTTACTTAAACAAGGGTTAGAAGAGATATCAAATAAACACCAAGCTTTCAGTCAGATTAGATCTAATGGGCTTTGGTTCGGTTGTGACTTGAATCAAAAAGATAAAGTAAACACTCTTCTAGACCTATGTTATCAACAGGGTTTGATTGGAATCTCTGCAGGAACATCTACTCTAAGATTTGCTCCTGCTTTGAATATCCCCGATTCAGATATTCAGGAAGGTCTATTTAGATTAGATAAGGCGCTAAAAAGATTTTAAATCTATTTGATTTTAGAAATTATTATTTCATCGGATCCAACAGGTAGAACTACCATTGTTCCATCATTTGAGAGAGTCCATTCTTCTCTAATTTCGTCTACACCCCTTAAGAATATAATCTCAGTTATGTAGTTTCTGGGAGCAGGCGTCAAATGGTAAAAGATAAGGTGTTTTACATTTGCTAAGTTTGCAATTTCCGCTGCCTCAACAGGGGTTGTATGGTAAGTGGTTATATCTTCCATAAGTTTTGCATTTAAATCAGCTCCCCTTTGTAAATTAAAATCTCTTATTATATTGATCATATGATTAGCTTGTGCTTCATGAAAGAGCACATCTGCGTCTCTTGATTTCTCAATTAAATTATTGCTGTAAGAAGTATCTCCGCTAATGACCAAGCTCCTGCCTTTATAGTCAAAACGATAACCGAGAGCTGGCTTAACAGGGTCATGCACTACTTCAAACGCAGTTACTATTAGACCATCCTCATCGATAATCTTAGATTTATCTAAATCTATAATATGAGGGTTAAGTCCTGCTACATCCAAAGGAGCAATTTGCTCTCCATGGTGAGTATTCCTAAAAAAATAATCTAGTTCATAAGCTGTTTCAAAACCTTCTGTAACAAGATTTACGCCATCAGGACCATAGATGTCTAATTTTGCTTCCCTATTCTCATTAATCCAAGAAGCGAGGTGCAAATCAGCTAGATCAGAAATGTGATCTGAATGAAGGTGGGTTAAAAGGACAGATTTAATTTTATTGAAAGGTATCCCCCAACTTCTTAGGTTAGAAGCGCTGCCATCTCCAATATCAACAATATAAATATTTTCACCTGCTCTAACCATGACACAGGTCTCTGCCCTTCCTGGACTGGGTATTGGAGATCTGGATCCACAAACTGCAGCGCTCAGTGCATCTTCTTGTGGAAGATTATTAGGAGCATTTATCATTCCAGAAACAACAGACACCATGATTCTGTCCTGAACAGAAGGGCTTCTCAATCCAACCATTGCTGCAATGGTAATAATGAGTATTGATGCTACAAGGTAAATTAAAAACTTTTTCATCTACAAAGTCCTCTTGAATTAATCCTGTTGAAGTTTTGTTTTTATTATAATGAATCCATGGAATATAGAAAATTAGGTAAATCTGGGTTGAAAGTTTCTGAGCTTTCTTTCGGATCTTGGGTAACCTTTAATACCCAGGTAGATACAAAATTAGCTGAAGACATGTTTAAGGTTTGCTTCGACTCAGGAATAAACTTTTTTGACAATGCAGAAGGTTACGATCGAGGAAAATCTGAAGAAGTGATGGGCCAAGCCCTTAAAAGTATTAATGAACCTAGAGACAGTTATTGTGTTTCGTCTAAGGTTTTTTTCAGCTCGTCACCTAACCCTAAACCTACCCAATTAGGCTTAAGTAAAAAACACGTAACTGAAGCCTGCCATCAAGCCATGAAAAGATTGCAGGTAGACTATTTGGATCTGTACTTTTGTCATCGAGCAGATCCGGATACCCCCATTGGAGAAACTGTTTGGGCAATGCACAATCTAATTACACAAGGGAAAGTGTTGTATTGGGGGACTTCAGAATGGACAGCGGAGGAGATAACTGAAGCTTATGAATTTGCTGAAAAGAATCATTTAACACCCCCTACTATGGAACAGCCTCAATACAATCTCTTGGATAGAAAAAGATTCGAGGTTGAGTACGATCCTATTTTTAGAAGATATCAAATGGGTACAACCATATGGTCTCCTCTTGCTTCAGGAGCCTTAACAGGAAAGTATTTGGATGGCATACCTGAAGGTTCAAGAGCTACATTAAAAGGTTATGAATGGCTAAAAAAACATATGATTGATTCTGAAAGAGGACAAGCCAGAATGGATAAGGTTAGGAACTTGAAACCTATTGCCGATGAATTAGGAGTTAGTCTTTCAAAAATGTCCATAGCTTGGTGTTTGTTAAACCCAAATGTATCTACTGTTATATTGGGAGCATCAAAGGTAGACCAATTAAAAGAAAATCTTGAAGCTTTAGAAGTTGTCCCTCTTCTTACGGAGGATGTACAGAGAAAATTAGCTGGTATCTAACAAATCATTTCTTGATTTTTAATCTAAGATCAAAATCTACACCACCTGATTTGTTGTGCTCTTCGCACATCAACTTCAGGTTGTTATACATTTCTTCTGGCATTTCTGATGACTTTCTTTTTGACATATCTATATGAACTAACATTTGTTCATTGGTAGCAGAAAGCTTTCCTTCTTCGGTTAACAATATACCGCCGTAATGAATTAACTTCGGATTTATATCAATTATCCTGTAGTAAGGAAAAGCGGTTTGACCTTCAATTAATTCTTCTAAATACTGAATATTCATCTCCAAAGTAAAACAAGAAAATCCTTTCTTAAAATATTCTTGTCCGAAGCCCATGTCGTTGTAGAGTTCAACAGAGCCATCATCAAAGATTCGGGCATAATCAGCCACATTCATATGGCCATTCATATCACACATCTCTGAAGTGACTTTTACTGGATTTCCAGGGTATGGAAATTTTTCTTTCATGATTTAAAGTTACTCTTCTTCAGGTTTATTTTCTTTACCTGATTTTGACACCACTTCAACAGAGTCAACCTTGCGAAACCCCTTAGGTAAAAGATTACCTCTAAGGCCCCTAGACCCTTTGAAGTTTTCTAAATCCTTAGACTTAATGGTGAAATGTCGTTTCCCACTTACAAGTTTTAATTCTCTGCCTTCCCCTAAAATAGCAATAGCTTTAAGTGCTTCTTCTCCTGCTTGATACCTCTTCTTCGGTATGTTGATAATCTTATTACCCTTTCCTCTAGCTAATTCAGGTAATTCACTAACTGGGAACACTAACATTCTCCCGTCGCTACTTATCGCTGCTATGTTGTCCTCGGTTGTAATCACCGGCTGCGGAGAAAGCGCTTTTCCATTCTCTGGAACCTTCAAAGCAGCTTTCCCAGATTTGTTTTTAGTTTGTAGATCACCACTCTTCGCAATAAAACCGTATCCAGCATCAGATGCTAACACAAGATTTTGGTCATCCTTTCCAGACATTACTCCTGCAAAAGTTTCACCTGATTCTATATTTAATCTGCCGGTGAGCGGTTCTCCCTGACCTCGAGCTGAAGGCAGACCATGACAAGGTAATGTGAAGGCCTTTCCTTGCGATCCTATAAAAACTGCGTTCAGATTATTTCTGCCTTTTGCAGAAGAAAGAAAACTGTCTCCTTCTCTGTAACTCATTCCTTCGGGATCTATATCATGCCCTTTAGCAACTCTTACCCATCCCCTTTCAGAAAGTATGATTGTTACAGGATCTGAAGAAATAAGTTCAGTTTCATCAAAAGCGGCGGCCTCTTCTCTTTCAACCAGAAGACTTTTTCTTTCGTCGCCATATTTTTCAGCATCTTCAGTCAACTCTTTCTTAACCAAAGTTTTTAGACGTGCTTTCGAATTGAGAATCTTTTCGAGCTCAGCTTTCTCGCCATCAAGATCTTTTTGTTCTGCTCTTATTTTTTCCTCTTCCAGCTTGGCTAATTGCCTTAATCTTATTTCTAGAATTGAATCGACTTGAACAGAACTCAATTTGTATTTCTTTTGAAGAACTTTCTTAGGCTCATCTTCTTTCCTTATGATTTTGATTACCTCTTCAATGTTCAAATAGACAATCATTAACCCTTCCAAGATATGCAGCCGATCTAATACCCAATCAAGTCTATGTTGCAATCTCCTGGTGACTGTTTTAGTTCTAAACTTCAACCATTCTTTTAAAATTGATTTGATGTCTAAAACTTGGGGTTTCCCGTTTAGACCTATCATATTCATATTTACCCTGAAATTTTTTTGTAGATCAGTTGTAGCAAAGAGATGATTCATAACAGCTTCTTTATCGACACGATTAGATCTAGGGACTAATACCAAACGAGTAGGATTTTCTTCATCACTTTCATCCCTGAGGTCAACTATCATCGGTAGTTTCTTAGCTTCGATTTGAGAGGCAATTTGTTCAAGAATTTTTGTGCTGGGAGTTTGATAAGGTAAAGCATTAATAACTATTTCTCCATCCTCAACTACATAAGTAGCCCTCATTCTTATAGATCCCTTGCCAGTTTTATAAGCCTCAAGTATTTCTTCTTTAGGAGTAATTATTTCTGCTTCAGTTGGAAAATCAGGTCCGGGTATAATTTTGAAGAGTTCCTCGATAGATGTTTTTGGCTCTTTCAATAATTTTATACATGCTTTTACCACTTCTTGAAGATTATGGGGAGGTATGTCCGTAGCCATACCTACAGCAATTCCAGTGGCTCCATTCAAAATAACATTTGGTAGCCTTGCAGGTAAAACTGAGGGCTCTAATAAAGTACCGTCAAAATTTCCTTGCCAATCAGCCGTGCCTTGACCCAATTCTTGCAGTAGTGTCTGAGCGTAACCGTCTAATCTACATTCTGTGTATCTTTGAGCTCCAAACGATTTTGGATCATCGACTGTGCCCCAATTCCCCTGTCCATCAATTAATGGATATCTAAGAGAAAAGGATTGTGAAAGAAGAACCATGGCTTCATACACAGCTGCATCTCCATGCGGATGAAACTTTCCTACAACATCACCTGAAGTTCTTACACTTTTTTTAAACTTAGCAGAAGAATTCAAACCTAATTCCGACATTGCATAAATTATTCGCCTTTGTACAGGCTTGAGTCCATCACCTATGTTAGGTAAAGCCCTATCCAGAATTACATACATTGAATAATCTAGATAAGCCTGTTCAGTAAATTTACTTAAAGGTAATTTTTCATTTTCTTTAACCATTAGCTAAATCCCCCTTTTCTTCGAGCCACTCTTTTCTGTCATTAGCTGCCTTTTTAGACAACAACATATCCATAGTTTTTAAAGACTTATCGCCTTTCTTAACCGTTAATTGAACTAATCTTCTCGCTCCAGGGATCATGGTTGTTTCTCTTAACTGAGAAGCATTCATTTCTGCTAACCCTTTAAATCTCTGAATACCAATCTTGGCTTTCTTTTTTGAGCCCTTTAACTTTTTAATTAATGAATCCTTTTCTTTATCATCAAGTGCGTAATAAACATCTTTACCCTGGTCTATACGATAAAGAGGAGGCATAGCTACGTAGATTCTTCCACTTTCAACCAGGGGTCTAAAATGTTTTAAAAACAAGGCACAAAGAAGAGCAGCAATGTGATAACCATCCGGATCTGCATCGGCTAAAATACAAACTTTGCCATATCTTAATTTACTTAAATCATTTGAGCCTGGTTCCACACCTAAAGCGATAGAAATGTTATGCACTTCTTGAGAACTCAATATCTCTCCAGTATCTACTTCCCAAGTGTTCAGTATTTTTCCCCCTAAGGGCATAACAGCTTGAAAAGTTCTATCTCGAGCCTGTTTGGCTGAACCTCCAGCTGAATCTCCTTCAACCAAAAATAATTCTCCTTCTTCAAAATCATCGGTAGTGCAATCCGTTAGCTTTCCTGGCAATACAGGGCCTGAAGTGATTTTCTTTCGGGTTACTTTTTTACTTGCTTGCTGTCTTTTCTGTGCATTCTGAATGGAAAGCTGAGCTATTTCCTCTCCTTCAGCCGTGTGCTGATTCAACCAAAGACTAAAAGCATCCTTTATGATGGTCGAAATAAATCCGGTCACTTCCTTTGAAGAAAGCCTCTCTTTTGTCTGTCCAGTAAATTGTGGATCTTTTAATTTGGCTGAAAGAATAGAGCTGCAATTAACCCAAATATCGTCAGCAGTTAATTTAACGCCTCTTGGGACGAGATTACGAAATTCACAAAATTCTTTTAAAGCATCGGTCAAACCTGAACGAAGCCCATTAACATGAGTACCCCCTTGTGGTGTAGGAATTAAGTTTACATAGCTGTCTGAAATTGGATTCTCAATACCCTGAACCCACTGAATAGCCCAGGTCATACCGCCCTCTTCAGTCATATGTTCGCCTTCAAAAGGTTCTGTCGGAATAAGTTCGCCACCTTTGTTACTGTTTACAAGATAAGCTGCTAGTCCTTCCAGAAAACACCAACTCTCTTTATTGCCACTAGCTTCATCTTTAAAAGATATTGTTAAGCCTGGACACAAAACTGCTTTGGCTTTCAACGCTAAAATTAATTGATTAGCTGAAATTTTTACGGAATCAAAAAAGTCTGGATCAGGTAAAAAAGTTACTTTTGTACCAGTGTTTTTCTTCCCAACTTTATCAATCTCTTTTAGTTCTTTGGATTTTTCACTGTTCTTAAATTCAATTAGATACTTTTTTCCACCCCGTTTTATTTCTGCAGAAAGCTTACTTGAAAGAGCATTAACTACAGAAACACCAACTCCGTGCAAACCCCCTGAAAACTTATAATCTAAATTAGAAAACTTTGCCCCAGCATGCAGTCGAGAAAAAATTAACTCCACACCCGGAATCCCTTCCTCGGGATGAACATCAACTGGCATCCCCCTTCCATCATCTACTACACTTAAAGATCCATCTTTATGAAGTTGGACATCTATTTTTGTTGCATAACCTGCAAGTGCTTCATCAACACTATTGTCTATAACTTCTAAAGCGAGATGGTTAGGCCTTGAAGTCTCGGTATACATTCCCGGCCTCTTGCGAACCGGATCTAATCCAGAAAGGACTTCAATAGATTCTGCGGTATATTCTCTAACCATTGAGGTTTTCGCGTATTATACAGGTAGTCAGTAGGGTAAATGTCGAAGAAATTATTTTTTACTTATTGTTTATTTTTACTTATCACAGGATTTGCTAAAGAAGGGAAAGAGTTGGAAGTAAAGGTAGTCAAATGGGAAAATGGGTTAATAATCCCACCAGGAATAACCAACGAAGTTGGTAATAATGTACAAGGCCCTTCATTAATCAAAGTGCCCGACTGGTTAGATAACCCTTTAGGTAATTATTATCTCTATTTTGCTGATCATAAAGGCGACCATATTAGATTAGCCTATTCAGATCATCTTGAGGGTCCATGGAAGATTCATACAGGAGGATCTTTGAAGCTTGAGCAATCCAAATTGCTTACAACAATACCTGAAGAACCTGAAAATTTTGATGCTTCCAAATTCACCGTTAGTGGCTACGAGCCTCATCCTGATCAAGCACATGCTATACCAACAAGAATTGATGACATGACGATACCCCATATTGCTTCACCAGACGTTCATGTGGATGAAGCCAGGCAAGAAATTATTATGTATTACCATGGGTTGGAAAAATTTGGACGGCAACAAACGAGAGTAGCTACTTCAACAGACGGTATACTTTTTTCTTCAAGAGATAAGATTGTTGGTTGGCCCTATTTCAGAGCCTTTTCATACAAGGGAAAAGACTACGCAATGTCCATGCCAGGCATTTTTTATGAAAGGGAGGGAGGTATTGAAGAATTTAAAATTATTCACCGACTGTTTGATGACAAGATGAGACATGCCGCTCTTCTAGTCCACCTTGATACGCTGTTAATTTTTTACAGCAATGTGGGTGATAATCCTGAGAGCATCTTGCTTTCAACCATAAATCTTAAAAAAAACCCAGAAGAGTGGAACGCAACTGAACCTGTAGAAGTTTTAAGGCCTGAGAAGGAATGGGAAGGAGGTAACTTGCCCTTGCAGCCCTCTTCTAGGAGTGCAATTAATATTCCTGTTAATCAAGTACGTGATCCCGCTGTTTTTGAAGAAAATGGAAAATTTTATCTCCTGTATTCAGTTCGAGGAGAGAATGGTATTGCCATTGCTGATTTACTTATAAATTAGAAAATTCCTTAATTTGTTACTAATTAGTATCAGAAAAGACTAATAATACATGTGCATTCACAATATATTCATATAATCTATTTATAGATATAAATATAATTGATATAATGATTTTGGTCTTTAATTAATAAATAAAAATTTAAAAGAACAAAAATAGTTGCTCCTCTAAAAAAAAGATATTGCCAAGGTACCGATTGTGCATCTTCAATATATCTAACAACCAAAGCTCCGAATGACCATATTACTCCTGCTAACAAAACTATTAAAATTGCAGAATTAGTTTTATCTTTTGTCATTTGCCATTTTTGATTGGATCAATTAAAAGTTTTTTCATTATTTAATTTCTTTCTTTGGTCTTAAAGAATGACCTGGAAGCCATTCTTCTTTCCCATCAGCATAATGTTCTTTTTTCCATATAGGAGATTGATGTTTTACCTCCTCAAGAATATATCTACAAATTTTAAATGCTTCATCTCTATGTCCTGATCCAACTGCTATTAGAATACTTATTTCACCTACGGGCGCATATCCTGTTGCATGTTCTAAAAAAATTTTGGCATTATTATCAAATTTATTCTTGGCCTCATTACATATTAATTTAAAAGATTTTATTACAGCTTGATCATGAGCATCATAGGTTACAGCTGTTACTTTTTTTCCGCTATTTTCATTTCTTACTCTCCCGATAAAAATAGATTCTGCTCCATGATCACCCGAATAGATGAATTTTTTAGCATTTTCTAAAGAAATTTTTTGCCCTTCTGTTTTAACTAGAGCAGTGTGAATACTCATTAACCACCGCCAATAGGAGGAATTATTGAAATTAATTCTTTATTTTTTAATTTATAGTTGTCATTAATAATTTCGTTTTTCTCGCTAAAAAAAGCTGCAGAATTTGGTAAATTACCTAAATTATTTTTTGAATATCTTGCATTAATTAATTTTTTAAGACTATTTCGAAGTTGACCTATATTTGAATTTTCGGGTAATTCGACATGTAAAGTATCATTTTCACTTAACATTTTTGATGACCCATAAAGTTTTATTTGAATTTCCATAAAAAATATTATCCGCCAGTTACATTCATGTGTCTAGGAACAAATTTTTCATCTTTTTTTCTTTCGATAACAAAATCATGTCCCTTAGGTTTTCGTGAAATAGCTTCATATATAGTTTCTTTTAAAAAGTCATTATTTTTGCTTTTTCTTAAAGGTGTCTTTAAATCTGCCTTATCTTGTTGACCTAAACACATGTACATCTCTCCTGTGCATGTAATTCTCACGCGATTGCAACTTTCACAAAAATTATGAGTGTGCGGGGTTATAAATCCTATTTTTTGATCAGTTTCATGACAGTGAACATATCTTGCTGGCCCTCCAGTCTTTAAAGGATCATCAGAAAGACTATATTTAGTTTGTATTAAACTTTTTACATCAGTTAATGGCATATATTGATTGGCTCTCTTTTCTCCTATTTCACCCATTGGCATAACTTCAATAAATGTTAAGCCAAATTTATTTTCTCCACACCAATTAACTAAATTTAAAATCTCATTATCATTAATACCTTTGAGAGCTACAGTATTAATCTTAATTTTCATGCCTGCTTCTTTTGCGGCATTAATTCCTCTAATAACTTTATTAAAATCTCCAATTCTTGTAATTAATTTAAATTTATTTTTATCTAATGTATCTAATGAAATATTAATTCTTTTAACTCCATTTTTAAACAAATCCTTAGCATAACGCTCAAGCTGAGAACCGTTTGTTGTTACAGTAAGTTCTTCCAAGCCTTTTCCTATTTTTTTTCCAACACCATTAATCAAATGTAATATATTTTTTCTAACTAAAGGTTCTCCGCCAGTAATTCTTATTTTTTTAACACCAAGTTCTATAAGTGCATCGCTTAACCTTTCTAATTCCTCTAAAGACAAAAGGTCCTTTTTGGGAAGAAACTGCATCTCTTCAGACATGCAATAAGTACATCTAAAATCACAACGATCCGTAACTGAAATTCTTACGTAGGATATTTTTCGTTGAAATGGATCTATTAACATATGTAAATCTAACCACAAAAACCGAGATTTGTTAATTACTTTAATTATATCTAATATCTCTGTGAATATATAATTTAGCTATTTTCCAGAACTATTAGCAACATAAAATGATACAGCATCAATCTCTTCTGAAGTTAATAAACCCTCCTCTCCAAATGCTGGCATTACTCCAAGCCCTTCGGTTACAACAAGTTCCACTTGTTCTTCTAAAGGTCTT
>ERZ724560.24-NODE-24-length-26330-cov-3.145403_pt1 | contig 26330 bp, 27 predicted proteins | sample MGYA00375854_ERZ724560 | MGnify/ENA primary metagenome ERZ724560 (study PRJEB28725, sample SAMN03264854) | marine sediment metagenome | biome: marine pelagic biome; feature: marine oligotrophic desert; material: ocean water | place: Pacific Ocean:North Pacific... | reverse complement strand
CGCCGTCCGGAGCATCGGCGGAGTCGGCGAGGCGCGGCCGCACTGCCAGGTGGGCGAGATTGTCGCGCGATCCGGATCCCGGCCGGCATTCCGTTATAAGGGCCGCGACGGCGAACGTGCCGAGGCGGGACTGGACGGCATGTATTCCATGGGCGATATGGGCTATATCGACGAGGGCGGCTACATATTCGTCTCCGACCGAAAGCGCGACATGGTCATATCGGGTGGCGTCAACATCTACCCGGCGGAGATCGAGGCGGCGCTGACGGAGATGGATGGGGGGTGTATGTCGACGCTGGCCCGGGTGACGCCGGGGAGGACCGCGACGGTGACGTCGGCGGGGTCGGAGACGAATACGACGTAGATCCCGATGATCCATCCGAGTAGGTGGACTCTGACGGAGATGCAGTGGGTGACAACACCGACGCTTTCCCGGGTGATGCCAGTGAGACTCTGGAGAGTGACGGGGATGGAGTGGGGGATAATTCGGATGCTTACCCCTATGATGCGACCTTGTGGGAGGAAGAGGTCGACCGCCCACTAATGCTTCTAGGTGGCATAGTGGTAGGACTACTCGTCTTGGTGGCTTACGTCGGCCGCCGGAAATAACTTTGAAACTGTGATATTCTAGCAGTACACTGATTTAGAGACTCGTAAGGACCTCGTCCAGATGCTCCAATGTTGTGTCGATATCTTCCTCTTTCAGGACCATTGGCGGCTTAATCTTGATGACATTGTGATGCGGACCGTCCGTGGAGAGTAGAACTCCCCTCCTCCTCATCTCATTGACTAGCTGGCCGGCATCCTCCGTAGCAGGCTCCAATGTGCTAAGGTCGCTCACTAGCTCGAAGCCAAGGAACAGGCCGCGCCCACGCACGTCACCGATGATAGGATGCCTGTCCTGCAGTTCTACCAGGCCCTGCATAAAGCGCCCTCCGAGCTGCTCGGCTCGGGCCATCAGCCCGTCATGCTCGATGCAATCCATCACCGCCATTCCGATTGCGCACGACACCGGATTGCCTCCGAAGGTGCTGAACCACTCCATCTGCTCGAAAGAAGCCGCTATCTCGGGCGTGGTGAACACCGCTGCCATTGGGTGCCCGTTGCCCATCGGCTTGCCCATGACCACGATATCGGGAATCACGCCACTCTCCTCGAAAGCCCACATGTGCGAGCCGACGCGACCGAACCCGACCTGGGCCTCGTCGGCAATGAGTAAGCCGCCTTGCTCGCGCACCGCCCTGCAGACTGCTGCGAGGTAGCCTTCGGGTAGAGGTACCTGCCCGGCGCAGGAGAGCATGGTCTCGATTAGTAGCCCCGCGAAGCGTCCCGCTCCCTCAATGGCCGATCTCGCCTCGGCAGCGAAATCGACGCCTTTCCTACGATACGAATCGGGTATCGGCAGAACGTGGACCCATGGTTCGGGCTCGCCCTTGCCTCCCGGCCCCCTGAACTTGTACGGGCTGAGATCGACCAGCATCCCGGTGTGGCCGTGGTAGGCGCCCTCGACGACCACCATGTCATGGGCTCCGGTGTGAGCGCGTGCGATTCTGACGGCCAACTCATTGGCCTCGCTACCAGAGTTGACTAGAAAGCCCACGCTGAGCGGCTCGGGTAGTGTGTCGGCAATCCTACCGAGGTACTCAGTGAGGCCGTCGTAAACGTATCTCGTGTTGGTGTTGAGTAGTCCCATCTGGCGCGCGCATGCCTGTGTGACTCGGGGGTTGGAGTGGCCCACGTGGCTGACGTTGTTGACAAGGTCGAGGTAGCGGGTGCCATCAGCTGCGTACAGATACTGCATGCTGCCGTGGGTGATGTGCAGGGGTTTGCCGTGGGCTATCGAGAGGGCTTTACCGAGATGCGCTTCACGCAGTCTGAGTAACTCGTCCAATGGGGTTCGGGTATCATTCGTCATCGAAGACCTCGATCTCGACGTTGCGCTTGACTAGGTCGGTGAACCTCGAGGAGTAACGTGTAGCACGCACGACGTGGTTGTCTATCCAGTGGTAGTTGCCTCCCCTCGGCTTGCCCATCAGAAGGGTGTGGTAGCGGAAGCCTTTCTCGTCCAACCAAGCCTCCGTGACTTCTCGATGTTCCTCAGTTCTAGCTGTGAAGAAGCATATCTGATGCCCCTCGCCGTGCCATCCGTTGATTGTCTCTATAGCATCGGGGTAGGCCTCGGCCGTAGCCATCCTGTGGGCCTCCTCGTTCGGGATGTCCTCGCCCACGGTGCCGTCGATGTCGATGAGGTAGTTCTTCACCCCCTCGGGAACAGCGGGGCTGATGTGCTTGCCCGACTCGTCGGTCTTGTCCACTAGGTCCACGCTTGCGAGCGGTGCTAAACCGTCCATAATGCCTCGTTCGTGCATTCCTGATTTCGGAAGTAGGTTCCCGGATTCCGAATCGTTCAAGTGAGGTATGTCGGACGGCCTGCCGTGCCAGGAGCATACGACAGAAGTCGGCGCGAGGCCGTTGTGAGGCGTGTTTCGCCCAATTTCGATAGGGCTCTCTCGAAGTACTTCGGCACACGGACCCCCGATCCCGTAGCAGCTCAGGGTGCCCACGACGCCTACGTGATGGCCCTCCGGGCGCACGGCACGGAGGTCGAGGTCCTAGACGCCTTGACAGACCACCCGGACTGCTGCTTCGTCGAGGATTGCGCGGTGATGATCGACGGGGTCGCCCTGATCAGCAACCTCGGAGCGCCCAGCAGGGTCGGTGAGGAAGTGGCTGTGGCCCGATACCTCTCCGAGGACTCCGAGATCCTGAGAATGCCTGAGGGCGCGACCCTAGACGGAGGCGACGTAGTGTTCTTCGACGACCGTTATCTGATTGGCCTGTCCACTCGGACCAACCGGGCCGGAGCGGACTTCCTGGCCGAGCAGGTGAAGTCGGAGGGTTTCGACTACGAGCTCATCGACATCCCGCTCTCGACACTTCACCTGACCACCGTGTGCTCGTCCCCGCGAGAGGGCACGCTGGTCGTAGCCGAGGGGCACCTAAACGAGGACCAGATAGGGCACCTCGCTGATGAAATCCTGTGGGTTCCGAACTCGGACACGTACGCGGCCAACACCATTGGTTACTCGGGTGACCGCGTGATTATCGCTGACGGGTACGCCTCCACGAGGCAGGTGATGCTGGACGCTGGCTTCTCAATTACCAGTGTCGACATGGACGCCATCAGACAGGCTGATGGTTCGCTGACTTGTCTTTCCGTGTTTAACCGGTGAAACAGCACAATACTGAAGGCCGTCTTTCCCCTAGCGAAAGCCATGCACATAGCAGGAAAGGTATTCCTAGGGCTGGGAGTAGTATTCCTAGTAATCGGGATGGTAATGGCCGGAGGGGGTCGAGACTCCCTAGGTGACGCAGGAGATTGGGACCCCGAAGAAAAGAGTGAATTTAGTGGAACCACAGGAAATTCGAGTTATAATTACCCTGGTGGAGAGGATAAGATTGTAATGGTTCGTGACAATGTTAGGTGTGATGAATTTACTATTACTATGACAAATGCAACTGGAGAAAATCATTTGAAGGGCGATTGTGAAGATGATGGAGAAAAACCACGGGGATGGGAAGACGATCCACCCGGATGGTATCACATGGCTTCAATCCACTCATGGGAGTATTCGAAGGGAGAATATAGTATTGAGGCGAGTGCAGATTACGAAATCGTTGATGTTTGGGAAATCCTGAAAGAGGAAGGAGGAGAAGCTGTTGGCGGAATTATGGGGATTCTGGGAGGAGTTGGACTCTCCGGCTGTGGGGTCTGCTCCTTGCTTCTCGGAGGCATTCTGGCCATCGTGCTGAAGGATCCCAAGGAAGGAACGCAGATACAGCAGCCTCCGACTGTCTGACCGAGGCATTGAACACGAAGCCGTCGGTCGCATGGGCGTGCGCTCGCGAAGCGGTATCGCCCTGCTGCTGGTCACAGTGATGATATCAGCCCCGCTCGGTGGCTGCCTGTTCACGGAGGAGGAGGGTGAGGCTAATGCCTCCAGCCTGACCGTCTCGCCGGAGGTCTTCGAGGCGGGCGTGTTCCAGCAGGTCGAGCTCAGCGCCAAGGCCTCCATGTCGGTATTCGTCCCATACCTCGTCATCGACTCGGCGACCGGTTACGTGCAAAACTCCACTGTCGTGGACCTCTCGTCTGGTTCGAGTGTGACTCTGGAGATGCTCGCACCGCCTAGGACCGATAGCGTGATGCTGTTGGTTGGCGAGAAGGGGCGAGATTCCTGGCCGGTGCGAGATGTCGATGAGTCGTGGAACAGCTGGCTCATGCGTGGTGGGGACTCCGGCAAGGATGGTGACGGCATCGAGCGCGTAGCGCACTCAGAGAACTCCACGCTAGACACGGTCAACCACAGCAGCGAACTGGGTGGCAGGGTATCAGTGAAGGTTGTCAACTCCATTCGACAGCAGACCGTTTCAATCGAACAAGGTGGGGCGCACTCCGCAGGTCTTCTGCATGGCAGGGTAGTGTACGAGCGGCTCCACGAAATCACCGACCCGAGTCTCGCCCTCGACGTCGACGGTCGAGCAGGTTACTGGGACCGATGGGCAGGCCAAGGAAACCCTGCATACGAGGATGCCGCCCAGTACCTGATCTCAGAGCTTTCCGCTATGGGTCTCGAGGTGATTCAGCATCGCTACGAGTTCACAGACATCTTCCAGGCTCAGAACCCCGAGGCGTACAACATCTGCGCCTACAAGTGGGGCTCGGAGACACCTAACGATTGGTTGGTCTTCGGCGCCCACTTCGATATCGCACCACCGGCCAACGCGGTCATCCTGGACCCACACACGACGGGATCGAGATCCTATGGAACGCGAGTCGGTGCTTACGACAACACCGCCGGAACTTCGATGGTGCTCGAAACGGCAAAGGTGTTGGCTGGATTCGAGTCGCGCCGCACGATGGTGTTCTGTCTGTGGTCGGGCGAGGAAGGTGGATTACGAGGCTCGGACTACTGGACCGAGTACTACGTCAAGGAGGACAATCCGGATGTCACCGTAACCAATTACATAAATCTCGACATGGGTGGTGTGAACTGGCCCGGCGGAGGCGGAGCCCCACACGGAGACCCCGACCCGCAGATTGACGAGGACGGATACCCGAAAGACACCGAGGTGTGGCCGATGCGGGTGTACATCGGACCGGGGCCCGACCACGACCAGTTCAATCAGCCGGGAATGGTCGGTCTGTCCAACTGGATAGGTTCAGACGCTCTCGGTCTGGAGGAGCAGATAGGGACGCTGATAGGGACCAACTACAGCGAAGACACCTGGAAGACGGATGTCTGGCTGGACATGGACAGACCTGAGGTCATCATCTACGAGGACACCACCGCGCGGAGCGACCATGCCAGCTTCCAGAACAACCTAGGCACGGTGACTGTTGGCTTCGGAGGCCTCGTGGACGGCTACTGGTGCTACCACCAAGTCTGCGACACCCTCGAGGAGATGGAGGACTGGATGGATACCACCGGCAAGGACTACGGTGAGGAGAACAGCGGGGTCGCCAACCTCGCCAACAGCCTAGACATGATCACTTGGTGGGCCCTGATGACCTTCTTCCACTGCGATGAGAGGCCAGTGCTCAACGCACTAGAGTAACCGAATAACTGAGGGTTTGTTCCTATCAATGATAGGTAGATTGAATAATTATGCGTAATTTCTCGGGTCGTGGAGGCAAGCAAACTCGCAACCATAGCCAAAATGCGCGCACTGGGCTACAGTCAACGCGAGATAGCCGATGAGATCGGAGTGAGCCAGCCCTCAGTGGCGTACCAGTTGCGGAAGCTCAAGGGGATGGCTGCTGAGGGTCCGAGGGACGAGGTCCTATCGAAGGTCCTCCTCAGCGGCTTCCTAGACTCGCTGTCGGGCTCCGCGCTCCTGAGGTTCCTGCAATTCTCCCCGGAGGAGGAAGAGGCATTGGAGAAAGACGATGACTCAGAGGATGCGATCTACTACTAATCTCACAAGCCCAGAAGAGAGCTCAATTGGGTGAAGTTGAACCAAACCATGCTGAGGCAGATAATCAGCCATATCCAAAACACCGGGACCGACCAGGTCCTGATCTTCTTACCATCTAAAGGACCGAAGGGCAGCATATTGAGGGCCCCGAGAATCCCATTAGCCATCATCCAGTAGAAGATGAAGAGGTCAAAGTAGATGTTCGGACTGCCAACGGTGACTGCAAATGCAAGGCCTATGCACCAAAGCGCGACGTTGCTCACTGGTCCGGCTAGGGCAATCTTGCCGAATTGTTCCCTCGACGTGTTTCCTGCGACCATCACCGCGCCTGGCGCCATGAAGACAACGCCGATGAGGGCAGCCACGATGAGGCCTAAACGCAGGCCTCCTGGTGATGCTCTGAACTCGGCCCAGCAGCCGTACTTGCGTGCCTGCACCTTGTGAGCAATCTCGTGTACCAGGAAGCCTGGGGTGAAGGTCACGAGTCCAATGAATGAGAACAGTATGAAATTCGAGGTGTCGCCCAGTGCTCCCATTAACCCACCCGAGAACATGAGGCCGAGTGCTATTGCGAAGGCTATGGTGGCCTGCGTCAGGTGCTCAATCTCGGTCTTGGAGAAGTGCCAGATGGAACCGGTGTGAACTGGAATCGGTCTAGCCTGCTCTTCGATGCCGAAGACTCGCACGAAGGGGGCGCCCGGGCCGGTAGCGTGGACCACCCTGATGTGCGGCTGACGCCAGTTGCCGTCGTCGCGGGCCGCACTGTGGCTGCCTGGAGGAGTTCTCTTGTCGAACGGGTCGTCATCGAGCCAGTGCGCCCTAGGGTCCCTCTCGCCGCTCATCCCTCATCCCCTTCCAGAAGTTCCTCAACCTCGGAGAGGAGTTCCTCCCACGATGGTATGTGCTTGGGCCTCTCACCGGTGATCTTGGCCAGCATCTCCTCCCTCTGCTCTGCGTCGAGCTCGACGTCGTTCCACTCATTCTGATTAGCCACGTCGCGAATCAGTGACCTCTGCCTCTTGTTCCTCTGCCGCTCGAAGACCGCAACCATCTCCTCGATGGTCTTGGCCGGAGCCTGTCCTTGGTGCGCGTCGATGAGCGAGGAGTAGTGAATCATCATCTCGCCATGAGTCGGGTCCTCGGTGTGGGCTGCCGGATTGGAGAGCATGGTCACAAACTCCCTCGCCAATCTGTCTGCCTTCGATGTCGCTTGGGTGGACAGCCTCTCTCTCGTCCTAGAATGCGAGGCGATGCACGAGCGGCAGCGCTCCGAGCCGGCGACGTCCGGCTCGTCGCAGCACAAGCAGCAGACGGAGAAACCCATCATGTTCATCGAGGATCGGGGGAGGCTCACGGGCGCTGCTCATCACCGTCCGTCATCAACCCTACTCACGGCCTGTGCATTGATGAGTCATCTGCGCTTGGCTGGGCCGTGGACGCGCAGAAGGTGTACGAGAGGAGATGGAAAATCCTCGCCGTGATGAGTCTGAGCCTAGTGATCACGCTTCTGAACAACGTCACCGTCAACGTGGCTCTGCCCGAGCTCTCAAAGGATCTGGGGGCAGACAACACAGAGCTCCAGTGGATTATGGACGCCTATGTGGTGGTGTTCGGTGGGACCTTGTTGGTTATGGGTGCCTTCGGCGACCGCTTCGGGCGCAAACCGGCTCTGTTGACGGGACTCGCTGTGGTCGGACTCGTTTCAGCGCTCACAGCCCTGTATGCCACGACCTCAGACCACGTCATCGGGGCGAGGGCCGTGATGGGACTAGGCGCTGCTCTAGTGATGCCGGCCACCCTGTCAATCATCGTCGTCGTATTCCCACCTGAAGAGAGGGCGAAGGCGGTCGGTGTCTGGGTGGGGATGGCCGGGATAGGCGCACCCATCGGCCTGCTCGTGGGGGGCTGGGTTGTCGAGAGTTATGACTGGAGGGGGGTGTTCTGGATTAACCCCCCAATCATCGCCCTCGCAATGGCCATGTGCATAGCGTTGGTGCCGAACTCCCGTGATGAGAAGGAGGCCCCGATGGATCCGGTCGGCGCAGCGCTATCGGTCGGTGCCTTGGGCTCGATCCTGTATGCAATCATCGAGGGGCCGAGCTTGGGTTGGACTAGTGATGAGGTGCTTGGATTCGGGGCACTGGGAGTCATCCTCACCTTCCTTTTCGTGCGCTGGGAGAGGCGGGTCGAGCATCCAATGCTGCCTATCGAGTTCTTCCGGGACAGGGGGTTCGCCCTCGGCCTCGTCGCCATCAGCCTAGCCTTCTTCGTGATGTTCTCGTTCATGTTCACCCAGATGCTTCACTTCCAACTGGTCCGCGGACACACTGCATTCGAGGCGGCCCTGCGCTTCCTGCCGCTGCCGCTTGGACTGATGCCTATGGCTGCCAACAGTGACCGCCTCTGCGAGAAGTTCGGCAGCAACAACGTGGTCGCCGCCGGGCTCACCTTGGTCGGCGCGGCGATGCTGATATTCACGACTGTGGAGGTCGGTACGGACTACGTCGTTCTGGCTCTGATATTCTTGCTAATTGGAATGGGTATGGGGCTCACGATGGCCCCGTCAACGACCATGGTGATGGATTCCATACCACAAGACAAGGCAGGAGTGGGGAGTGCGACGAACGATGCGAGCAGGGAAGTCGGAGGGGCCTTCGGCATCGCCATCGTTGGCAGTGTGCTCAACGAGATCTACCAGAGCAAGCTAGTTGTGCCCGGGGGCTTAGAGGAGCATTCTGGCATCGTATCCGAGTCGTTTCCCGCAGCCATGCGGATAGGAGGGGAGTTGCTTGCTCAAGGTAATGCGCTTGGGCTCGAGCTCATCGAGAATGCTAGGTGGGCGTTCGTCGAGGGAATGACAGATGCTGCGGTGGCTCCGGCGATTGTGGCTCTGGTGAATGCCATACTCGTCAAGAGGTACATGCCACGAAACCCAGAACAGGCCGGAGACGCTAGTCTTCCCACCAGTTGAGTCGGTCGGTGAGAATCTCGCCTGACTTGACTGCCTGCAACACGACTGTCGGAGGCATGTCCGGCTTGGTCGGTGAGAACACGGAGCATGGGACAATTTCGTAGGTTCCGTCGGGCTTGGTCCAGCGCAGTTTGGCCTTGGCATGGCCCCGGTTCTCGTAGTACTCCATCCTAAAATCGTAAATCGCTCCGGCCTCGAGCTCGGCGGTTGCCTGATGCTTGCCGACCTGGTCGTACCACTCATCAATCAGAAGTTGGCCGTCGAGCCACAGCCTGACTCCGTCGTCGTTGCTGGTCTCGAGGGTGTACGAGCCGGTCTCTCTGGGTAGTAGAAAGCCGGACCAACGGATGCTGAACTGGTCGACGCCGACGCCGGGGGGCCCACCGCCTCCCCAGTTAATCTCGATGTTTGGGTCAACGCCGGAGACCTTTGGTTCGCCGGAGAGATCCTTGTTGTCCCAAATCTCGGAGGACAGGCCACCTCCGCAGTTGATTTGTACCACGGTCAGGGGTTGGGTCACCGCCACGCTCGTTGAGGGGTTTCTCGCGCCCTCAGTACCGTAGAAAATCAGGAAAAGTCCCCAGAACACTCCCTGTATTGAAATCCCTGTCAATATGAGTGCCGGAATGAAGAGGGCCCAAATCCATCCACCTATCTCCGCGCCGAGGCCGAACATACCCCACCACCACGCGTAGACTCCGGGGCCTACAAACAACAACCAGAAGAAGATTAAGCCTAAGTGGGTCAGGTGTATGCCGCCAATCTGCTCGGCCGCCCTCGCCTCGTTCGGCTTGCCCCGGATAGCCCATGTGAAGAAAAGGGTCGAGTAGCACCATGGGTAGAGGGCGAATCCTGTCAGCAAGATGGCAAGGAACCCCATCCCCCAATTGACCGAAGGAGCGCCCGCTATAGGTGTGTGATTTCCGTCGAGTAAGGTCGTCTCCCACATTCCTGGGACACCCCAGATAGCGAGTGCGAAGGCAACCCAAGGGAATCCTAAGGTCATCACGATGCAGGCGGCCGTGAACAAACCGGAGTCGATTTCTCTATCTTTGGGGACCTGGCGATATTCACCGGTTCCAGAGGGTTTGGATCCCTTGTCGTAGGTTGACACAAAATTGCGTTGGGGCCTGTGGATAAGGGATTATCCTACATTCTAGAAGCAGCGTATTCGACTGCATTGTGGAAAATTGCCATACCCTCACCCTCGCCATGCTCAGTGTCCTCTCTCGTCCATGTTGCTCCTAACCAAGTCGAGTGGTTGGCCTCTGGATGGGGCATGAGGCCAAACACAAGGCCGGAGGGGTCGCAAACACCGGCGATGTTTCTCCAGCTCTGGTTAGGCGAGACCGGGTATGGTAGGACCTCGTCGCTGGCACCCGGGTACTCAGTGGATGGATCGACATAGCGGGCTACCAGTTGACCGGTTTCGGCCCACCGATCGAGTAGGGTGCGGTCGTCTGTCACGAACTTGCCCTCCCCGTGACGCACGGGGACGCGCATGCGGGAGATACCCCTAGTCCAGATGCAGGGGCTGTCGGGGTCGAACTCCAGCGTCGCCCACCTGTTCTCGTAGTGGCCACTGTCATTCAGGGCCAAGGAGGCGGTCTGGGTTAGGCTGACCTCGGCGTCGCCGGGGAGGAGGCCCATCTTGACGAGGACCTGGAAGCCGTTGCAGATACCAATCACAAGTTTGCCAGCCTTCACGAACTCCGTGACTTGCTCTCTCAGGCCAAAGCGGAGGCGGTTGCCCATCAGGCGGCCGCTGCCTAGGTGATCACCGAACGAGAAGCCGCCGGGGACGGCCATAATCTGGTAGTCCTCCAGATTAGATTCCCCGTTGACCAGCCTGTTGACGTGGACTCTGTCGGCCGAGGCCCCAGCCATCTCGAAGGCGGCCATCGTCTCAAGTTCGCAGTTTATTCCAAAGCCAGAAATCACGGCTACCTTGGGCTTAGACAATCACGCATCACCCCCGAGCGATCCCTGCCAAGCCTGCTTTAGCCCCCCTATGGAGGCTCGCAATACCTCATTTTCACCATAGTTAACCATGATTTCGTCGTTGCCTTCCACCGACCCCATCCTGCTGCATGAGTTGCCTTCCATCGCCGCTACGAAGGAGTCTGAGTGCTCGGGGGCGACACTGACGAGTATCCTGCCCATGCTCTCCCCGAACAACGCGCCCCACTCGTCTAGGTGGCTGCAATCACTCTCGAGGGGGGAGATGTCAACGCTCGCACCGGTGCCGGAGCCGAAGCAGCACTCGGCAAGGGCGACGGCAAGACCTCCGTCGCTGCAGTCGTGGGCGCTGCTGACCAGGCCTTCAGACATCGCCGAAGTCAGGGCCCTGTACATCGTGAGGTTGCGCTCGGGGTTGATGCGCGGCACCTCGCCGCCGATTCCCCCCGAGCACTCGTCTCGGAACATGTAGGAGAGTTCGCTGGCACCGAGTTCCTGATGTGTCTCGCCGAGGAGGTAGATGTGGTCACCGGGGTGCTTGAAGTCGCTCGAGACCGCCAAGCGGACATCCTTGTGGTTGCCAATCAGGCTGAACAGGATGGTGGGTGGGACGCTGATCTTCTCGCCATGCATCGTCACATCGTTCTTCATCGAGTCCTTGCCGCTGATGCAAGGCAGTCTGTACGCCCTACACACCTCGTCGATGGCTCGATTGGCGCGGACGAGCTGTGCGAGCTTGTAGCGCCCGTCGGGCGTCTTCTTCGACTCGACCGGGTCAGGCCAGCAGAAGTTGTCCAGGCCCGCTATCATGTCCAAGTCTACGCCGACACAGACCGCGTTACGCAGGGCCTCGTCGACGCAGGCAGCGGCCATGGAGTAGGCGTCGATGTCCGAGTAACGAGGGGCGATGCCGTTCGATATCACCGCGCCCTGAGTTCCTGTGTGCAACGGTGCGATGACGGCTGCGTCTCCGGGAGCATCGTGGTCGACACCGCAGAACGGCTTGATTACTGACTGTGCGATGACTTCGTGGTCGTACGAGCGGACCCATGCCTCCTTGCTGGCAACATTCGGCCTAGCCATCAGGCGACGCAGGACATCGCCCATCCCTGCGGCATCAGTATTCGGAGAGGAGAATGGCTCGTTCTCGGGTGGTGTCCACTCGGACTCCAGTTGGAGTTGCGGACAGCCGTCGTGCAAGAAGGAGATCGGGATGTGGGCCACTGGGGTGTCGTCGAAGCGAACCACGAAAGCTCCGGAATCGGAGAAGCTCCCAATCACGGTGGCCTCGACCTCGTGTAGTTCGGCAAGGGCCTCGAACGCCTCGCAGTCCTTCGGTCTGACGCCCACTGTCATACGCTCCTGAGACTCCGATACGAGAATCTCCCAAGGGGACAGGCCGGGCTGCTTCAACGGCACAACCGAGAGATCTATCTCGGCTCCGTTAGTGAGCTCGGCCATCTCGCCGACGCTGCTTGATAGGCCTCCAGCACCATTGTCCGTGATGACTTGAATCAGGCCCTCGTCCCTAGCCTCGATGATCATATCAATCATCTTCTTCTGGGTTATCGGGTCACCTATCTGAACTGCAGAAGAGGGGCTCTCCTCAGTGAGTTCGAGACTCGAGAAGGTGGCTCCGTGGATGCCGTCGCTGCCGACCTTTCCCCCGACCATGTAGATCACGTCACCCGGCTCGGGAGTCTTGTCGTGGCTCTCTCTGCCATCGGCGAGGCGACGGGGCATGATGCCCACAGTGCCGCAGTAGACCAGCGGCTTGCCGATGTAGCGCTCGTCGAACACCATGGCGCCGTTGACAGTAGGTATTCCTGATTCGTTCCCACCAGCTCGCACGCCGGCGTGGACCCCTCTGAACACCCGTGAGGGGTGGAAGAGGCCGGCGGGTAGGTCGCCTGCGTGGTCGGGGGGGCCGAAGCAGAAGACGTCGGTGTTGGCTATAGGGCGGGCGCCGAGGCCGGTTCCGAGGATGTCTCGATTGACGCCCACTATGCCGGTTATCGCCCCACCGAAGGGATCCAACGCGCTGGGGGAGTTGTGGGTCTCTGCCTTCATACATAGGCTCCAGTCGTCATTCCACGCAATGACGCCCGAGTTGTCGTGGAAAACGCTCAGAAGCCAATCGACCTGTTTCTGGATATCAAGCGTCGGGCTCATGATGTGGGTCTTGAACAGGGAATCTATGGTCGAGGACTCGCCGGTCTCGTTGTCCTTGTGATTAATCCTGGCTGCGAATATCTTGTGCGAGCAGTGCTCCGACCAAGTCTGTGCGAGGCACTCGAGCTCGGCGTCAGTGGGGGCGGCTGCGGGCAGGCCTAGGCTCTCCCTCGCCTCCCTCACCCCCGAATCTCGATAGTGGGCCTGGATGGCGTGCATCTCGTTCAGGTTCAGGGCTAGCAGGCCGGTCTCGCTGATCTCCTCCAGCTCCTCGTCACTGACCTCGAGGTCGACCACGGCGGGTTCTGCGAAGACGGCCGGTGGCCTGTCGGGGAATTCCAAGGAAGGCCAACGGGCAGCGCCGCAGTCATCCTCTCCAGCAATCGCACAGCGCTCGATCATTGGGTTGTGCAGTGCCGATGCGAGGTCTGACGGGTCGGTGCCCACAGGTAGGTCCCAGAACATATACGTCTGTGTGGTCGCGACCTGTGCCCGGCCTCCCAGATGAGGGAAGAGGGTGGTCAGACCATCGAGTCCGGCTTGGCCGGCGTTGTCAGTGACACCCGGCTTGAAGCCGACCTGTATAGCGACCTCGGGGGGGCTCGGGAACACCTCGGAGGCATCCAGAAGTCGCCCCTCGCTAGAGCCGTGTTCGATGACCGGGTCGGCGAACAGGTCGTAGACCGACCTTGCGGCCTCTTCCTGATTCATCTCCGCCTTGACTAGGTAGCCCAAGGAAACGCGGACAGCGCCCACCTCCAGACCGAAATCCGCGGATAGCATGCTGCGCACGCTGTCGCCTCTGGCGTCGGGCAGCCCCTCTAGGTCTCGGGTGGTGACCTCAATCGAGTGAACGGCAACGCTTCCGCTCATGTACGGTATCGGCTGTCGCCCGTCCATGAACAAAGCGGCACAGGCCGTAGGCCTGTTTCTTGTGGAAGAAAGGGAAAGCCTTGAGAGAGGGTCGGCGGCGAGTGTGTTCGATGCAAGCCGATGAGGCGTGGGGCGCTAGATGGCGAAGTTGCGCTCATCCCCTCTCACATCGCTTCATGGAGACGGCTGTCGAGAAGGAGACGTTGGTGGTGTTGGCCGCTGATTTGTCGACCACTGGGGAGTTGGTTCGGATAATCGACCAGGTCGGCCCCCACATAGCTGCTCTCAAGACCCATGTCGACATGATCGAGGACTTCTCTGCGGATTCCTGGCAGGAGGTAGTGAAGGCTGCCCAATCACACGATCTGATGCTCTTCGAAGACAGGAAGTTTGCCGATATAGGCAAGGTATCGCAGACCCAGATGGGAGGAATCTATGACATCCGCTCCTGGGCCGATATAGTAACCGCGCACAGGGTCTCCGGGCCCGACATCGTCGACGGGATTGCCGCTGGATGGGATGAGGTCCAGCGGATAGGTGGGGTCTTCCTACTGGCTCAGATGTCGAGCAGGGGGAACCTGCTGACCGGCGGATACACCGACGAGACCATCGCTACCGGGGCGGCTTCACCGCACGTGCTCGGCTACATCGGGAACGGCAGCTCGCCCGAAGAGATCTCGTCCCTTCGTGAGAAGGTCGGCGAGGGCAAGATGATCTGGACGCCCGGGGTCAACCTATCGGCAGAGGAGGGTGCCCTCGGACAGAGGTACGGCCACCCCTCGGACGCCATCAAGGCCGGATCTGATGCGGTGATCGTCGGTTCTGGAATCCATGGGACAGACGACCCTGCTACTGCCGCGAGGGCCTATGCCGAGGCGACTTGGTCTGCTTTGAGCGACAGGTGAGCTTGCAGCCCTCATAGGCTGATCCAAGGGAGATACTCTTCCAACAAAGGCAGATACTCCGTTAAATCGACAAAACCAGCGTAGTGCGCCCCAGCGGCCCCGGCCCCTGATACCACCAACAGAAGCAGGATCCTCCTCAACCACTTGCGCTTCTTCCTCGGTTGCTCCTCTGGCTCAGGGTCCGTCTCCGGAGTATCCTCAGATGGTATCTCCACCGATTCGGGCATCGGCGGCATCAGGGGTGGCATAGGCAAGACTGGTTCCTCGTCCTCGACCTCTGGGTAGAGCTTGTCGAGGTCAGCGAGTCCGGGAGCAGGCGGGATCTCTCCCAACATCGCGTCCCACTGCTCGTCGAAGACCGACTGGGTGAGGGGGGTGACGAGTACACCCACAGCACCCGCCGAGTAGGCTGCATCACGGGCTTTCGAGGCGCCTGACCTCGAGCTGATGATGGCTATTCTGGCACTGTAGTCGGTCTCACGCATCTCCAGTGCTGCGATATGACCGTCCATTGACGGAAGGTCGAGTGCTAGGAGCACTAGGTCGGGCTGCAGTCTGACGTACTCGTCGACCGCCTTGTCGCCGTCGCCGCAGATCTCGGTGCGCCAGCCCTGGTGTTTCATGATACTGCGTATCCTGCCCTCAGTGGTGGCGTGGCCGACCACCACGAGTGCTAGTGGCTGGTCCTCGTCCGACATCTCGTGGCGACGTGTAGGTCGCGCTTCAAGAACGCCGCGGTCACCGGCCCGATTATCACTCTAGAATGGAATCGATGAGCCAACCGGGGTCGAAGTCGATGAGGTCGTCGTAGCCCTGCCCGACGCCAGCCAGCACTATCGGGCGGCCGGTGGCGTGGGCAATCGAAAGGGCCGCACCACCCTTCGCGTCGGTGTCGAGCTTGCACAGGGCGGCACCGTCGAAACTCAGCATGCGCTGGAACTCGATTGCTTGGCTGACCGCGTCATTTCCAGCCAAGGCATCGGCAACGAATATCACCAGATGGGGTTGTGTGACTCTGTGGACCTTGCGCAGCTCCTCCATCAGGTTGGTCTTGTTCTGCATCCTGCCCGCGGTGTCGATGATTACCACGTCCTCACCGCGCGCCTTCGCGCTATCGACGGCGTCACGAGCCACCGCTGCTGCGTCCCCACCCCTCTGGCTGCGGATGCAACGGACGTCGAGGCGTTCGGCGTGGGTGGCTAACTGGTCAATCGCACCTGCTCTGAAGGTGTCTGCTGCCGCTAGAACCACACTGTGTCCGCTTTGAGATAGTCTGTTGGCCATTTTGGCCGTGGTCGTGGTCTTGCCTGTGCCGTTGACGCCCACCACCATGATGACGACCGGTGAGTCCTCCTCGAGGAAAGAGCCGACAGTCTTGTCGAAGTCCCAGTAACCCGATTCTAGTAGACGAAGCAGAGTGTTTCTGAGAGCTTCCTCGACTACGACCTCGATCTTCTTGGTGGTGGAGATGCGGCTTCCTATCAACGTCGCCTTGAGGGTCTGGATTACTTCCTCCACAGCGCTTTGCGCCATGTCGGATGTCAGCAGCTCCTCTTCGAGCTCCTCTAGCAACTGGTCCAACTTGCCACTGCCCTTGACCACCCGTCCTCCGGTCTTCGTGGCGGACTCACCGAAATCGACTTCGATCTCTGCCGGCCCACTGGCGACCAAGGTACGGCCGGTGGTGCTCTCCATCGGATTTCTTCGTACCTTCTCCTCGATCTCAGGAGGACTCTTGGCCTTCTTCACGGAAGCTGCGCGGCGGGCCTTCTTGCGCTCCTTGCGACCTGTCGGCTTGGTGAATGGGTCCTCGGCCTCGGAGTCGTCCCACTCGTCCTCCGCCTCTGGAGGTTGAGGTGGTGGTGCCTCGGGCGCCGGCTTGCTCTGCTCCAGCGCTTCCTTCAGCCGTGACCCTTCGTCGAGGGCTTTCTCGGCCTCGGGGGAGTCCTCCTCAGCCGTGACCTCCTCCTCGGTCTTCTTGAAGCGCTTCTTGAAGCGGTCGAACAGTCCCATACAATCGCCTCAGTCATCCAAGGTGAGGTCCGTGCCCCGCTTGCGTTTGGAGCGACGTGGGGTTGGAGTGGGTGTGGAAGGCTCGGGCTCCTCGGTGACTGCTTCGGGTTGCATTCCCTCCACGCTCTCATTGAACTTCTGCGCTAGGCCTACGGTGGTCTGCTCGAGTTCGCTTAACTCGGCCTTCATCCTCTCGATGATGGCGGCCAACTCCTCACTCCTCTTGCTGAGTATATCGGCTGCCTCCTCTCTTGTCCGCTCGGCCTGCACCCTGCTGCCGATGTCTACCACCGCCCCGCCCTCAGAAGGGATGTCGGCGATGATTTGGACCCCGGAGCCGAGGGGAATCATGGCTCCCTGGGCACCCTCCTCGGGAATTGCCCGCAAGGCCTCTATGGCCTGTATCTGCTCGACGCGGATGGATTCCAACTGACCCAATTGCTGTTCGATGGCCTGCATGCGCTCGCGGTTGACCTCTACCAATTGGGCGATGCGTTGCAACTCCTCACGGTCGGCTGCCATCAAGCCGCTCGTGATGCCCGACCCCCATGAAGCCGTCGGGAGTTACTCGCCGTCCCAAATCCCCTCGGCAATCATGAACTCCATGACTCGCTCGGAAACGTTGGCTCGGTTACCGCCTCGAACGCCTGTCGCCGAGACCTCGAACACCTCGGTTGGGATGTCCTCGGTCTCGCGGACCTCGTAGCCGACCTTCCTGCCGTACGAGATTCCTTCGATGTCCGGCATTATCCACGCCTCGACGTCCTCACCTGCGTAGCGATACTCGATCATCCGCTTGCGCATCTGGGCCGAATACGGGTCCGACTCGGATACTGGAGTGTCCCTGATGCCCACTATCACACGCTTGCCTCGGTCGAGCTCGCTCTGAATCAGCCACTCGTGACCGACGTGCAGCGGTTGCCAGCGACCGGGTAGTAGCACACCCTTGGGCTTCTCGAAAAGATGGGTCAACTGGTCAACCAGCTCATCCACGCTCTTGCCCTCCCCACCACTGGAGTCGAGCGCGAGATGAGCGCATTCAGGCTCGTCGAAGGCGTCGGTGATGCCCGTGAAGTTGGCTATCTCTCCGGATCTCGCCTTCGCGTACAGCCCCTTCGCATCGCGATCCTCGCAGACCTCTAAGGAGGTCGATACGTGCACCATGACGGCGTTGTCTGGAAGGATGTCCAGTATCTTCGCGCGGACGTCCTCGTAGGGCGTGATGAATGAGCAGATGACATTGGTGTGCTTGGAGATCATCCTAGCCATCCTAGCGACTCCGAGCAAGTGGCGCTCGCGGCCCTCCCGGGAGAAGTCGGTGTTGGAGAAGAAATCCCGGATGGTGTCACCATCGAGTACCTCGCAGCCGAAACGCTCGGCCGCGGCCATTGCAATGGTTGTCTTCCCTGCGCCGGAGAGGCCGGTCAACCAGACTACTCTGTTGTCCATCAAAGCCACCTGAAATACGGCCGTGCGACAGTAGTTGCCTATATCACACCGCCGGGAGCGCGTACAACCTATATCGTACGGGGGTCAGGAGCGCCTGTGACCATGCACGAGGATTCTGTGCCGAATGTCGGGGCCTTCCTGCTAGGAGCCCCGAAATCTGGTACCACCTGGTTGGCCAGCGCACTCGAGCAGCACCCCGAAATCTGTGTCTCCGACCCCAAGGAGCCCAATGAGGTCGCGACGCATAAGGGCACATTCGGGAGGGATGCTGGAGAGCCCAATTGGGGGAGATATGCCACCTGTTTCGATGGCGCCGGCCTGAGGTTGGATTGCTCGGTACACGCACTCGCATGCCCGGTCGCTCCAACTAGGATTGCAGAGCATTGGCCGGAAGCCCGCTTCGTGGTCTGCCTCAGGGAGCCGCGAAGTCGTACGATAAGCCACTGGGGCATGATCCTGGACACTGAGGAAGACAAGGAGAATGGGGCCGATTGGGTTGACTTCGCCTCGGCGTGGCGTGACGAGCGCCTGCGCTGCGATACGCTCTACGGGACTTCTATGGGAAGGTGGTTGGAAGTCTTCTCGCGTGATCGTTTCCTGTTGATTGACTCAAGGAGGATGTGGGAGGATGCTGAAGCGGTCTTAGCGGAGGTGCAGCAGCACTTCGGCGTGAGAGCACACGACTTCGATCTATCCAGCATTCACAATTCCAACGTCGCAGAAGATAGGCGGCCGCTCACCCTTTTGGGCCGGGGTTTCCGGTTCGTCGCCTCACTAATTCCCAGTTTCATCAAGCGGCCATTTGTCGGCTATCTACAAGGCAAGGGGGTCAACGTGTACAAAATGCCGGTGCTCAGTAAAGGCCGTCCTGCTCGTGCCTCGCCCACGATAGAGCAATGCGCCGAGATGGAAGCCGAGGTGACAAACGACGTCACTGAGCTTGGAAGACTCACTGGATTCAATATCGGGATTTGGCTCGACGGGAATCAGTAGTTGCACTCGACCCAGTGCTTCATCCAGCGTTCGTCCGCTGCCACGAGGAAATGCGGGTTCAGGACATCCACGACGAGATCGTAGTCGAGTGGTGTCCCGTCTGGACCGACGACTAGGCCTCCAGCGGCGGATACGACTGCGTGGGCTGCGGCGACGTCCCAGCATGAAGTGGGTCCGAAACGAGGGTACAGGTCGGCGTTCCCCTCCGCGACCACGCAAGCCTTCAGAGAGGAGCCCATTCGAACTAGGTCATATCTCCCGAGGGAGGCAGCGAATTTCTCATCCATCTCACCCCGGTGTGAGCCACTGGCCACCAAACGGATGGGGTCGGGCGCGGAATTGGGTCGGACTGCCATCCCGCCTGAGCCGTCGGGCCCCCTCCTCTCGGCGGGGACTGCTATGCCTCCGAGCCATGTCACCCCTGAGACAGGAGCGTGAACGACTCCGAATAGCGGGGTCCAACGCTTTTCTCGTCTAGCCATCAGAGCGATGTTTACGGTGAACATGCCGTTACGCTTGACGAACTCCTTGGTTCCATCTAGGGGATCGACCAGCCAGCAGGTGTCGGACTCGGTGGGGTCGCCCAGACGTCCCTCTTCGGAGACGATGGGTGTGTCGGGGTCAATCCTAGAGAGTCCTTTCGCTATGACTTCGTGCGCAGCGAGATCGGCCTCGGTAAGCGGCGAGTCGTCGTCCTTGGTTGTCACGCTAATCGAGCTCGGGTCGTTGTAGACCTCAAGGATGGCCTGTCCTGCACGCAGGGCGAGGGTGACTATGGATTCGTGGTCGAACATTCGGACACCGCGCTCAGTAGTCCTGCAAATCGTCGGCGGAAGATGCTAGACGATCTCGTGCAGCCTCGTTGAGATGGAATAGGAACGGATCCTCGTCGCCGACGATGTTCTTCCATGAGGACATGGTGCGGGCCCAAATCTCCTCTTCCGAGTTCCACTCCAACCACCGATCCACGAAGTCGCAGTGCCTCTGCACATCCTCATCGTCCGGATCAAGGCGGCGGAGGATGGCGTTCGTCTGAGCGAGGAGGATGCCGAAGGAGGCGTTCAACTTGTAGGTCGTGAAGGGGTTGCGCTCCTGGACCACCGTGAGGTGCTCCCTCCACAGACCTAAGGTGGCGTCGTAGATACGCCCCACCAAGAGAACTGAGAAAAGAACCGAGCCTCCGATGGCCATTAGGCCCCAATATGTCGAAGGTAGGCCTAGGAAAGAGCCAGAGAACATCGGCCTCCAGCGAACATAAGGCCAGATCAATAGAGTCAGGGTGGCTGTCCAGAATCCCATCGAGATGAGTGTCTGGCTCTGCTGGATACGCCAGTACTGGCGCATGAACCACTTCTTCATCGGCCCTGCCCTCCTGTGGCTCTCCTTTCACCGTTGCGCGTCTGGGTCTAGTCGGAGTGGGTTCTAATCCCCACTCACAATGATTGACGGATCGATGTATGAGGTGAGGTTTTCTTGGAACTCAATCTCCTCGGCAAACGCGCTCTCGAGTTCGTGACGTGTCTGCTCGTCCATAACTGGAGAGTCTGCTGCGATTGGTTTGAACCCGGGTGAGCGGATTGGGTCGAGGATGGTTCTGCGCAATCCCTTGGTCGGGAGGAGGGTCCTTGCCAACTTGGATAGGAACGAGGGTGGCTCTCGAAGTGTCTTCGCCCAGCCTGACGGGTTCATCTCTCCCCTCTCATTGTAACGAGGAAGTGAAGTGTCCTCGGGCATCCTCTCGACCTCCAACCATGAGAGGATCTCGTTCGTCGTCCGTAGGGGATCGGTGGCAATCGAGGATAATGGAACGACTCTTACTCTGTCCCCCAAAGCCTCGACCCATTGTAGGGTCGGGGCCTTCAGGCGGGGGAAGCGGAGGAAGCTGTATGTCTCTGGCACGCCTTCATCGGGTTGGAACGACTGCCCGCGTGACATCTCAATCATGGTGGCCTGGTCGGTGTCGTACTCGACCAATCTCTTTCGGTGCTCCTGATGCATGCTCAGCATCAAGTCCACAGGGTGGCGCAGAGTGATTACCACCCGGGCTTCTGGTAGGTGCTCGCAGACTGCTTCCAACGCGCGTTGTGAATAGAGATGGAAAGTTGACTTGTCCATGATCCATCGGTGGTTGTCGACACCGTCGAGGTCCGCCCTCGGAGCTAGGATGGTGGTTCCCTTCGGGTGGATTGGTGAGGTTGGGAACTCTGCCGGGCCGGCCATCAGGAAGTGGCTCTCGTTTGGCCAGGGGTGGTGAATCTGTTCGTGTGAGGATAGCCAATGCATCAACGAGGTGGTGCCCGTCTTGGGCCCACCAATTAAGAGAAGATTTGGAGATGGGTGGAACCTGTGCACGCTATTGCCTCAGAAACCGCGGCAACAGGGTCGGCTTTGAACGCCGCGCATCCATCAGTCTGACCTGAAATGTGCGACTACCGTAGGCGCTGTGGATTCGGAGGGGTCAATCTCCTCGAGGCTCTCGATGTTGACAAAGCGGCGGGGGACGCCGTGCCGGCTGCCGAAATTGGAGTATAACCGGTGTCTGGCGTCCTCCTCATCACTGGCAACGAAATCAAGGGTGAACTCCTGTTGTTTCTTCCGGGCCCTGAAGCTGCCAACCGCCCGATATGCCTTCATTGGGTGGACCACTTGAGGATGCGATATAAACGCGACTGGGTGGTTGGTAGTCTCGGGTCCTGACGTCGGCGTTTGGTGGCAGACCCCAGAGGACCGAGTCCCGGTCCCCTTCGGTCCCTCAAGATTCAATAGTAGGTCCGCGAGGCTGCTCGTCGAGTCAAATGAGTGATGCGAACCCGGCACAGGGGAGCGAGGAGCCAGAAGCACCCGATCTGTCCTCCCGACTATCGGGCATGTCGCCCGAACGTTTGGCCGAGGAGGTAATCTCGGTATGGGATGAGGTACTCCGACTAGAGGGTGAGTTGGCCACTGAACGGCAACGGGCTCGCGCCATGGAAATGGAATTGGAGGTACGAGAAGGGGGAGATGCTAGTAGGGCGAAAATGGTAGAATTGGAGGAGGCCCTCCGCGTCGCTGACTTGAGAATAGCCCAGATGGAAGTGTTGTTGGAGAATGAGCGTTCTCGTCGTGTGGACGGAGAAATGGGTGGGGGAGAGGGTCGTCTCGCCGAGCTGCAGGAGGAGAATTCACGCCTGCTACAGACCGAAGATGAGCAAGTGATGCTGATACTCGATATGGAGGTGCAGCTCGAGAGGCTGATCGCCGAGATCGAGCGAATCAGGAGCTCATCTGACTGATGAATTCAGACAGTACTCGCTGGAGCTCGTCGGCATCATCGAACTCCTCAGCCAGATTGCCGGTGATGATCCAGTCCGCCCCAGCCTCGGCGGCAAGTTGAGCCGTTGGCCCATCGCGGATTCCGCCCCCGACGACCAGTGTGAGGTTGCACGCTTCCCTAGCGGCGCGTATCAGGTTCTGGCCGACAGGGTGTGAGGCTCCACTTCCTGCTTCGAGGTAGAACATACTGAAGCCGTACGATTCTGCTGCCATGGCATAGGAACGAACGCGCTCATCGTCGTCTGCTTCGATGAGTTTGGCTTGGCCCACCTGGCCCGCCCTGCCACCAGGTGCGCAGATTAGGTAGCCCATGGGTAAGGGGGTAACGCCCGCCTCCCGGATAATTGGGGCACCTACGACCTGTTCCTCGATGAGGAAGCGTGGTGAGGTGCTGTTCATGAGCATCATGAATGTGATACCATCGGCAGCGGGGGATAGTGCCGCTGCACCTTGGGGGAAGAGCACTATGGGAACGGTCCAATCACCCTCTTCGGACCCAGAGTCCTGGCTGGAGGCCCAGGTGACCAATTCCAGAGCTTCACGTATCGCCACTATGGTGTCATGGACGTTAGCCATGTCCGTGTCCGTCGAGCCTCCGACCAATATCATTTGACTACCGGCGGAGACGGCAGCGACGCATCTCTTGGCAGCGACTTCGGGAGTCTGATCGGCGGGATCGATGAGAATGGCGTGCCGTGTGCCGGTTCCGGGCCGACAGACGTACTCCAGAAGCCAGTCAGACGTATCGCTCACAAACCGCCGTCCTGAGTTTCCCATCTAAGGCTTTCACACCATTTGACAAGGAGTTGTCCTTCCGTCGGGAAATTGTTTATCTCACGTAATGGCTCTGTGTTGATTATGAGAACTCTATTGATGACTGCAATGATGTTGTGCGCCTGCCTGTTTACACCCGGTTGCACTGGAGGAGAACAGGAAGAAGTCATCTGCGAGGATGGAGGAGTCCTGACGCAATTCGACAGTTATTATTGTGAATTTGAAATCCTCGAAACACCAGAAGCCGAAGAATGTGGTGGGCCGGATGGGGAGCTGACCATCGAAAATGAATGCTACGGCACGCTCAAAATTGAAATGACCAATACAGGAGAGTCGCCAGTCCACATAATCACATTCGTTTGGTGGCAGTACGATGCTTGGATGAATTGTGAGCCTATTAACATGATAAGTGAGGATCTCTATGAGTTGGACTCTATGGGTGGTATTGTAGAAGGAGCCTTGCCGGGACGTGGTAGCTTAATTGTGGCGTTTGACCACCCCAATTCTTGCGATGAGGAGGATTCTTCCATTCCCGATGCAGAAATTAGTTTCAAAGTCAGTATTGTGACTTAGGATCATCTGTAATCGAGTAACTGATCATATCTCTGAATGCCCGATGGGATTTGCCCACCGCCCCGGAAAGAAATTTCTTGATTTTCCTCGTCAATATTTGAAATTCTCGTGTGAAGGAGGAATTTTGCACCCCTCTCTGCCAGGCGAATTGCCAGGGCCTTGACCAACCAAGACGAGCTGGTTGAGGCTGGTGTGTCACGATCCAATGCCTCTGGCACAAGCCCATACCACTTCGAAGAAATTGATTCTAAAACCTCATTCAGAATTATCGCTTCAGGGGGATTCTCGGAAAAACCGGCTTCCGCATCCTCTGTGTAGATGGTGATTAATGCGCTGTTATCCCTATCAAGAATAGAATGTGCATGACAAATAGATTCCTGATTAATTCCTAAGATTGCTATTCTCAAAAAGAAGCCTCCAACCCAACCCCCTCTATGATGTCCAATGCAAACACGGGGCAAGAGGGGATACAAAGTTCACAATGTGTACATGAGGATTCAACTACAATCGCCAATAGACCCTGCAAAGAAAGAGCGTCGACAGGGCACAAAGCTACACAGGCCGCACAACCGAAACACCGATCCTCATCGACGACGAAGATATGGCCTTCCTGTCGAACCACATTGGTGGCACCAAAGGGGCCCATGTAATACTGCCCCACCCCTATGTTTCCAGTAGAGATGGTTTTCTTCAAATGATATTGATGGAAGATAGTCTGTAAATCTAATCTTTGATGGATAATCGTACTATCAAATCGAAAGAAGATAATCGTTATCCAGAAGTCCAAACGAACAAAACCGAAACAGAACGCTTCGACCGGAAATCGTCGGGTTCGCCCGGTTGGCTGATGAAAGATGAGCGTTAGCGGCCCCCATGGTCCTCTACACGCCGGGGCGCACAACGACATATCCTGACGAACCAGTCGACGGCGGGATCAGGGCATTCTTCCTAGGCGGAGGGGATGAGGTTGGCAACGTGGGTTGCATCCTCGAAGACGCCACCGGCACTCGTTTGCTGATTGATTATGGCCTCGCCCCAACTAAACCACCAAAGTATCCTGCAGAGTGCCCCCCTGTTGATGATGTCATCATTACTCACGCACACATTGATCATATTGGAATGGCTCCATGGGTTGCTAGCCACCAAGGGGCCAGGTTGCACGGTTCCCCCCTCACAGCTTCAGTTTCTGAGGTGATGTGGCGAGATACATACAAAGTCTCCAAAATAGAAGGATATCCTTTAGCTTGGGATCGTAGAGATATGGATGAAGCATTGCATTCCTGGGTAACTCATCGTATGGGGGAGTGGTTTGATATCGGTGCTTGGAGATGTAGATTCCATCGGGCCGGACACATACCGGGAGCGGTGATGGTTGAGATTGAGACGCCCGAGGCTAAGATTCTGTGGACGGGGGATATGGATACACGAGATAGTCCAAGCGTTCTCGGGGCCAAACCAGTTGAGTGCGACATCCTCTTTCTTGAGGGCACATATGGAAATCGAATCCACCCCAAGAGAATGGGCGAGGAGAGGAAATTAGTCGATCGTGTGCTTGAGATCGTTGACAGGGGCGGAACAGCTCTCATCCCGGCCTTTGCATCTGGTAGGGGCCAAGATATCCTACAGATCCTACGCAGGGAAGCACCTAATCTTGAGGTCCATTACCATGGTATGGGCACACGCGTGACCAAGCACTGGATGGATCACCCCGAAGCAGTGAGAGACCCGAAAGGGCTTGCTAAGACCTGGCGGTGGTGCCGAAGGGTCTCTAGTAAATCAGATCGCAGAAAGGCGTTAGAGGCCGACGCAATAGTCACCACCAGTGGCATGTTGGATGGAGGCCCTGCTATCTGGTATGCTAACCGCCTTCGTCATAGTGGGAATAACGCGATTTTACTCACTGGATATCAGGCCGAAGATTCCGGAGGGAGACTCTTACTTGATGAGCGTAAACTCAGAATTTATGGAGACATCGTACCAATTGACATAGAAGTCGAACAACTTTCTCTTTCTAATCACGGCGGGCAGAAAGAACTAGTCGATTTCGCCCGGGCCTGCAACCCTAAACACACTGTTATTTTTCATGCAGATGAAGAGAGTAGAGAGGCCCTAAACATCCTTCTTGGAGAGGAAATGAGGGTTCATTTACCACCCAACCAGACTGAGATACTGCTAGAATAGGTCTAATTTACACCCGAACCATTGATAGGCCGTATTTGTCATGCGTCGAAATACCTAGGCGTAAGCTATGGTATAATGGAAAAAAAGGTGAAAAAATGGAAGCATTAGATCAACAATTTGGAGTAACAGCAGCGGGGAGCACTGTCAACCGTGAGCTAAGGGCAGGAATGACGACA
>ERZ724560.22-NODE-22-length-27054-cov-3.150852_pt1 | contig 27054 bp, 18 predicted proteins | sample MGYA00375854_ERZ724560 | MGnify/ENA primary metagenome ERZ724560 (study PRJEB28725, sample SAMN03264854) | marine sediment metagenome | biome: marine pelagic biome; feature: marine oligotrophic desert; material: ocean water | place: Pacific Ocean:North Pacific... | reverse complement strand
AGTGGGGCTGGGCTGCGTGGCGTGGGGGCGTGGCGCGGCGGCCGCCGGGGCGGTCTGGGCGGAGTGGGTGGCGTCCGAGTCGGTGCATCCCCTGGTGGGTTGGGGCTCGTCGTAGGTGCACGAGCCGTCGTCCGCCTCGGCGTTCGCTTCGTAGTTGTTGGCCTCCGAGTCGGTGCACCCGCGAACCGGCTCTGGCTCTTCGGCCGGCTCGGTGACCGTGATGTTGAACACCTCGGTCTCGGAAGAGTCGACCCAGATTCCGCAGGTACCCCTGACCGATATGGTCAGGTTCTCCTGGATGTCGGAGAACTCTAGGTCGAACCTTCCGTCCTCGTCGTAAGGCAGGTTCAGGCTGAACTCGTCCACGTTGCCGTCAGACCACTCCAGCTCGCAGGTCTCCATGCTCTGGTGGACTAGGACTCCCGAGGCCGTGGTGCCATTGCCGCGCTCGACGAATATCTCGTTGCTGCTGACCACTATCACCGTGAAACCCTCATCGGGATACTCGATGATGAATACTGTGTCCCACTTGGACTCCTGTCCGAGGCTGTCTGTTGCCACCACCTTGATTGTGTGGCTGCCCACTTCGAGCTCGGAGATGTCAATGACGAGATTGCCGTCTGCGTCCATCAGATCCTGAATGGGAACCTCGTCGAGAGTAACGGTCACTGTCAACCCCCTCATCTCCTCATCCGTGATGCTCAAGCTCAGCGAATCGATGCTTCCGAAGAGGATGTTGGAGGGGATTTCGCCTTCGATGATTGGAGCGAGGTTCTCCCCCTCCTTCTCGACATCGAAGAACAGAATGCCGACCATTACGCTGACAACCATCAGCCCTGCGAGGAAAAGCGAGCGAGCGACGCCGTCGTCAGCCACATCCGCCCCATACGGGGCGGATTCTTGAAACGAACCCCTGAATCACTCTTCTGCCAGCGCTTTCAGGTCATGGAGGAACTCATCGACATCCCAGTTAATCCCGGAGTAGGCGACGCGCTTGCGCAGTTGCTTGTCGAGGATGAAGGTCACCGTGGAGTGGCCGACCTCGTACTCCCCGAGGGACTCTTCGTGAGGGTCTGAGCCGTTACTCTGGCCGCTGCTTCCGGTACCCTCGGCCACGCATGCCAACCAGTCGCCATCAGGCCTCTCGTACCCCTCGTCGCACATGCAGTGGGCCCCACCTCCCGAACCCATCACCCAGCCATGGCCGTTGCATTCCACTCCTGGAGGTAGGTTCCCCATGTCGGCGTTGCTGGCTGCCCAGGCCAGATGAGTCCCAGCATCTAGGGGGATGGATGAGATGTCCCGCTCGGTGGGTACCCAGGACTCGTTATCGATGTCCCACAGGTGCAGGACCCAGGACCATTCGTCACCAGACTGCCAGTCCCCAATGAGGCCCCCACTCATGTCGTAGCTGATGTTTGAGTCATTGAAGACCTGAATCGCGAAGTCGCTCGCACTCAGCCCAGCCCCGACCTCGTCGTGGTGGAAGGAGGAGTTGTCAGGGTATAGGACCGCGATTCGATTCGTACCGTCCTCGGGCGGCTTGCTGGCGTTGATGTGCTCGTTGTCGACAATCACGTTCCAGGATCTGTACGTGTCCTGCAGGGTGGCCGTCGGTCCGGTCAGGTGGTACCAGTCATAGCTCATCTGCTCGGTCCACTCCGCCAGGTGGCTCACAGTGTCGCGAGCGGGGTCGATGGTCACCGAGATGATGACGACATCATCGGAGTAGCCAGCGAGGTTCTGGCCGATGTAGTCCAGGTTGGCCGAGATCACGAGACAGATGTCGGGGCACGAGGTGTAGACGAACGCGACAACCACGACCTTGCCCTCGTGCTCCGAGAGCGTGAACGGGTCCCCGTTCTGGTCGAACAGGGTGAAGTCCGGGGCATCTGGCGGTTCCCTGTACTCGACGCCATACAAATCGATGCCGGAATCCGATCCGATGCACCCTGGCAGCACCAGCAAGCCGGCGAGCAGTACCGCGACCATCCCCTGGCGCATTCCTCACTCCTCCAGCAGAAGATAGATGTCTTCGAGCACTAACTCCGCATTCCAGTCGGTGTCTCCCCACCAGACCCTCTGGCGCATCTGCTTGTCGACGATTATCGTACCCGTAGTGTGGTCCACCCAGTATGTCAGCGGGTGATGCATCACCTTGACGTCGCCTTCGGTCTGCTGGGTCTCCAGGCCGCAGCCGTTGTCGTCGACCGACTCACCCTCGGGAGTTCCCGGACAGGTGTCGAAGCCGTCGACCACCCCATCCGAGTCCTCGTCCGAGTTGTAGACATCGAGGCCGACGCCGAAGTTCCTCCATACGTCCTCGAGTTCGGAGAGGTCGCTGGGGTCTGAAGTCGTCAGATGGGGCCAGTCCAGCCCCCTCTGCTCGGCATAGGCCGATAACACGCTTGAGTTATCCGCCCAAGGGTCGACGGTAATCGACAGTATGGCGACCTCGGAGCCAAATTTATCGCCGAGTTCCTCTGAGACGAAGTCGAGGTTCGCGCTGACTATCGGGCATATGTCGGGACACCTCGTGAAGAGGAAGGCGACCACGATTACCTTGCCCTGCAATTGGTACAACGAGTAGTAATCCCCGTTCTCGTCGACTAGGACGAAGTCATCTGCGGGAACCGGCGGGTTGATGTCTTCGCCGTAGAACACGTCGGATTCAGCATCTCCTAGGCATCCTGCCAGAATGACGCTGGCAGCCACCAGAACAGCCAGTGCCCGCTTCACTCTGCCTCATCTCCCTTGACGTTGCGAACAACCCAGACGAACGCCGCGGCACCGGCCATGAGAACCGCGGCACTCAGCAGCACACTCGAATCATCCTCCTCAGGCTCGCTCGGGTCCGGGCCGAATGTGAAGCCTTCGGGCGGTAGGATCTCCGTGTGGTCGTCGAGAACCACGGTCAGGGAGATCGTCTGCCACAGGCTACCGTTCGAGTGGATTCTGACCTCATACTCACCCTGAGTCCAGTTGACTGGGTCAAGCCACAGGTAGCACTCGTCGTCAGTGGAAGAGGAGTTCGAGGGGCCAGCGACGCAGTCCATCTCCTCGGTACCGTCCCCGTCCGCATCAATCAGCACGTTTCGATCGTAGTTCGCCGTGTTGAAGAAGACCAGGGTATCGTTTTGCAGGACTTGTGCCGTTTCAGGCTGGATTGACTCGTTGCGCATGATGAACGAGAACGTGTTGGCTCCGTGTGCTGCAGCAGTAGGCATCAGCAGTGTAAGAACGAGTATAGTGGCAAGCGCCTTCACGCGCATAGAATCAACTCACTCATCGCTCGCCTCGGCCTGCCACAGGGCCGGGTAGTGGTAACGTGGGTCGTAGTCCTCGTCGAACTGCACGACGTAGATGCCACTGACCATCTCGGAGATTAGCACGAAACCCCTCGGATCGTACTGCAGCCCCCAGTCGAATGGAATCATGCAGGAGGCCCAGCAGTCTGCCATGTCGTAACCCAGCTCCTCGCTGGCGTTGTCCGACCACTCTGGGCCCGAAGGCAAGTAGTATCCCACGGTGTGGGTCGGAGCCAGATCGACTATCGCCTTGAAGCCCCTATCGGGTTCGGGGTAGCTGTTTTCCCATACCAACTCGTCCCAAGTATGGCCATGATCGGTTAACCAAGCACCTGCGTGGTAGTGGGTCCAGTAAGCGTGACCGTTGGGCCCGATGTCACCATTGTGCGGACTGTAGATGTAGCCGCCAGGGATGTAGTGCTGCGGGTGGCTACTGCCGTTGGCAAGCATGCCCTGGCCCGGAAGTCTCCATTTTGAGACGAGGAACGGCTTGGTCGGATCTGTAGTATCAATAGTCCATAGGTATCCTGTGTGATTGTCGTTAGAGCCGTATTCAGGGGCGATAATCGTGTAGTGCCTCCAATTCTGACCGTAGCTAGCATCTTCGGGCCCGGTTCCGCAACTGGCAGGCCATTCTGACACGGGATCATATTCGCTGATGCCGTCGCAGACTAGATTCTTGAACGGAATTGCATAGTGGATGTTGCCGTTGCCCTGACCAGCGTCGAGCCACTCTTCGGCAGACATGTCGGCATGTCCTCCTCCGTCGGGGCCGTACCACCCGCTGTCATCAGATGAACACCCCAGCCACCGACCTATTTCCTGTGGCCATGTAATTCCCATCGAGTCAGCCACATCTGGTGGCTCGGTGACATCCACAATCCTCAGACCAGCATCCCAGTAAGATGCAATCAGAAGCTTCTGCTTGGTCACAGGGTGGACGAAGAACACGTGGTCGTGATTGAACACCGAGCCGCCGCATGTGGTCTGACCCTCTGGCGTGTAGGCGCCCCATCGGAGTATCTCTCGACTCGAGTTTTGTTGCTCATCGTTACAGTCCCAGCAGGTCCATGCCTCGAAGCCAAGAGGGACGTAGAACACCTGTGTGCCCTTGACGGGACCGCCGCCTGCTACGAGTTCGGGGTAAGGGTCGGCTCCGAACAGGAACAGGTGACACTCCTCGCCGGACCACAGTGGGTTGGCCGGGTCCCAGTCGCAGTAGACGTGAACATCCTGATTGTGGAAGCCGGCAGGAGGGTTGTTCCACTCGGCGACCTTGACTGGACTGGTCTTGTCGCCGACATAGATGACATCGAGGCGATTCATCCCACTGTTGGCATCGTCGTCGTTGGGTATCGGGTCGAGCTCACTGTTGGTCAACTCGTGATTTACCAGCACCCAGTTGTTATCTGGAGTGACCTTGATGTCAATCATCCGGGCAATCTCGGCGTAGTACGTTGAAAGCAATTGTATGTTGTTTGGGTTGCTGATGTCTAGAATCTCGAACTGGTTGTAACTGGATACGTAGGCATAGCACCCCCCGCTACCGTCGGCGTAAATCTCGCAGTCCTCGTAGAAGTTACCCTCGATCGCAATCTCGGAGTTGTCCCCGGGCGTCGGACCGACGTTCTTCCACTCGGGGTAGCAAGGGCGACCAGCGGTGTTGTCAAGGTCCGCAGGAGGCTTGACCTCACCATCGCAGTTGAGGTTGTGGTAGTCGATTAGCCTCGCATTCGGAGTGTACAGTCTGTGAGCCAACATGTCGTTGTGCGAGTGATTGGCATCCTCGATCTCGACCACCGGGTCCACCCAAGTGTACCCGTCATCATCCGAATCGTCTCCGGTAATGAACGACAGGCATCCAGACAGCGGTGCTAGCACCATCAGAGTGACCATCATCAGCATCGGGACGTTCCTGAGTCCGGTCATGGGCAAGCCTCGCGACCGCGGACGAATACGGTCGGTTGTTCAATGCACCGGTCGCCCGAGCGCTACGCGCTAGGGCGTTATTGGCCCAATGGCACGCCGTATGGCTGGTCAATGTCCAACTGGACAATGTACAGCCCGGTGGTGATGCATGACAGGTAGGTGTAGCCCTTGTGGTACTCCGCAGCCCACAGGAACGGAGTCCATCCGAAGTCGTAGTAGGAACTGTCGAGCGGCTCACCATCGACCCCATGGGGCAGGTGGTAGCCGATGGTGGCATCCATGTGGACAACTGTCTTGTTGCCGTCAGACAGACCTGCCAGCATCAATGTCTCTACATCCATCACCCACAGCCCGGCATGATAGCTGGAGAGATATATCCTAGCGTCCCACGCCCCACCGTGGCTGGTGTCGGGCAGCCCCGGCAGCCCAGTCTGGAAGACGTGGGTGTCGGCGTTGTGCGGGCTGAACAGCAACCACTCCTCGCCGCCCGGGATGTGGTGGTCATTGGCAAATGGGATTTCCCAGCCGTGGATTAGTTCTGGCATGAATCTAACATTACCGTTCACTTCTTCGTAGGCAGTGGTGTCGAGCAGGTAGGCCATCCCCGTCCCGACAGTGGTCTCGAGGACCTCCGTCGCCAGTAGAGTCAGGTGCATCTTCCCCGCAGGGTACCCTAGGTGCGATGCGTCGACCATCTCGTCGACAGGTTCGGCGTAGTGAATGTAGGAGGCGCGGCCTCCGTTCTCGTTGCTGGTGCAGCCGCAGTCAATCTCTCCGTCGCCGTCGAAGTCCTCGAATTCCATCCACTGGCCGACCTCTGGCGCCCTCCAGGTGCAGCCGGCTTGGGTGCCTCCCGAGAGCCTGCACAGCGAGCCATACCAAGCATACTCGATGAGATCCTTGTTCGGGTGTGGGACGTCCGAGACGTCGAAAATCCGTAGACCCGCCTCCCAGTAGGCCCCATAGACGTAGGTCCTTTCGAAACGAGGGTCGTTGGAATCCTCGCCGGGCCAGGTCTGAACCGTCATGTCGTGGATATAGATCCAGCCTCCGAGCGTTGACTCCCAGCTGACTTCGGCCTCTCCGACCTTCACTATCCGAGGCAGGTCGCCGTAGCCGGCGAAGTTGAGGTGGGCGATGGTGATGCCTCCGCATGCGTCACCCTGCCCCACGTCGCACGCCTCGTAGTCGGGGTTGGCGACGAAGATGTACCACTCGTTGTCGATCATATGGGTGTAGAGGTTATGAGGTCCACTCGGATGGTCAGCATCGTACCACGAGTCGACCCAGCTCGGGTCACTCTTGTCCGTGACGTCGACCAGCGTGACTGTGACCTGGGCAGGATCCTCCCACTCCCCAACGTTGGGGTCGGCAGCGCCTGGGTCGACCAATTGGTTCTGCACGATGACGTACTCCCTACCGTTGTACTCAAGGTACTTGACATCGAGGACCTGGGTGTTCGGGTCGTAGTAGACCCCAGTGACCGTGGTGTTTGAGGGATCACTCACATCGACTATGTGCATCTCGCTCCAGCCGGCAATGTAGGCGTAGGTCTTGCCGTCAGGAGAGTCTGCCACTTGGATCTCCGCGTTGCCCGGGGCCGTCAGTCCGTTGAAGGAGATAGGCTGGATGTTGTCGGTGTACATCATGTGCTGGCTGGCGTTTCTGTGGTCGTGACCCTCGTCCTGTATTAGTGGGTCAAGTATCCCTCCATAGTCAGAGTCACCGTCTTCAGGACTGTCTGAAAGCATCATCACGGCGGTGATGGCAGCTACCATGCAGACAGCGAGCCCGATGGCTAGAACGGTGCGTTGCGAATCCACTGGGCGCTGCGAGCCTGCCGGTCATGTTGAAGCCATCGCCCCGCTACGGCGGGGCGTGCGCGGAGTCTGCGTGTTGGCAGTCACCTTGTCCATGCTGCTTCTGGCTGTGCCGGCATCCGCCCACGACACCAAGGAGTACACAATGCTCCTCAAGGACGACGGCGTTACCCCGGATGGAGTCTCACCAGGCATCCTAGTCTCGACGGACTCGCTGTTCTTCTACAACGTCGACAGTCGCGATGGAGTGGCTCACAGGGTGTTGATCGATGCCGACGGGGATGGGGTGTTCGAGGGGGTGGATGATATGGCCACGGCCTGGCTATCTCCCTCGTGCGAACTGAACGAGACCGGTGATAAGGTAGATTCCGATTGCGAGGTGACCGAACTGATCCTTCTTGATCCATCTAACGGCCTGCTGCCCGGCAACATCTCGATGCTGCATCAGATTGAGCACAACCAAACCCTGACAGAGTCACCTTTCACAGTCAACTTCTCAGAGGACCAGCACACGCTTCCAACTAATCCTCCCACAGGTTCCGAGGAGGAAAAGTCTACTGACGACGATGTACTCGTGCTGATTCTGCTGGCCTCGCTCGTCGGGATGGCAATCATCCTGCCTAGACTGTCGGACACAACCGATGACGAGTGAGCCCCGGACGACGGTTGGACTCAAGAACTCAGGCCGATTCGAACCGCCAAGGGCGCTTAGCTCAGCTTGGAAGAGCACCTGGTTTGCAACCAGGTGGCCGGGGGTTCAAATCCCCCAGCGTCCACCACTATATCTCAGAAGATACCCGTGAGGAAGCCCAAGAGATAAATCGCAATCAGAACGGCCGGTCCGTAGAACATAACTGCCTTGAAGGAGCTCCACCAGCTCCTCTCTCCAAACTCTTCCTCGAGCCCGTCAGCGATAGCGACGCCTAGTTCTTCTATCGGTTCTAGCTGCATGCCCGGGCTAGGGGGATTGGGCCTTCAACAATGCCTACTCAGCAGTGAGTTGAGCCAGTATCTTCAGGAGCCCCCTCAGGGTCACCTCGCTGATTCCCGAGACCTTGCAGACCTCGCTCTGAGTCCTCGGCGACGAGCTCTCCTGAGATGCCTTGTAGATGATTACTCCGGCGATTCCGGAGGGCTTCTTACCCTGCCATGACAGGTCGTCTTTGACCGAGTCCCACAGGTCACGGACCCCGCCGAGTACATGAGGTGGCAGGCCGAGGTCGGAGTGGAACTTCTCGAAGTACTCCTCCGGCCCGGTGATGTGATGCGTGCCGAGCATCCTCGCGACCAACCTGATGGTGCGCTTGAGCTCCTTCTCCTCCACCGGTTTGATCATGTCGAACGCCTCGGCGACGTCTTCTATCTTGCGCGGTATCTTGGCCTCCCTCGCGGCGATGTAGACGCAAGCCGCCGAGACGCCACGGATGCTGCGTCCGGTGACCAAGCCACGCTCCACCGAGTGCCTGTACAGCGAGGCTGCCTCCTGCTCGATCTGAGAGGGTAGGTCCCCGCGGTCGCGGATGAACTGCATCGCCTTCGATAGGTTGCGGCTGCGGCTGTCCCGGGTCTTGCTGCGCTGGTCGATTCGCTGCCTGCGCCTCCACTCGCGGAGAGCCTTGCCGGACATCCCGTGCCGCCTAGCGCCGCCTGCGGTGAGATCGGAGCGACGAATTTCGGTCGACAGTCCCTTGTCCGACAGAGTGAGGGTGGTGGGCGCGCCTACACGACTCCTGTCGTCCCCGTCGGAGTGGTTAATCCACTCGGCCCCAGGGTCAATCATGTTCTCGGACGCGACGTAGCCGCACTCCGAGCAGGAGGTCTCCCCTCTGATGTCATCGGTATCCCACGAGTTGGCCCCGCACACCTTGCAGGGACCGGCCATAGATTCGGTGCCACGCTCCCTAGACGGGCGTCGCGCAGGTCGGATAGGCTTCGAACGGCTTCGCTTCTGTGAAGCACGCTCAGATTCGCCGGCCTGTCTAGCAGTGTCTCGTTCCATCTTCTCAACTCGCAGTTGTATAGTAGGGTCCTTATTATTTAAGTCTTCGTATTCCTTGCTCATAGCCGTCTCTCTAGTTGCAAGTCTATCTCCAACGCTTACCTCTCCCGTAACTTATTGCACCCATTGACCCCCCTCGGGTGCGTGTCAGGTGACGGGCCGGTGAGGACCTCGTTGTATGAATCCCACTTGGATGCGGGAGCGAGGATGGTGGACTTCCATGGCTTTGAGCTGCCGATCTGGTACTCCTCGATACAGGAGGAGCATCTGTCCACCAGGGCTGCCGCCGGCCTGTTCGACGTATCCCATATGGGGTTCTTCCGGTTCTCCGGTGACGGCGTGCGCTCATGGCTGAGTAGCATTGCGACTCAGGAGTTTATGAACTTCGCAAGCGGTAGGTGCGGGTACACGCACTTCCTAGATTACGACGGTCACATAATCGATGACATGATTTTCGCCGTCAAGTCCGAGACTGAGGTTCTGGGGGTACCCAACGCCTCGATGGCCCCCATCATGCTGGATTGGATGTCCTCACTGCTCCCTGTCGACGGCTCGATTGCCATTCAGGACCTATCCGACATGACCAGCATCCTAGCCCTTCAGGGACCTATGTCGGAACGCATCCTCACTGACGTCATCGGAGGGGACAACGCGGTCGGGAGGTTCGCATGCCAGGACATAGCGGATAATTCCCTTGGCATCCGCGGTTGGATTCAGGGGACGGGTTACACCGGCGAAAGGGGCTACGAGATATTCGTCGACAACGAACAGGCCACCCTGCTGTGGGATGCCCTGTTGGAGGCGGGGCACCCCCACGGGCTAGTGCCAGTGGGACTGGGTGCCAGAGACACACTGCGCCTTGAGAAGGGGTATCTGCTGTCTGGCCGGGACTTTCTCTGGCCCGGTCTGGGAATGCAGCCCGAGGCAGATCTGCCAGAAGACTTCCTCGTCAGAGACACCGCGGAGACGGCAGTGCCCTACGGTCTTGACGCCGAGCACGACTTCGTCGGCAGGAAACGTGTACTGGACTCGCTCGATTCTGGAGACAGGTGGCATGCTCTGGAGTGCTTGGACAGGGGCCCCTCACCAAGGCCCGGGCATGCTGTCCTCTCGGCTGACGAAGACGGTGCCAGCGTGCTCGGCTACGTCACCAGCGGCGGCCCCTCGCCGAGTTTGGGACGTACGGGAATCGCAATGGCGTACCTGCAGCCAATCAGCATGGGTCAGGAGGTCTGGGTGCAATCGAGCCCGCGCAAGAGAGTCAGGGCCAGAGTTAGGAGACCTCCGTTCGTTTGACCCATTCTCAGTACGTGGTCCCGCCGGGAAAATCCTCATTGCTGTCCGGCCCTTTCATGGGCCATGATGGACGGCGCCCGTGGGACCATAGAGGCAATCGCCATCAAGAATCTGCAGGAGGTCCTGCGTAGCAAGGGAGTTTCCGGAGAGGCCCTATTTGCCAAGTACGATTTGGACGGCGACGGGACTCTATCGGAGAACGAGTTCGCGGCAGCGCTGGAGTCGATTACGGGTCAGCAGGCACCTGCGGCCATACTCAGGGCGGTATTCGGGGCGATTGACATCAACTCGGACGGCTCGGTGGATCTCACTGAGATACTGGTGCTGTTGGACGGAGGTCCCACAGATTCGATACCTGCAGGAGGAGGCGTTTCGATATCCGGGCATCCCAACGACTCCTACAACGGAGAATACGCTATGCAGGAGACCCCGATTAACGGCAAGCCGTGGTACAAGAGCGCAGCTGGGAACCGCCTCTACTACTACAACGCCAACAGCGGCGGCGCCCCCTCGTGGAGCCTAGACGACAGGGAGCAGGACGGCAGCAACGACTGGTACAGGGGCGGCTGGTCGCGCCCTAGGGGCGACGGCTCACTTCCCACCGGGTCACGCAGATGGGTGGGAGTCGGCAAGATCACGGTCTCAGCTGCTTCCGGCCCGGAAAGTCCGCCCAAGGGCCTCGAAGCGTGGACAAACGCCCCCATCGAGATTCTAGATGCGACTCCAGGCCAACCCGTACGCTTCAGAATCAACGAGGTCCCCAGTAGCAACGACGCTTGGGTCGGTATCTATCCAGTTAGTGCAGGGGACAATGAGCACGGAGAAGACCGTTGGCGCTGGCTCAGAGATATTGACGTGAACAACGCATCATTGCCTGGGCAGTCCGAAGGGCAATGGAGCATACGAGTATTCTCAGATGGAGGCTACACCTTACACAACCGAGTGGACTTCACGGCGGGAGCGTCGCCGCCCCCATCGTCGCCGACAATCAAAATCACCCCATCGAGATCTTCCTACAAGAGCGACGAGGGCATCAATTTCTCCTTCATCTCACCCGAACTTCCGGACGACGCCTGGATAGGAATCGTACCCGCAGAGATTCCTCATGGTGATGAGGCGGTCAACGACCAGCACGATACCAGCTACAAGTATCTCGAAGGCAGAACCAGCGACGCCTTCTCCCTACCCAATCCCGGACCGGGGGAGTGGACACTGAGGCTTCATGACACGGACAATAATGGTCGAGAGATTGCATACGTCGCGTTCGAGGTCACCGATGTCGCCCGCCCCCCTGCCGATGCAGGCGAGTCTGATTTCGACAGGGTCACTGGGAATTTCGCAGAGATGCTGCCCAAGCTGGAGCAATCCGGCACCAGCAACAACGGCATGTCACTCGAGCAGGCTAGGTCGATTGCCGATGCGGAGGGGGAGAAGGGGATTGAGAAACTACCCTGCTCCGTGCAGTCCGCCGCTAGGAGGATCTGGAGGATCCGCGCAGACTCTATGCAGGATCAGATTGCCTCTAGGATGCCGAGCCCCGAGGCCATAGCTGCCGGAGCAGCCGCAGTGGGTGTTGCGGGTGTAATTACTGCTGATATGAGGGAAAACGCCGAAGAAGAAGCCACCGCTGCTGCGAAAGCAGAAGAGGAAGCACCCGCTGATCCAGAGGATCTGAAATATGCCAGCCATGACACTTGGCACGAGGAGCGGCATGTCGACGCCCCAGAACAAGTCGACATCCCAGAACAAGTCGACATCCCAGAACAAGTCGACATCCCAGAACAAGTCGACGTTCGTGAGCAGCGAGGCTCTGCATGGCACGAAAGTCACCGCGTAACTAGGTCCTCGAGAGTCTCAGTGCCCGACAGGGTATCAGTCACTTCCCGCAGGAGGTCTCCCCCTCCTCCTAGGCAGATGGAGACTCCAGAACCCGTCACGCCGAAGGGCACACTAGGGGTAGATGCTAACGCTCCACCCGCCCCCCTTGGTCTGGCTGACCTTGCCGCCGCATTCTCCGAAGCTAGGATGCTGTCGGACCAGAGGAGGCTTGCCGAATCCGTCGAAGGACAGTCTCACGACATTTCAATCAAGGTGACAACAGCTCCCGAGCGCACCTTCGGAATCGGCGTGGACGACGAGTACAGAGGAGGAAGTACCATCATCGCCGAGGTTCCGGGAGTCGGCGAGGTTGATATCCGTCTTCGCAATGATGCCGACTCAGGCTCTTTCCGGAGGGGCTCCGAGCACTCGTTGAATGCATCCATAGCCGGTTGGAACGGGGTTCGTAAGCGACTGATTCTGAACGCTCAGTGATCTGCGGCCTCGAAAGCCTCCCCAATCATCTCCTCGAGGCTTATCTGCGGCCTGAACCCGAATCTCTCTTCTAGGCCCCATGCATCGACGATTCCGAAGACCTCCTCCTCATCACTCTGCCCGAACTCTAGGTCGCAACCGGTCCTCTGCTGGTAGATTGATGCGAGATCCTCCATCGATATTCCCTTGCCAGACCCCACTGCGATGCTCTCTCTGGTCGGGGGCGGGCTTGAGAGGACCGCATCCACCACCCTCACGAGGTCCTCGACGTGAATGAAGTCCTTGATGTCGGACCCATCCCCAGGAATGTTGATCCAACCGATCTGGCACTCCTCGGCCCACCTATGGAGCAGACCGTTGCCTGGAGGCCCCTCCAGAGGCATACCTTGGACGTTGGAGGCCCTGACTATGCTCACCGGCCGTTCTGCCTCGGCTCGCTCCAGTGCATTCTCCTCCATCCACAACTGCCCCTCTGCCGCGGTGTCACGGGGAGCTAGGGTAGACTCGAGCCCGTAGTACGCTTCCCCAGCGCTCCACTGGGGGTGCACACGCAGGGTGCCCAGTATCACCAGATGCAGGCCCCCGTGCCTGTCCACCGCATCGAGAATCGGCCTGGATGCCTCCCTCATGGTGATGTATGCCTCGCGGTCGGTGCGGCCGACCGAGGTGTCCGCGGGTCGCGAGTTGATGTGTATAAGGGAGCTACAGGGAGTCAGCATGGCATCGAGAGAAGTGGCATCGGAAAGCGCCTCGTCTGGCACCACCACGGCGGAGTCGCCGAGCATTTCGGCTATGTACGGAGCGACGAACGCGTCGGACGCCGAGATTGCTACCCTCATGCTATCGCGACTGACTCCGTTCGGGCGATTAAGAGTGTGTCGGTGACCGACTGAGCCGGCCCGACGAACATTGAAGACTCTCGTTATTCTCCTCGGTGCGCCGAGAGGCAGGAGAAAGTCGCATTGGACCAGTTGCCGAATCTCGGGAGGGAGCAGGAGATGCTCTCTGCGTTGGGTATGGGCTCCATTGACGAGTTGTTCTCGGACATCCCTGAGGACATCCGCAGGGAATCCCCCCTCCCTCTACCAGAACCGCAGTCCGAGGAGGAGATATGGGATGACGCCAAACGGCTTTTGGGTGCCAATGTGGGCCTCGATGACAGGCCCAGTTTCCTCGCTGCAGGATTGGCTAGGAACTTCGTACCGACGATGGTCGGGATGCTCGCCACGCGAGGGGAGTTCCTGACCTCATACACGCCCTACCAGCCCGAGGTCAGCCAGGGCATGCTGCAGGCCATGTGGGAGTTCCAGACGATGGTGAGCGAACTGGTAGGCCTGCCTGTGGCAAATGTTTCGATGTACGACGCGTCGACAGCAGCGGCCGAGGCAATCACCTGCGCAGTGCGCGTCCACCGACGCAAGGCGTCTCAGGACAATGTGGTCTACGTCTCCGAGTTCGTACCTCCGCAGAGACTCGAGGTGATTAGGAACTACACCCAAGGCAGCGGCCTTGATATCAAGATGCTCAAGCATCTTGAGAACGGTCACGTCGACATGAGCTCGGCCACCGAAGCAGCAGGCTGCTGCGCGGTGTACGTCGAGCAACCCAGCTCCTTCGGTATCCTAGACCCGGGCCTGATGGGGTTGAAGGAGATCATCGGCGAGGGCACCGCGCTGATAGTCGGGGTCGACGCAGTCTCCCTCGGCATCGTCAAGCCCCCCGGCAGATGGGGTGCGGACATAGTCGTCGGAGAAGGCCAGCCGTTCGGCATCGGACCGACGGCAGGCGGACCAATCTACGGGCTATTCGCCTGCGGCGAGAGTTACGTCAGGCAGATGCCGGGGAGGATTGTCGGCCTGACGAGAGACGTTGACGGCAAGCGAGCCTTCACCCTGACCCTATCCACACGTGAGCAGCACATCCGCAGGCACCGCGCGACCTCGAATATTTGCTCCAACGAGACCCTGATTGCGCTGATGGGAGCCATGCACATGGCGTTACTCGGGCCACGCGGGATCGAGAGGCTGGCACTGCGCGTGACCTCGGCGACCGAGGCCACGAAGAGGGCCGTGACCTCAATCGAGGGCATCGAGTTGGTGGACCCCGGGGCCAGTAACTTCAGGGAGTTCGCCGTTAAACTGCCAGGTGAGGCCTCGGACGCCTTGGCCCATCTCGACTCCAAAGGGGTTCTGGGCGGATTCGATCTCGGAGTCTGGTGGGACTTCATGTCGACATGCCTGCTGATTGGGGCCGACGAGCGCACGAGTGAGTCGGACATCGATGCACTCGTGGCGGGACTGTCCTCATGGCTGAAGGAGGCCGATCGATGAGCGACCTGTTCGAGTTCAACGGTGCCGAGGGCGCAGGATGGTCGCAACCAGAACCATCGCTGGGCGGGCAGGAGGCGTGGTCCACCGTACCGGAGCCATTGCGACGAGAATCCCCTCCAGTTTGGCCTAGGGCCAGTGAACCGGAGCTCGTGCGCCACTATACCTGGCTCTCCAGTAGGAACTTCGGTATCGACACCGGATTCTACCCACTTGGCTCTTGCACAATGAAGCACAACCCGAGGCTCAACGAGAGGATAGTCCAGTTGCCCGGAATCGACCGAATACACCCACTACAGCCAGAGCATCAGGTACAGGGCCTTCTGGCGATCTTCTTCGAGATGCAGGAAATGCTCTCGATCTGCTCCGGAATGGACGAGGTGACTCTGCAGCCGGTCGCGGGAGCCCAAGGCGAGTTCACCGCCATGCGCTGCATCCAGGAATTCCATCGCAGCATCGGCCAGAGTCACCGCGACAAGGTAATCGTCCCCGATTCCGCACACGGCACCAACCCGGCTTCAGCCGCGATGTGCGGATACGACATAATCGAGATACCGAGCGCCGCCGACGGCAGGATTGACCTCGCTGCGCTCGAGGAGGCCGTGGGCGACGATACCGCAGCGATGATGATTACCAACCCATCCACTCTCGGTCTGTTCGAGCCGGAGATCTCCCGGGCTGCCGAGATGGTCCACGAGGCCGGCGGGCAGATGTACTACGATGGTGCTAACTTCAACGCCATATTGGGCAAGACGGATCCTGGCAGGATGGGTTTCGACGCCGTGCACTATAACCTGCACAAGACATTCAGCCAGCCGCATGGGGGCGGCGGGCCTGGAAGCGGCCCCATTGGGGTGAAGTCGCACCTATCCCCCTTCCTCCCGAGCCCGATAGCCGACCGCAGGGACCGGGTCGCAGACGATCCGGAAGGGGTTGGCGACGACTACTGGTATTTCTGGAGGGAGGTCGGGGAGTCCAGCATCGGCAAGATCCAACAGTGGCATGGCAACTCTGGTGCCGTGGTCCGTGCCTGGGCTTTCTACAGGAGGTACGGCAGGGAGCTGGAGCGGATGAGTGAGCACGCCGTGCTGAACGCCAACTACCTTCGTCACCGCATCCTACACCCCGGTTCCGACACTGCTGAGCGGATGCATGCGATGCCTCTGGATGGGGCCCCAGCCGATGTGGTGAAGCACGAGTTCACCATCTCCCTGAGCGCGCTCAAGGACGCTGTGGGTGTGACCGGTAGGGATGTTGCCAAGAGGTTGCTGGACTATGGGGTCATGGCCCCTACCCTGTACTTCCCCATGATAGTCCCGGAGTGCCTGATGATTGAGCCCACAGAGACCGAGTCGAAGGAGGTCATGGACAGGTTCGCCGATGACTTCCACGAGATTCTCTGCGAGGACCCCGAGGTCGTCACCTCCGCGCCCCACACCACTGATGTCAGGAGAGTGGACGAGGTTTGGGCGGCACGCAACCTAGTCCTCAGACATCCGGGCCCTGAGTGAGCCGAAGCGGACAAGACCCCAACGCCCGTGCGCCAACCATGGAGTCTGGGCTGGACCACCACTGGCTGGTAGGAGAGCCGGGATGGTGGAAACTCCCTACAGACTCATCTCAGCATGGCAACAGGCGCGGTGAGTCCAGTCCCCCCGAGAGCTGGCCCAGCACTAATGCCCAGGAGGGCGGCCGAGGCTGGACCAGACAACGTCTGCAGCCCGTCGCACCATCCATCCTACTGCCTCTTGCATGGTCGCCGTTGTTCCTGCTGCTCTCTGCCATACCCCTCGTTCTGCCTGAGCGCCTCCCTACAGACGACCAGATCGTGTCAGCACTGTTCTTCTCCCTGTCATGGGCTCTGGTCCTAGTTCCACTCTACATGGCCCGTTCCACCCAACCGATGTCGCGCGGGACGATTCTATCCCTCCCGTTCGACTGGGCCACCTTCGCTGCCGCTTCGGCAACCTTCGCCCTACACGTCCTAACAAGTCCGTTATTCGGTTGGGCTTCCTACGCCCTATTCTGGGTAGCTTGGTTCCGGACTTACCGCCGAATCAAGCGGGTGCTGCAGATTCCCTCATCGAGGTGGCTTCTGCCGATAGACCATTCAAAATGGGGTTCGGAGTCAATGTTGCCTCCTGAGTGGCAGGTTACCTCCGAGTCTTGGACCACGGGACCGATAGCCGCTCTCGACTGCGATTGCGGACGCCTCGCAATCTCGGGTGCGAGCCGTGGCGACGATCGCTTCCTAGCTGTTGCCCTAATCGACCGGTCCGGTTTCGTGCACGATCCGTTCCACATTGGTCCGGTGGGCGATGCTCTCGCCGCAGGCCCCCTGTCGAAACCCCCTGTGATTGACATGGGGCTGGAGTGGCCAGAGAGGCTTCTCGCCCTCGATGCCCAAAAGCAGGACAGTGCTAAGACGGCAGGCATTTGAACCGACCACTACCCGGCAGTGCATGGACGTCTGCATTCTGCTTGGGTCCAAGTCCGACCTGCACGTGGCCGACAAGTGCTCGGCAGTGCTATCGGAGTTCGGGATCTCGCACGAAGTCAGGGTCGCCTCGGCCCACAGGGCACCAAAGTACCTCGAGAGCGTCGTGACATCGGCCATAGAAGACGGATGCAAGGTGTTCGTCGGCATGGCAGGCATGGCAGCCGCTTTGCCCGGTGTGGTAGCAGCAATGACCACCCTACCGGTAATCGGAGTCCCGGTCGGCGGGAAGGTACCACTCGACAGCCTGCTCTCGATAGTCCAGATGCCCCCCGGGATGCCGGTCGCGACCGTGGGCGTCGACCGCGGTGACAACGCCGGCGTACTGGCCGTCCAGATTCTCTCACTGAGCGATGCCGACTTATCATCCAGATTCTCCGAATGGCGAGAGGCGCGCACCGCGGGAGTCATCGCCGACGACGAGTCTCTGAGGGAGTGAGCCCTTGGTGCAGACCCAGGTCCTCGTGGACGAGGCGGTCGAGGCCCTGCAGTCCCAGATTGACGACACCGCGATTATCGCATGCTCCGGAGGCATCGACAGCACGGTGGCCGCGATTCTCGCGCACCGTGCGGTAGGGAGCCTGCTGCACTGCGTCTACGTCGACACAGGGCTGATGCGCAAGAACGAGTCGGAGGAGGTCGCTGAGATGTTCTCGGACCTCGGCATCGAACTCAAGGTGGTCGACGCCTCGGAACGCTTCTTGGGTCATCTCGCCGGAGTCACCGACCCAGAGGACAAGCGCAAGGTAATCGGAGAGCAGTTCATCAGAGTTTTCGAGGACGAACAGAGCGGATGTGGTGCCAAGTTCCTGGTCCAGGGGACCATAGCCCCTGACTGGATAGAGTCCGGCGGCGGCGAGCGCGACGTCATCAAGTCGCACCACAATGTAGGAGGGCTCCCTGATGATGTCGAGTTGCTAATTGTCGAGCCGCTGCGCGAGTTCTACAAGGACGAGGTACGCGCCATAGCCCGCGAACTCGGAATACCCTCGAGCGAGCGTCAGCCGTTCCCCGGACCTGGCCTAGCCGTACGTGTTCTCGGCGAGATTACGCCTGACAGGGTCGAGGCGTGCCGAGAGGCCTGTCATATCGTTGAGACCCACTTGCAGGCCGCCGCTGCCGAGGGCAGGTGCGAGTTGCCCTGGCAGTACTTCGCGGCCCTGCTGCCCGTCAGGAGCGTAGGCGTCCACGGTGACGCGCGCGTGCACGGGGAGACGGTGGTGGTCAGAGCAGTGACGAGCCTAGACGGGATGAGCGCAAGGTACTCCGAGATACCACACGACGTGCTGGCCGAAATCAGCACCGAAATCACTAATTCGCTGAAGGGTCAAGTGAACCGAGTCGTCTACGATGTCACCCACAAGCCACCCGGTACCATCGAATGGGAGTAATCCGATTCTTTGATGAAGGGTGGGGCCAGCCGCAAGTCAGGCCGACATAGCTTAGTTGGTGGAGCGGTGGACTGTTAATCCACAGGTCGCAGGTTCGAGTCCTGCTGTCGGCGCCATCAATCCCTTCGAGCGAAAGCCGCAAGGGCGAGCATGGCCAGAGCCGAGATTAGGCCGAATCCGGGGGTGCCCTCGGGCTCCGGCTCGATGATGGAGTCGTTGGCGTCACACACCCCGTTGTTATCGTAATCGGTCGGCGTGCTGTCACTGTCGTACTGGTCAGCCCCGCATTCACCTTCCTCAGCATCGGACCAACCGTCATTATCGTCATCTAGGTCGGCGTTGTCTCCGATTCCGTCGCCGTCGGTGTCGTCCCACTCGCTCTGGTCATTCGGCATCGCATCATCGCTGTCTGCAACTCCGTCACCGTCGTCGTCCGGGTCGAGGTCGTCGCACTGGCCATCACCGTCGAAGTCGGCCGGCACCGAATCCTCGTCCACCCCGTCGCTGCCGCAGTCGGACTCGGTCGCGTCGGACCAGCCGTCTCCGTCGTCATCGGCATCCGCATTGTCTCCGGTGCCATCCCCGTCACTGTCCACCCACTCGGTGTTGTCATGTGGGAATTCATCGACATCATCGTCCCAGCCGTCTCCGTCGTCATCGGCATCCGCGTTGTCGCCGGTACCGTCCCCGTCACTGTCCACCCACTCGGAGGCATCTCCAGGGAACTCGTCAGCGTCGTTGTCGTGACCGTCACCGTCGATGTCCGAGTCAACAGCGTCGCATTCGGAGTCCCCGTCTTGGTCTGCCGGCACGGAGTCCGGGTCCATCGTGTCGCTCCCGCAGGTCGCCTCGTCGGAGTCACTCCAGCCGTCGTTGTCTGCGTCCTCGTCCAGAACGTCGCAATCCCCGTCGGAGTCCACGTCTGATGGGACCGAACCGGCGTCGCTTGGGTCGGTGCCGCAAGACGACTCGTCAGAGTCTACCCACCCATCGCCGTCGGTATCATCGTCCAGCGCATCGCAAGTGCCATCCGCATCTAGGTCCGCGGGAACGGAGCCGGCATCGCCTGGATCGGTGCCGCAAGACGACTCGTCGGAGTCATCCCAGCCGTCGTTGTCATCGTCCTCGTCGGCATTGTCCCCCTTTCCGTCCCCATCGGTGTCCACCCACTCGGTGTCGTCGTGGGGAAACGCGTCGTCCGCGTCGTCGACGCCATCGTTGTCGTCATCCGCATCTAGTGAGTCGCACACGGAGTCGGCGTCGTAGTCGGATGGGACTGAAGAGTCATCCAGCGGGTCTGTCCCGCAGCCCAGCTCGTTGTCGTCTAACCAACCATCATCATCGTCGTCCTCGTCGGCGTTGTCCCCCACACCATCTCCATCGGTGTCCGTGGTCTCGTTGGGGTTCAGCGGGAAATCGTCATCGACATCATCCACACCGTCGTTGTCGTCGTCGGGATCGCTGTCGTTCGGAATCCCATCGCCGTCGAAGTCATCGCCCTCGAGAGCGTCGCAGATGCCGTTCATGTCAGTGTCCGCGGGCACGTCGTTACCGTCCAGCGGATCGGTCCCGCAATCCGTCTCATCGACATCGCTCCACCCGTCCCCGTCATCGTCGGTATCGGCCGAGAGCGTCACCGCAGCAGTAAATTGGATGTTGTCGAGGTACAGGGCCTCCATAGCAGAGTTCGAGGAGAATTCGACTTCGAGATGACCGTGCCCGGCCGCTCCTATCATCACCGTCATTGTTGTCCACGTGTCGAGCCATGACGAGTTGTCAGTGTCGATGTCGTAGCCCGTTGTGTTGACGATCTCGATATCGCTGTTCGCGCCGATGAATCTGATGACGAGGTAGTCCACGGGGTTCGAGGTCTCGTATCCGGTATCTTGGAGGAAGAAGTCGAAAGTCACCACTTCTGCTGTGATATCATCGAGAGCCAGAGTAGCGATGCCATCGACATCCGACATCTGGTAGCCGTTGTTACCATCGGTGAAGTTGCCGACAGTCCCGGTGTAGTTGATTGTGCCGAAGTAGTCACCGTCAGTCAGTCCGACGCCGCCAGTCGAGGTGTAGTAGAGAGTGAAACCCATCTCTGTCCCATTAGTCTGGTTGTGGGCGATATGCGGTTCGTTGGCGTTGTTCCAAAGGTACCTGCTGACCGAATCGCTTCCAGTGTCAGTGTACTTTACGCTCGCGATGGTGAAAGGGTCCTCAAAGGAGGTGTAGCCGACAACCGATTGGGAGGTGCAACCGCTCACTACCGTGTCGGGAAACCCGTCGCCGTCGGTGTCGGTGTCAGCACACGGGTTGTCCGGAAAGTCGTCGTCTGCGTCGTCGGTGCCGTCGCCGTCCGAATCGGTTGCGAGTACAGCGTAAGGGACCGTTAGCAGGAGCATTGCAGTCAGGATGGCAGTCAGGGTAGCGCGTCGGCTCATGGGCCACCATGTCGGCCCCGATTCAAAATACTCTCCCACGATGGGTCTGAATGCAGGGGGTCAGACGCCCTTCCGCTAACCTCTTTGACCTACTCTCGATGCATGGCGCATGAGCGCTCGCGAGGCAACGTCGAGGATTCTGGGTGCCGTCGACGAGTCCGGCAGGCACTACCGCGACAGCCTGCCGATGATAGCCAGCGAGAACATCCTCAGCCCACTGGTTCGCAGGGCCTGCGACTCGGACCTGCATGGCAGGTACGCTGAGGGCCTGCCGGGCAAGCGGTACTACCAGGGCTGCGACGACTTCGACACCATCGAGGAGATTGGCATCGCCTCGGCACAGCGCGTCTTCGGCTGCAGTTTCGCCAACATCCAATCCACCTCGGGGACCGTCTCCAACATGGCTGGCCTCAAGGCCCTAGCGAAGCCGGGGGACACCATCACCGCGGTTTCCACCGCTGACGGAGGGCACATCTCCCACGCCCGTATGGGCGCTGTGGGGTTGCGGGGGTTGAATCTCGTGACATATCCTTGGGTCGAGAGTCGCATGGAGCCCGACATCGATGCAGCAGCGGCCCTAATCAGGGAGACCGAGCCCAACATGGCTCTGTTCGGCCAATCGGTCTTCCTGTTCCCGACCCCTCTGGAGGAGCTGGCCGACGCGGCCCACGAGGTCGGTGCCAAGGTGATGTACGACGCCGCACACGTCCTCGGGCTGATTGCCGGAGGCCAGTTCCAGGACCCTCTGCGAGAGGGTGCCGACGTGATGACAGGTAGCAGTCACAAGACGTTCCCAGGCCCGCAAGGGGGCTTCCTCCTCTCAGACTCCGATGACCCCAAGTTCCAACGCCGCCTGAACAGCGCGATATTCCCCGGCGTTTGCTCCTCCTACCACCTCCACCACGTGGCCGGAAAAGCGGTCGCGCTGGCCGAGTTCGAGGAGTTCGGTTCTGATTACGCCAAGAACATCGTCGCCAACGCTAGGGCGCTCGGCGCCGCGCTCGCGGCAGAAGGCTTCGAGGTGATGGCAGAGGAGCGCGACTACACTGCCAGCCATCAGGTCCTCACCCGCCATGGCGAGGCCGACTCCGGGGCTGGAAGGGATGCAGCCGCGCTGCTTGAGGAGGCCGGCATCATCACCAACATGAACATGCTTCCAGGCGATACCAAGGCGATGTCCCCCAGCGGGCTCAGGCTAGGGGTTCCCGAGCTGACTAGGGTCGGCATGAGACCCGATGAGATGCAGGACGTGGCGCGCTTCTTCGCCAGGGCACTGCTCTCTCAAGAAGATCCCAAGGCGGTCCGAACGGACGTCACCGAGTTCAAGTCGGGCTTCCAGACCGTGCACTACTGCTTCGAGCCCGGACCGGCATACCCGGGTCTCGCGTGAACGTGCTCCCTAGGGGAGCACGGCCTACGCACACTTTTTCGGCAGGGGCCGCTCAATCGGGTCCGTGCAGCCCAAGCGCAACGCCGCCCTCGTCCTCTCGATCCTGATGCTAAGCTCGGGGTGCCTCGGGCTGTTCGGAGGGGAGGAGGAGCCCGCGGAAGAGGTCGACTGCGTGGCTGAGCCATCCCATCCTGACTGCTTCGTCCACGTCATCACCGAGGACGACTGCATGTCGCACCAAGTCTTCACCGGGGATGCCTGCAGGCTGATGCAGCAGCCGAGTTCCCTGACCTACGGAGAGAGCTCCATACTTCTGGTCCACGGGGTCGAGATGCAGGCCCTGACCCCGAGCTTCCTCGGTGACGGGCCGCAGAACTGGTTCGTCAATCCCCGGCTACCTGACGGACTGTCCCTAGATGGTGCCTCAGGTGTCATCAGTGGGATTCCCGAGGAGGAGGCTGAGGAGACCCGCCACACAATCATCGGGACCAACGCCGTGGGCTCCACGGCCACCACCATCGACATCACCGTGGTGGCTGCAGCACCGGACTCGATTCACTACCTCTCGGATATGCTGTCGTGCACTCTGTGGCAAGAGTGCTCCATGGGGCAGCCCCTAGTGATGGGGGGCTCGGCGGACTCTTGGTCAGTCAACCCCTCCTTGCCTGAGGGGCTGACGATTCTGGTTGACGGCTCGATAACCGGGATAGCGCGCTCTCTCGGAGACACCAACCACACCATCACCGCCTCCAACTCGGGCGGCTCAGTCGAAGCCCCGATTAGGATTATCACCCTGCACGAGCAGCCTAAGGCTCTGTCTTACCCCGGGCACCCGTTCTACTGGACCATAGGCGAGTCTGTCCAAGTGATACCATCCTACGAGGGCGGCGAGGCGACCGAATGGGCAATCGAACCCCCGCTACCTGATGGCATGACTCTGCACCAGTACGATGGCTCTCTGCGAGGCACCCCGGTTTCGGTCCACCCTCTGAGGGAGTACGTGATCACGGTCCAAAACACTGGAGGCTCACTGTCCTCGACCATCATCATCGATGTCAGGGACATCCCTACTGACGACCTAGCCTACGAGCCCTACCAGTTCGACCTCAGGCAGGGCGATGACATCGGGCAGGTCACGCCGAGCTGGCAGGGAGGGAATCCTGACACTTGGGAGGTCGACCCTCCGTTGCCCTCGGGTTTCGCGTTCGACTACTACACCGGGCAGGTCAGTGGCACGGCAACGCTGTTGCAGCCATGGACTCACCACACCGTCTGGGCCAACAACTCCGGCGGCCCCGCCTCCACGACGCTACAGTTCAGGATTACCAGCCTGCCCCCTGATGCTATCTCATGGCCCGGATTGGAGTTTGCGCTGGAGGCCAACGAGAGCATCCTCATCCCGGCCACCAACGACGGACCTGACATTGACACTTGGGAGGTCAGCCCCGCATTGCCCTCCGGACTAATCCTACTATCCAACGGCAGCATCACTGGCACCCCCGACGAGCGTACCGGGTGGATGCAGTACACGATTTGGGCTAACAACACCGGCGGGGCGGTCGGGCTGAACCTGTGGATAGCGGTGCACGATCTCGCAGCCGACCAGTCCGACCTGCTGAGAGGCATGGGGCAGACAAACTGGGGCGGCTGGCCCTCTCCGGTTCTGCCAATCGGGCAGTGGGCATTCCCGGTCGGCTTCGCCGAGGAGGGCTACGGCTCAACCATTCCAGTGATCTCCGGCAGCCATGTCGGTCGGGGCAAGATGCTCGGGTACGGCCACGAGAGCTGGGTCGACGGCGCTGGCGTCAAGGAGACCGAGTTCTCCCTGCGCGCAGTCGAGTGGGTCTGCGGCGAGAACGCGGACGTGGGGCTCGCCTACGGAGCGGGCTATGATGACTTTGAGGACGAGCTGCAGGGTGATGGCCACACGGTACACCTATCGGTCACTCCTGCGGACCTCTCGGAGATAGACTGCCTGCTAGACGAGTTCTGGAATGGCCATGACGACCAAGACAATCTGAACCTGATCGACTTCATGCTGGATGGCGGCGGCCTCATCATGGGGGGCCACGCATGGTATTGGTCATATTCCAACAGCGACGTTTCGCACAACTACCCCGGAAACAAGATAGCCAAGACCACCGGTCTGTTCGTGTCACATGCATGGGGATACAACACCGTCGACTTTAGAGTGGTACCTCACGAACTGACTCGACCGCAGGCCGCGATAGAGGCGATCCGAGCTGACAGGATCGAAAATCAGACTATCTCGGTCGAAGATGCGGCAATCGCCGACGCCACCCTGTCATCGTGCACAGGTGTCGTGGCTCTGGACTACGATGGCTTTTGGGGGCCACTTAGGGAGACAGTCAACGTAACGGGATGGACGGTAATCCAGTATGGCACCCTGTGGCAGAATGTTGGGCACAACCTCGGGGAGGACCCGGTCGCAGACACGCTCCTTAGGGTGGAGGCCGCCCTGACACAGGGCCTAGCCGCCAGCGAGCTACCCGTTCACCCGAGTCATGTCGAGTTCCCGGGAGAGGTCCCCGCCAACGCCACTAGGATATCCCGGACCATGTCTATAGATGGCAACCAGAGTGGGCTTCCAAGCAATTTTGGATATTCTCAGGCCAGATCCCACGTCAGGATGACCACCGGCCTATATGCCGCCCCAGGCGAGGTCGTGACGATGACCCTGCCTGCCGAGGTAGTTGACTCCGGCACGTACGTCCTAGTTGGTGCCCACAGCGACAGCCTTTGGGGCAAGAGCCAGCTCCACCGGCATCCACAGATTGTCAGGTGGTGGTACGTCGACGAGGCCACTATGGAGGTCGGCAACGCCTTCGGCGGCCCGATATACATCGGCATCCAAGCTGGGTCCATCCTGGGTGACTTCGACATCACCGTCTCTAACGCGGTCAAGGCTCCGAGGTACATACACGGCGAGACCGATGTGTTCCAGTGGCTGCAGCAGTACCGTCACGACCCGGCGCCGTGGGCAGAGATTGGCAGCGACCAGTTCATTCTGACTGTCCCGAGCCACGAGATCAGGGACCTAGACAACCCCCAGGACCTGATGGACTGGTGGGATCAGGCTCTAGGGATGGAGCATGAACTCTACGGCTACACGCCGTGGCCGAGGGTAGAGAGGGCAGTCTTCGATGCACAGATATCTGCTGGCTGGATGCACTCCGGATATCCGTTCATGGCGCACGACCTGAGCGTCGCCGGAGTGGTCAATGTCTCATACATGTCCGAGAACGGCGATTGGGGTATGTTCCACGAGCTCGGCCACAACCACCAGTGGATGCCTTCCACACTGCCCGGTACTACCGAGACGGGATGCAACTTCGCCAGCGTCTACCTGATGGAAGACCTGGTCGGGGTCGAGGGTCACGGGGCGGTGGACCCAGTACAGCGAGCATCACGTATGCGCGCTTACTTCGACGACGGCTCCAACATCGCCAATTGGTCTGTTTGGATAGCACTCGACACGTATCTGATCATCAAGGAGGAGTGGGGATGGGATCCAATTACGGAGGCACTCAGTGTCTACTACACCTTGCCCTCCGCCGAAGTGCCAGTAGGCGACACAGAGGAGTTCAACGCATGGGTGCTGCATGTCTCGAACGCCACGGGGTACAACCTAGCCCCCTATCACGCAGCATGGGGCTTCCCACTCACCCAAGCCACCTTTGATGCACTCGAGCACCTCCCTGTCTGGGTCGAAGACCCGTTGCGCGGAGAGTACCACGCCTACGACGCTATTCTCAGGAACCTGAGCACTGCCAACGTCACCAGCAGCACCGCGGATGTCACTTGGGATGTCTATGACAGCGGTACGAACACATCCCTTACTGTCTACTACGGTCAGACCGACATGGGCAACAACTCCCAGCTCTGGCCATACAGCGTCAGCGTGGGTACGCCACAGGTCGGTTCCGGTGCGGCCGAGATTAGCTTCACAGGCGATGGTGGCACCCACTACGTCCGCATAATGGCGTCCAATGAAGAGGGCGAGGTGTGGTTCGGTCCGATTTCGGTGACGCCTAACTGAGTCTCCTCAACAGGGACTCCAACGAGACTTCGGGGATGTGCTTCTGATGCCAGCTTGCCAGAGGTATCCCGCTTCGCGTGTGACCGATGGTCGCAGCTAACGCAGGACTCCCTTCCCTCCTAGGCTCGCCTTGCCTCATTGAAGCCCCTATTCCGCGTACTGCGAACTGCGCGACCTAAACTGTCAGTGCGATCTTCCCTAGTTGCTCGAGGACGGCCCGCCCATCTCCCTCCCACGCATCCCCCCCACTATCCTCCTTCCCTTCCATCTTCCTCTCTCCACCCCTCCC
>ERZ724560.21-NODE-21-length-27175-cov-2.969166_pt1:25000-27175 | contig 27175 bp, 19 predicted proteins | sample MGYA00375854_ERZ724560 | MGnify/ENA primary metagenome ERZ724560 (study PRJEB28725, sample SAMN03264854) | marine sediment metagenome | biome: marine pelagic biome; feature: marine oligotrophic desert; material: ocean water | place: Pacific Ocean:North... | reverse complement strand
TTCCTATGAGTGTCCAGTATCTTATGGGAGCTGAAATAGATTTCCAAGAGGATCTTCAGGGCGCACGTTTTGTTATTAAAAATCCTAATGCTAATACTACTTGTAGCTGCGGATCATCATTTTCATAAGATAATCTTTTGAAAAGAATAGTCTATGTTAATGGCTCCTTCGTCAGAGAAGATCTAGCTAATATCTCAATATTTGACAGAGGCTTTTTGTTTGCTGATTCTATTTACGAAGTCACTGGAGTTATTGATTCAAAATTAGTGGATAACAATAAGCACTTGAATCGACTTAGAGATTCTTTGAAATTCATGAATATAGATTTAACGATTACAAACAATGAAATTGAGAGTATTCAGAAAGAATTGATAGAAAAAAATGACTTAGATAACGGAGTGGTATATCTACAAATCAGCCGAGGTTCAGAGGACAGAGATTTTTTATATTCTGAAAACATAGAACCAACTGTGGTGATGTTTACCCAAAGAAAAAATTTTTTTAAGGATCCAAAAGCATTAAAAGGGATAAGCGTGATTACCCAAGAAGATATTCGCTGGAAATATAAAGACATAAAGACAACTTCACTACTAGGCAGTGTTTTAGTAAAGAATGAAGCTAAACGAAAGGGTGCTGATGACTCTTGGTACACCAAAGATGGGTTTGTAACTGAGGGAGCTGCAAGCAATGCATTTATCGTTAATAAAGAAAAAGTGATTAAAACTCATCCATTATCTTCTGATATCCTCCCAGGTACCACCAGATCAACTGTATTTGAAATTGCTAAATTATTAGATTTAACTGTTAAAGAAGAGCCTTTCTCTGTTGACGAAGCTATCGATTCCGAGGAGGCATTTATAACTGGAGCAGGAACTTTAGTTGTCCCTGTGATAAAAATAAACCAATCTGTTATTGGTGACGGACAACCCGGAGAGATAACAAATGCAATTAGAGAGAAGTACTTAAGCATTGCCTTGAGTTAATCCAATGTTTTTTCCAAATAAACATCTATTTATTCATATCCCAAAGACGGGTGGGACTAGTCTGGAGTATGCGATTGCCAGTAAATATTTTCATTCTAAACAAGCCTCAATCAAGGAGGATAATCCCTATAAGAAACTTCTCAATAAAGGTCAGCTAGGAAAAGTGAATAGATCTAAAATTGAAGAAATGTCTTATGAAGAATTTACTATCCATGGGCACTTTAAAAAATTTAAAAAAGGGAAAGGAGGCCATCCTCACAGTTTTATTTCTGAATATGATGAGCATCTAGATATTGAGGATTATCTAAAATTTGCTGTTCTAAGAAACCCTTTTGACCAAGTAGTTAGTTTGTATAATCAATTAAGAAAACAGGTTGAAATTTCTTCATTGGAATCTTTCATATTGGGCGATGAGATACATACCATTAAAAAATACGATCACTACATTAATCAGTATGAATTTACACACATCGATGGAGATTTGAGGGTAGATAAAGTGTTTGTATTTGATCGTTACGATAAAGCACAAAAATTTGTTGAGGATGCTTTTAACTTAAGGATTGATAAATCTTTGAGACTTTGGAAAACCGAATATACTGATGAGTCTCTTTCAACCAAAGCAAGAGATCATTTTGAATCTCAGCACCATAAATCAATCGAACTATATAATAGATTTATTTGAATTAATCATAGGGTGTGAATTTCACCAAGTTTGACTTTCTTTGTTGACCCTGTAACACCTGATAGATCCAAATCTCGATTCTGCAATCTCAAATAAGCTAGATAAGCAAAGCCAGATGCTTCAACCCATTCAGAGTTTAATCCCCAATCATCAGTTCTAAAGATCTTGCCTTTATAGAGTTTCATGATTCTTTCAACAAGGTATTTATTCTCAGAGCCACCACCGCATATTGCTGCTTCAGCAATGTTAGTATATGCATTCAGGCAATCTGAGATAATCCTTGCTGTGACCTCTGTAAGTGTTGATTGAACATCTTGAGGTTCTATATTCTGTTTAAATATATTTAGATTTGTTTCTATCCAATCAAGATTAAAATAATCTGTTCCAGTGCTTTTTGGAGGTGCGATGCTAAAAAAATTATCTTCTAGGAAGATATCTAGAAGGTTTTCATTAGTATTCCCTTGTCTTGCCCAAAGACCCTGATGATCGTACTTTTCCTTTTCATGAGAT
>ERZ724560.21-NODE-21-length-27175-cov-2.969166_pt1:0-20000 | contig 27175 bp, 19 predicted proteins | sample MGYA00375854_ERZ724560 | MGnify/ENA primary metagenome ERZ724560 (study PRJEB28725, sample SAMN03264854) | marine sediment metagenome | biome: marine pelagic biome; feature: marine oligotrophic desert; material: ocean water | place: Pacific Ocean:North... | reverse complement strand
TTCGGCTAGGGGGACATCCCGTCTTACCAAACCGATGCAAACTCCGAATACCGAGAAGTAGAGCATGGGAGACACACAGCGGGTGCTAACGTCCGTTGTGGAAAGGGAAACAACCCAGATCGCCAACTAAGGTCCCAAAATTACAGTTAAGTGGGAAACGAAGTGAGAAGTCAAAGACAGCCAGGAGGTTGGCTTAGAAGCAGCCATCCTTTAAAGAAAGCGTAACAGCTCACTGGTCAAGTCGACTTGCGCGGAAGATTTAACGGGGCTAAAACTGTGTACCGAAGTTGCGAATGCTTATCTTTTGATAAGCGTGGTAGGGGAGCGTTCTGTAAGCCTATGAAGGTGTGCTGCGAGGCATGCTGGAGGTATCAGAAGTGAGAATGCTGACATGAGTAACGATAATGCGGGTGAAAAACCTGCACGCCGAAAACCCAAGGGTTCCTGCGCAACGCTAATCGACGCAGGGTTAGTCGGTTCCTAAGGCGAGACCGAAAGGTGTAGTCGATGGACAACAGGTTAATATTCCTGTACCGCGTTTACTGCGATGGGGGGACGGAGAAGGCTAAGCTTACCGGGTGTTGGTTATCCCGGGAAAAGTATGTAGGTAGGAAACTTTAGTAAATCTGGGTTTCTATTACTGAGGTACGAGACCATCGATTTTTTAATCGAGAAGTAGCTGATGCCACGCTTCCAAGAAAATCCTCTAAGCTTCAGGTAAAACGTGACCGTACCCCAAACCGACACAGGTGGGTGGGATGAGAATTCTAAGGCGCTTGAGAAAACTCTGGTGAAGGAACTAGGCAAATTGGTACCGTAACTTCGGGAGAAGGTACGCCTTTGTTGGTGATGGAACTTGCTTCCTAAGCTGACGAAGGTCTCAGAAACCAGGTGGCTGCGACTGTTTAATAAAAACACAGCACTCTGCAAACTCGTAAGAGGACGTATAGGGTGTGACGCCTGCCCGGTGCCGGAAGGTTAATTGATCGGGTTAGCATTTATGCGAAGCTCGTGATCGAAGCCCCGGTGAACGGCGGCCGTAACTATAACGGTCCTAAGGTAGCGAAATTCCTTGTCGGGTAAGTTCCGACCTGCACGAATGGCGTAACGATGGCCACACTGTCTCCACCAGAAACTCAGTGAAATTGAAATAGCTGTGAAGATGCAGTTTAAACGCGGCAAGACGGAAAGACCCCGTGCACCTTTACTACAGCTTTACATTGGACTTTGAACCTGTTTGCGCAGGATAGGTGGGAGGCTTTGAAGCATATGCGCTAGCGTATGTGGAGCCAACCTTGAGATACCACCCTGATAGTTTTGAAGTTCTAACCTAGGTCCGTAATCCGGATCAGGGACATTGTATGGTGGGTAGTTTGACTGGGGCGGTCTCCTCCTAAAGAGTAACGGAGGAGCACAAAGGTTCCCTCAGCGCGGTCGGCCATCGCGTTGTGAGTGCAAAGGCATAAGGGAGCTTAACTGCGAGACAGACATGTCGAGCAGGAGCGAAAGCTGGTCTTAGTGATCCGGTGGTTCTGAATGGAAGGGCCATCGCTCAACGGATAAAAGGTACGCCGGGGATAACAGGCTGATTCCTCCCAAGAGTTCACATCGACGGAGGAGTTTGGCACCTCGATGTCGGCTCATCACATCCTGGGGCTGTAGCAGGTCCCAAGGGTATGGCTGTTCGCCATTTAAAGTGGTACGCGAGCTGGGTTTAGAACGTCGTGAGACAGTTCGGTCCCTATCTGCCGTGTTCGTTGGAAACTTGAAGGGCGCTGCTCCTAGTACGAGAGGACCGGAGTGGACGTACCCCTGGTGTTCCGGTTGTCACGCCAGTGGCACTGCCGGGTAGCTATGTACGGAAGGGATAACCGCTGAAAGCATCTAAGCGGGAAGCCCACCCTAAGATAAGGTTTCCCTGGATCCTAGAGATCCCTGAAGGGTCATTGTAGACTACGATGTTGATAGGTCGGGTGTGGAAGCTCAGTAATGAGTGCAGCTAACCGATACTAATTACCCGTGAGGCTTGGTCTTATAACAATCAAATAACTTTACAACAGTGTATTGTTAAGCTAAATTCTTTTTTCCTGGTGACAATAGCGTGTAGGTACCACCCGATCCCATTCCGAACTCGGAAGTGAAGATGCACAGCGCCGATGGTAGTATAGGGTTTCCTTATGTGAGAGTAGGACATTGCCAGGGCTATATTTAAGACGAAGATGGTTTATAATCATCTTCGTCTTTTTTGTTAGGCTTTATTTATGGATACTCAAGTTACGTCCCAATTATTAATGGTTAGGCCAGCTAATTTTTCAAGCAATAAAGAAACTATCGAGACTAATAAATTTCAGAATGATCTAACAGCTGATTTGAAAGAAAATACTCAAAATCAAGCCCTCAGAGAGTTTGATAAAATGGTCAAGCTTTTAAGAGATCATGGAATATCAGTTATTGATATTGATGATATTAAAGAGCTAGAAAACACTGACGCTGTTTTCCCTAATAACTGGGTTAGTTTTCATCAAGATAATACAGTTGTAATTTACCCTATGATGGCACGTTCAAGACGAAGTGAGAAAAGATATGACATTTTAGAATATCTAACTAAATATCAATCATTTAAGATAGATCGTATCATTGATATGAGTTACCTAGAAGAAGACAATCATTTTCTTGAAGGAACAGGGAGCATGATTTTTGATCGTGTTAATAAAACTGTATTTGCATGTAAATCATCAAGGACCTCATTAGAAGCTCTAGAAATATTTTGCATAGATATGGGATATAACCCAATAGTTTTTGAGGCAATTATTGATAACTATCCAATTTATCATACAAATGTAATGATGAGTTTGGGTAAAAAAACAGCTTTTTTTTGCACTGAATCAATAAAAGATGAAGCTGATAATCTTTTAATAAAAAATCATTTTAAGGACTTTGAAAAGAATATTATTGAGATATCACCACAGCAAATGAGTAATTTTGCTGGTAATGTAATTGAAGTTGAGAACGCCAAGGGCGTCTCACATATAATTATGTCTGACTCAGCATATCAAGCTTTAGATCAAAAGCAGCTAGATTCAATAAATAGTGTTTCAAATATCATAGCTATTCCACTGGAAACAATTGAAAGATATGGAGGAGGGAGTGCTAGGTGTATGCTTGCTGAAATTTTTTTAGAATAAAATTAAATATCTCATTATGAATAATTCAATTAAGTGATCTCTCAGCATTCTTTCAGGAGCATTCTTGATAAGTTTTTCTCCAGTTTTTGTTAACTTAGTCAGCATAGAGCCTACTGTTAGCGGGTTCTATAGAATGTTATTTGGATCTATTGCGTTGTTTATTATTTATCTAATAAAAAATAATGAGAACCCATTGAGAAAAAATATCTCTAAGTTTATCGTTCTTGGGGCCATTTTTTTTAGTTTGGATCTTTGGTTTTGGCATAGATCAGTTATTTATGTTGGACCTGGTTTATCTACACTTCTTGTCAACTTTCAAATATTAATCTTACCTTTTCTAGCTTTAATATTCTTTAATCAAAAAACACAAAGAATCCAAATATTTTCAATATTTCTAGGGTTATTAGGGTTATTCCTTATTACAGGGCAGAGTTGGGATATAGGCGGTAATAATTACAAATTAGGAGTATTATTCGGCTTATTAACCGCTATTTCATATGCAGGTTATATTATTTCAATGAAACGTATTGATCATGATGCAGCAGTTAACTCTGATCCTATATTTAATTTACTGTTCATTTCATTGATTTCTGCGGGGCTACTTTTTCTATTCTCTATTATTGAGCAAGTACCTCTAGAGATTAAATCATTAAGTGAGCTCATTTGGATGATTTGTTATGGTTTATTCTCTCACGTCTTAGGATGGTTTTTTATACTTAATGGTCTGCAAAAAATTAGCGCTGTTACTGCTGGTATAATATTGCTTACACAGCCCATACTTTCATATGTTTGGGATTTCATCATCTTTAAGAAAGTTATTCTTCCTATCGAATATTTTGGGATTGTTAGCGTTCTTTTAGCTATGATTATTACTATCAAATCGGAGAATCAAAAGAGCTGATTTATTTATCTAATGTTACTTCTTGGAATTATAATTTTATCTTCTTACCTTATTGGGTCTGTAAATGGAGGACTCATACTCAGTAAACTTCAAGGTTTGGATATTAGAAAGAGGGGAAGCGGTAATGCAGGAGCAACAAATGTTTTAAGAGTCATCGGGATTAAATCTGGTATTTTAGTTTTTATTATTGATTGCTTGAAAGGATTCTTGGCACTTTATTTTACCCAAGTACTAATAACTAATACCAACAACCCTCTTGATCTCAATATAGATCTTTATCTTTACTTTTCCAGTTTTGCTTCTTTATTAGGGCATTGTTATCCAGTTTGGTTTAGTTTCAAAGGAGGTAAAGGTGCCGCAACTGGGCTAGGTAATATTTTGTTTATCAATCCTTTTCTAATCACCCTTCCTTTGATTGTATTCATTGGAACACTTTTCTTCTTTAGGTATGTTGGACTCTCAACAATTACAGCATTCTTATCCCTTTTCATATTTGGCTATTTCTCGATTGGATTTTCTGATTATGTATTCTTGATTTATTTATTTCTTTTGTTTCTGTTTATTGTGTTTACACATCGAACTAATATTGCTTCCATGCTTGATAAAACTGAACATAAGGTTTCTTTTTTTAAATGACAAAATCTGTAGCAGAAAGTTCTGAATATATAGATAAATCAATAATATATGAGTATCTCAAAGAGTTTTCAGATGTTTATAATATAGATTTATCGATAAAAGAGATTGTTGAAACAACAAGCAGAGAATTTAATGCAGAAGATGTCGAAGGGAGTGATGTAAAGATATCGCTTGCTGAATATCAAACGCATGGTCGAGGAAGAGGTAACCAAGTTTGGCAATCGCCATTTGCCTCAGGTATTTGTCTCTCTGTTTTCTCTAAACTCAATACAGCATCAATACCCCTTGGTCTGAGCGTTTATATGGGAGTAATGCTAATAAATAGCTTAGAAAAGATTAACTTTCAGGATATAAGACTCAAATGGCCTAATGATCTTTATTATCAAGGTTGTAAGTTAGGTGGGATTTTGGTTGAGCTTTCACAAAATAAAAAGGGTGATTTAATAGCAAATTTTGGTCTTGGTATAAATTATTCTCTACCAGATGACTTCTATAAAATGATCGATGGTAATTATAATCCTATCGATTTAAAGACTATGAATAATAATAACGAATTTTCTAGGAGCGAAATTATAGGAGTCTTAGTTTGTGAGATTATAAAAAGTATTAAAGGATTTGACACAAATTCAATTCAAGAGATAAAAGAAAGATGGAAGGAATTGGATTATTTCTATAATCAGGAAATAAAGATAAAATCTGGCGATGATTCAATTATAGGTGTAAATGTGGGTATTGATTCAGAAGGAGCTTTATTGATAAAGCAAGGAAGTAGCGTTAAGCGCATTATTTCTGGACAGATTGAACTATAGAATAACTTTAAATCACACTCAAAATGTTTATAATTCTGGAAAATTTAGTGAGATTGATAACTTATTGTAATTTGCCGGAATAGCTCAATTGGCAGAGCAACTGATTTGTAATCAGTAGGTTGGGGGTTCAATTCCCTCTTCCGGCACCACTTATTTTCTAAAAAAATAAATAATATTGTTGACACATATAGGTCATAGACTGAAAATAGTGGGTTATGTCCGCGGAGGGGTACCCAAGCGGTCAACGGGGGCAGACTGTAAATCTGCTGGCTTAGCCTTCGTAGGTTCGAATCCTACCCCCTCCACCATATATAACAAGGGGTTATGAAGGTGGATAAAGGCTAAGAAAATTGGAGAAAAATAAGGTAAGAATGTTTAATTTAATGAAAATAATATCGGGTCTGACCGCATCTTTCTTGCGCGGGCGTAGTTCAATGGTAGAACCTCAGCCTTCCAAGCTGATGATGTGGGTTCGATCCCCATCGCCCGCTCCAAAATACTTAGGATGTGTTTCTGCCCACATAGCTCAGCAGGTAGAGCACTTCCATGGTAAGGAAGAGGTCACCGGTTCAACTCCGGTTGTGGGCTCCGAAAGTTTTATTGTATTTGTTTAATTTTAGTTTAATCGGGAGTTAATAATTATGGCTAAAGAAAAATTTGAACGCACAAAACCACATTTGAATGTAGGTACTATTGGACATGTTGACCATGGTAAAACTACGTTAACTGCAGCGTTAACTAAATGTATGGCTGATAAGTTTGGTGGTGATGCTTCAGCATTTGAAGATATTGATAATGCACCTGAAGAAAAGGAAAGAGGAATCACTATAGCAACTGCGCATGTTGAATATGAGAGTGAAGGCAGACATTATGCCCACGTAGATTGCCCTGGTCATGCTGATTATGTTAAGAACATGATTACCGGTGCTGCTCAGATGGACGGAGCAATCCTTGTCGTCTCAGCTGCCGATGGACCAATGCCTCAGACTAGAGAGCACATTCTATTGGCAAGAAACGTAGGTGTTCCTAATATTGTAGTTTTCCTGAATAAGGCAGACCAAGTTGATGATGCTGAGCTTGTTGAGCTTGTTGAGATGGAAGTTAGAGAATTACTCTCCATGTATGACTTTGATGGAGACAATATTCCTATTATATCAGGAAGTGCTTTGAAAGCTCTTGAAGGTGATACAGGTGATGTAGGAATAGCGGCTGTAGAAAAACTGGTTGCAACTATGGATGAATATTTTCCTGAACCAGAGAGAGCTATTGATGGTGATTTCCTAATGCCTATTGAGGATGTTTTCTCAATTTCTGGTCGAGGTACTGTAGTTACAGGCAGAGTTGAAAGAGGTATTGTAAAAGTTAATGATGAGATAGAAATTGTTGGCATTAAAGATACTCAAACAACTGTTTGCACAGGTGTCGAAATGTTTAGAAAACTTCTAGACCAAGGTCAAGCTGGCGATAATGTTGGCGTTCTACTTCGAGGCACAGCTCGTGAAGAAGTTGAACGTGGCCAAGTGCTTGCAAAGCCAAAGAGCATTAACCCACATGTTAAGTTTGAGGCTGATGTATATGCTTTGACTAAAGAGGAAGGCGGAAGGCATAAGCCGTTTTTCAATGGTTACAGACCACAATTTTATTTCAGAACAACTGATGTTACTGGTGCTGTCACACTTCCTGAAGGAACTGAGATGGTAATGCCAGGTGATGACACACATATAACTGTCGAGCTAATCGCGCCGATAGCTATGGAGGAATCACTAAGATTTTCTATCCGAGAAGGTGGAAGAACAGTTGGTTCAGGAGTTGTAACAAAAATTATTGAATAACTGACTTAGGCCAGTAGCTCAACTGGTAGAGCGGCGGTCTCCAAAACCGCAGGTTGGGGGTTCAAGTCCCTCCTGGCCTGCCACAAAACGAGAAGAAGCGTGACAGAATTAAGCAATAAAGAAATTAGTTCGACCTTAGACACATTAAAGATGGCATCAGCTGTTGCTATTCTGCTGTCGTCTGTGTTTAGTTTTTACTACTTTTCAGAAGTATCAGTGCTTATAAGGGTACTGGCAGTTATATTTTCTGTGATTTTGTCTTTAATGATATTTTTTAGTACGCAGAGAGGAATAATATTTTGGGATTTTCTTCAAGGTTCTAGAGTAGAAATGAGGAAAGTAGTTTGGCCGACAAAGCAAGAAACTATTCAAACCACACTCACTGTCTTTATGTTTGTTTTAGTTTTAGGCATCTTTTTTTGGCTGTTAGATTTTTTGCTTCTCTACATTACAACGTCAATTACTTCGTAAGGCTTATATAGATATGGAACATCAATGGTATGTGTTACAAGTTTATTCTAACTTTGAAAAGAAAGTAATGACTATGCTTGAAGAGAGGATAAGAGTCTCTGGTCTTGAGAAGGAAATTACTGATGTTGTCGTTCCTATGGAAGAGGTTGTTGAGTTGAAAGGCGGCGAAAAGAAAACAACGGAAAGAAAATTTTTCCCAGGCTATGTTCTGATAAAAATGATAATGAACGATGACACTTGGCATTTTATAAAATCTGTTCCTAATGTTATGGGATTTATTGGTGGCACCAGTGAGAAGCCCAGACCAATTTCAGATAATGAAGCTATGAATATTTTAAATAGAGCTGAAGATTCTGTAGATATGCCTCGGCCTAAGATCACATATCAACCAGGTGAAGTAGTTAGAGTTATCGACGGTCCTTTTAACGATTTTAGTGGTGTTGTTGAGAATGTTAATTATGAAAAAAGCAAACTTAGTGTTGCGGTTCAAATTTTAGGAAGACCAACTCCCGTTGATCTGAATTTTAATCAAGTAGAGAAGTCTTAATCTAATGGCAAAAAAAGAAAAAAAAGTTGAAAATATAGTGAAGCTCCAAATCCCAGCTGGTCAAGCCAATCCAAGTCCTCCAGTCGGACCTGCATTAGGTCAGGCAGGATTAAATATAATGGATTTTTGCAATGCTTTTAACTCAAAAACTGGAGACTCTGAACCAGGTGTTTTGATACCTGTTGTAATTTCGGTATATAGCGATAAATCGTTTACTTTTGTTACAAAATCACCACCAGCTTCAACACTATTAAGAAAAGCTGCAGGAATTGATAAAGGTAGCGGAACACCAAATACAGAGAAGGTTGGAAAAGTTACTAGAAAGCAAATTGACGAGATAATAGAGATTAAAAAAGAAGATTTAAATGCATTTGATACTGAAGCTGCACAAAAAATTATTGAAGGCACTGCCAGGAGCATGGGCCTTGAAGTTGAGTAACATTAATTAAAGTAAAATGACAAAAAGTTCAAAAAGACATACAGATAATAAAGACTTGGTTGATGCTGAAAAGAAGTACGATCTAGAAGAAGCTATCACCATACTTAAGGATGCTACAAATGCGAAGTTTGAAGAGAGCATAGATGTGGCTATTAATCTTGGAATTGATGGGAAATTAAGCGATCAGAATGTTAGAGGTTCAGCAATTCTTCCCAATGGAAGCGGCAAAAATATGAGGATTGTTGTTTTTGCAGAAGGCGAAGATGCTGATGCAGCTAAGTCAGCTGGAGCAGATGAAGTTGGCATGGATGATTTAGCTGAGAAGATAAAATCAGGATATTCAGATTTTGAACTTGTAATCTCAACTCCGTCATCAATGAAAATAGTAGGTCAATTAGGACAGATTTTGGGACCAAAAGGTGTGATGCCTAATCCTAAGGATGGAACAGTAACTAAGAATATTAAAGATGCTGTTAACAATGCTAAGAAAGGACAAGCAATGTTTAGAAATGATAAAGGCGGGATCATTCATTGCTCTATTGGTAAACTCAATTTTTCTGAACAGGCTATAAAAGAAAATTTCAGATCTCTTATTGATGAGATTAAGAAAAATAGACCCGCGTCTGCAAAAGGGGTCTTTATTAAGATGATTACGCTAAGTTCGACTATGGGACCTGGCTTGAAACTAAAAGAAAATTGAGAAGGAATTAAAGGAATAAGATATGCCACTCAATATAGAAGCAAAAAAAGAAGTTGTTAAAGAATTAAATTCTGAAGCTAATAATTCAGTTGCTGGAGCTATTGCAGAGTTTAGTGGATTGAATGTTAAAGACCTAACTCTTTTGCGCACAAAAGCAAGAGAATCAGATATTTATCTTAAGGTGGTTAAAAATTCTTTATCAAGAAGAGCTTTTGCTGAGACTAATTTTGAATGTTTAGTTGATGGTTTAAATGGGCCGATAATTATTGCTTTATCAAAAGAAGATCTAGCTTCACCAGCAAGATTATTTAAAGATTTTGGAAAAGATTATGAACAGCTTAGAACCGTTGGTTTATCTATCAATGGAGCAGCTTATCCAGCTTCAGATCTAGAAAGAATTGCAAAATTACCTACTAAGGATGAAGCCTATTCTATGCTTATGGGCTTAATGAAAGCGCCTATAGAAAAAACAGTAAGATTGTTAAATGAATTACCTACAAAGTTTGTCAGGCTTTCAAATGCTATGAAAGATAAACAAGAAGAGGTTTCTTAAAGTTAAATTTTTGTATAAAATTCCCAATCTTTTTTTGGGTCTTGAAGAGGAGATAAAAAATGGCAAAAGCTAGTGTATCAACGAAAGAGGAAGTCTTAGAGGCAATATCAAAGATGTCTGTAATGGACTTAGTTGAATTAATATCTGAGATGGAAGAAAAATTTGGAGTCACAGCTGCAGCTCCAGTTGCAGTTGCTGCTGCTCCAGCAGCAGGGGACTCAGAAGACTCGGCTTCAGGCGATGAACAAACCGAGTTTGAAGTAATTCTTCAGGGTGTAGGTGATAATAAAATTGCAGTAATCAAGGCAGTAAGGTCAATTACTGGTCTAGGCTTAAAGGACGCTAAAGATATTGTTGAAGGTGCGCCAAAGTCTTTAAAGGAATCAGTGTCAAAAGAAGAAGCAGACGAAATGAAGAATCAGCTAGAAGAAGCTGGCGCTTCAGTTGAGTTAAAATAGTTTTTTTGTTTCACAACTTGATGCTAAGAGTAAGTAATACAACTTCTCAGTCTTAACTAAGACTGAGCAGATTTATAATAGGTATTCAAATATATGACATTTTCATTTACTGAAAAGAAAAGAATCAGGAAAGATTTTGGCAAGCAAAAACCTGCTTTAGATGTACCAGATTTACTTACATTGCAAGTAGAGTCCTACGAAAAATTTCTCCAAAAAGATGTAGATGCAGGCAAAAGAAAGAACATTGGTTTGCAAGCAGCTTTTAATAATCTCTTCCCAATCGAGAGTTTTTCTAAAAATGCAAGATTGGAGTTTATAAGTTATCGTCTTGAGGAACCAGAATTCAATGTTAGAGAATGCCAATTAAGAGGTTTATCTTATGCAGCACCACTGAGAGTAAAAACTAAACTTATAACTTATGACAAAGTTTCTGATAAGGAAACAGTTAAAGAGGTAAAGAATCTAAAACAAACGGGTGATACAACAGATGTCTACTTTGGAGAGGTCCCTTTGATGACCGAGCATGGCACTTTTGTAATCAATGGAACCGATAGAGTAATTGTTTCTCAATTACATAGATCACCAGGTGTATTTTTTGATCATGATAAGGGAGTGCAAACTTCAGGCAAATTGTTGTTTTCTGCAAGAGTGATTCCTTACAGAGGCTCATGGTTAGATTTTGAATTTGATGCTAAAGATAATATTTTTGCCAGAATAGACCGAAGACGAAAAATTCCAGCCACAATTTTGCTTCATGCTTTAGGATTGAATGACCAAGAGATAGTGGATCTATTTTTTGCAAAGGATAAATATAAAATTTCTTCTAAAGAAGCAAAAATTGAAGTTAATCTCGAACATTTAAAAGGCACTATTGCTGAATTTGATATCAGTGCAGGAAAAAAGTTAATTGTTTCCAAAGGCAAGCGAATTAATGCTCTACACATAAAGCAGATTAAAGATAGTAAGAATAAATATCTATCATTAAATCTTTCAGAAATAGAGAACAAAATTCTAGCTCATGACTTAGTAGATAAGGAGACAGGCGAGTTATTTGCTAAGGCAAATGATATTTTAACCAAGGAGCTCATTGATGAAATTATAAATAATAAGATTACTGAAATTCAGACAATTTATATCAATGATGTTGATCAAGGACCATATATTTCTAATTCGCTTAGGATAGATCCATCTTCATCAAAAGAAGAAGCTCTTATAGAAATATATAGAATGATGAGACCTGGAGAGCCTCCAACAAAAGAGGCTTCTGAGAACTTATTTACAAACTTATTCTTCAATGAAGAAAGATACGATCTTTCAGAAGTAGGCAGAATGAAATTCAATAGAAGAATTAGCGTTAGTTCTGATAAAGGCAGTTCTATCTTATCAAAAGACGACATTGTTAATGTTCTCAAAACACTAATTAATATTAGAAATGGCTCAGATGTAGTTGATGATATTGATCATTTAGGTAATAGAAGAATTAGAACTGTTGGAGAAATGGTAGAGAATACATTCAGGGTTGGACTTATTAGAGTTGAAAGGGCAGTTAGAGATAGACTTTCGTTGGTAGAAACCGAAGAACTGATGCCTAGAGATTTAATTAATTCAAAACCAGTTTCTGCAGCTATAAAAGAATTTTTTGGATCTAGCCAATTATCTCAATTTATGGATCAAAACAACCCATTATCTGAGATCGCTCATAAAAGAAGAATTTCTGCACTGGGACCAGGGGGTTTAACTAGGGAGCGAGCAGGCTTTGAAGTCAGGGATGTGCATCCAACTCATTATGGAAGGGTCTGCCCGATAGAAACTCCTGAGGGGCCAAATATTGGGTTAATTAATTCTATGGCAATCTATTCTAGAGTTAATGATTATGGATTTTTGGAAACACCATATAGGCAAGTTGTAAATGGGAAAGCAACAAATAAGATTAAATATTTGTCTGCTATAGACGAGAGTAACTTTGTTATAGCTCAGGCTAATTCAAGACTCAACTCAAAGAATCAATTAGAAGATGAACTTATCTCAGCAAGATATAAAAATGAATTTACTTTAATGCCGCCAGACACTATTGAGTATATGGATGTTTCTCCAAAACAAATTGTGTCTATAGCAGCTTCATTGATTCCTTTCCTAGAGCATGATGATGCTAATAGGGCTCTGATGGGGTCCAATATGCAAAGACAGGCAGTTCCGACACTTTTAGCTGATAAGCCACTAGTGGGTACTGGGATGGAAAGAATAGTTGCTACTGATTCTGGAGTAACAATAGTTGCAAAAAGAGGTGGTACTGTTGATTCTGTTGATGCGTCTAGGATAGTTATTGCTGTTAACGATGATGAAGCAACCACGGGAGAATCTGGAGTTGATATATATAACCTTACAAAATACACAAGATCAAATCAGAACACTTGTATAAACCAAAGGCCATTAGTTGCTGTTGGGGATATTATTTCAAAAGGCGATGTCATATCAGATGGAGCTTCAACAAGTCTTGGAGAGCTAGCAATTGGACAAAATTTACTTGTTGCATTCATGCCTTGGAATGGATTTAATTTTGAAGATTCGATACTTATTTCAGAAAGAGTTGTCCAGGAAGACCGCTTTACCACAATTCATATTGAAGAACTCCAATGTATTGCGAGAGATACTAAGCTAGGATCAGAAGAAATAACTGCTGATATCCCAAATGTTGGTGATAATGCTTTAAGGAAGCTTGACGAATCAGGTATTGCATATATAGGCGCAGAAGTAGTTGCAGGGGATATTCTTGTTGGAAAAATAACTCCCAAGGGAGAGACACAATTAACACCTGAAGAGAAATTACTTAGAGCTATCTTTGGGGAAAAAGCTTCAGATGTTAAAGATACATCACTAAGGGTCCCATCTGGTATGGATGGGACCGTAATTGATGTCCGTGTTTTTTGTAGAGAGGGAGTTGAAAAAGATCAAAGATCTAATGAAATTGAAGTTGCTGAAATTGATGCAGTAAGAAAAGATTTAAAAGACCAACTTAGGATTATGGAGACTGATATTTTTAATCGTGTTCAGAAGTTACTGATCAATAAAACAGCTAAAATAGGTAGAAAGCCCATAAAGATAGATAAGGATTATCTTGAGAATCTAAAAAAGAAAGAGTGGTTTGAGATAAAACTCCAAAATGAAAAATTGAATAAAGAATTAGAAACTTTTTATTTGAACCATAAAGCTCTTCAAAAAGAATTTAAAGAAAAGCTAGACGCTGCTAAGAAGAAAATAGAGGCATATGATGATCTTCCACCTGGGGTTCTTAAAATGGTTAAAGTTTTTCTAGCAGTAAAAAGAAGAGTACAGCCTGGAGATAAGGTTGCTGGAAGGCATGGGAATAAGGGTGTTATTTCTAGAATTGTTCCAGTTGAAGACATGCCTTATATGGAGGATGGAACTCCTATAGATATAGTATTAAACCCCTTGGGCGTGCCTTCAAGGATGAATGTAGGTCAAATACTCGAAACACACTTAGGTTGGGCAGCTAAAGAGTTAGGAAATAAGATAAAGAAGATCCTAAAAGAAAAAAAAGGTAAAGCCTTGATAAAACCTCTAAGAGAATTCCTAGGTAAAGTCTATAACACTAATAACGCATCTGAAAAAATACAGTTATCCAAACTCACAGATGATGAAATAATAGAATTAGCTAATAACCTTAAAGATGGTGTGCCGATGGCTACCCCTGTTTTTGATGGAGCAGAAGAAGGGGAAATAAAATCACTACTTAAATTGGCAGATCTACCTGATTCAGGCCAGACAAGATTAATTGATGGCAGGAGTGGAAAATATTTCGATCGACCTACCACTGTGGGCTATATGTACATACTAAAGCTTAATCATCTTGTGGACGATAAAATGCATGCTAGATCAACAGGTCCATACAGCCTAGTTACGCAACAACCACTCGGAGGTAAGGCGCAATTTGGAGGTCAAAGGTTTGGTGAGATGGAAGTTTGGGCACTAGAAGCATATGGCGCTTCTCATACATTAAGAGAATTATTGACTGTCAAATCTGATGATGTTCAAGGCAGAACAAGAATGTATAAGCAAATTGTAGATGGAACTAACGAGCTAGATACTGGAATTCCTGAATCTTTCAACGTTCTTATGAAAGAAATTAGATCTTTAGGTTTAAGTATGGAATTAGTCGAAGAAACAAACAAAAATGAAGAGAAATAGTTAGGTATTAAATGAAAAATTTATTAAATATATTTAACCAAAAATCTATGTCAGAAGATTTTGATCATATAAGAATAGCATTAGCTTCTCCAGATATGATTAGGTCTTGGTCATATGGTGAAGTTAAGAAGCCAGAGACAATTAACTATAGGACATTTAGACCTGAAAGAGACGGTTTGTTTTGTGCAAAGATTTTTGGCCCAGTTAAGGATTACGAATGCCTGTGTGGAAAATATAAAAGGTTGAAACATAGAGGCGTAGTTTGTGAAAAGTGTGGTGTGGAAGTCACTATGAGCAAGGTTAGAAGAGAGAGAATGGGTCACCTCGAATTAGCTAGCCCTGTAGCACATATTTGGTTTCTTAAGTCGTTGCCATCAAGAATAGGTCTTTTATTAGATATGACTCTACGAGAAATAGAAAGAGTCTTATATTTTGAAGCTTATCTGGTTACTGATCCTGGAATGACTGATCTTAAGAGAGGACAACTTATGTCCGAAGAAGAATATCTTGAGTCACTGGAACAGTACGGTGATGATTTTACTGCAGCTATGGGCGCAGAAGCTATCCATGCAATCTTGAAAAAGTTAGATTTGAGAAATGCCATGGATCAAATTCAGGAAGATATGGCATCTACTGCATCTCAGATTAAGATCAAGCGTTATCAAAAACGTATCAAATTACTTGAGGCACTTATTAATTCAGGCAATAGGCCGGAATGGATGATTCTTCAAGTTTTACCAATTTTACCCCCAGATCTTAGACCTTTAGTTCCTCTTGATGGAGGACGTTTCGCGACTTCAGATCTGAATGATTTATATCGTAGGGTAATTAACAGAAATAATAGGCTGCAAAGATTGCTCGATCTAAATGCACCAGAAATTATTGTTAGAAATGAGAAAAGGATGTTGCAAAAATCAGTGGATGCTCTTCTAGATAATGGAAGGATGGGCCGTGCTGTAACTGGATCAAATAAACGACCTTTAAAATCCTTAGCAGACATGATTAAAGGAAAACAGGGAAGGTTTAGGCAGAATCTGTTAGGCAAACGAGTAGACTACTCAGGCAGGTCAGTAATTGTAGTCGGTCCCACATTAAAACTGCATCAGTGTGGCATTCCTAAAAAGATGGCTCTCGAGTTATTTAAACCGTTTGTTTTTAGCAAGCTGATCTATCAAGGTGAAGCGTCAACAATAAAATCAGCTAAAAGGTTAGTTGAACAAGAAGGACCTGAAATTTGGGACATATTAGATGGGGTCATCAGGCAACACCCTGTATTATTAAATAGGGCGCCAACACTTCATAGACTAGGTATACAGGCATTTGAGCCTGTTCTAGTTGAAGGTAAGGCTATACAGCTTCACCCTTTGGTTTGTAAGGCATTTAACGCAGATTTTGATGGAGACCAGATGGCTGTTCATGTCCCTCTTTCTATTGAGTCACAAATTGAGAGTAGAGCATTGATGATGTCATCTAATAACATATTATCGCCAGCAAATGGCGAACCTATAATTGTTCCATCTCAAGATGTAGTTTTAGGCCTATATTATATGACCAGGGAAAAGATTAATGACAAAGGTGAAAATTCAATATTTGCTGATATTACTGAGGTAGAGAGATCTTTCGCAAATAACTTTGTTAACTTACACGCCAAAATCAAATTACGTATAAAGGAATATAAAAAAGGATCTGAAGAATTTGAAACAAGAATTATTGATACTACTGTAGGTAGGGCTTTACTTTCCAAAATACTTCCAAAAGAAATATCGTTTTCAGAAATTAATAAGCCTATGGACAGCAAAGCAATATCTGACCTGATCAATAAATGTTATCGTGAAGTTGGTTTAAAGTCCGCTGTTATATTTGCTGATAAGCTTATGTATTTGGGTTTTGAATATGCTACGAAATCAGGTGTTTCCATCGCCTTGGATGACATGGTTGTACCGGAACAAAAAGAATCAATTTTGTCTGAAGCTGAATCCCAAGTTAAAAATATACAGTCTCAATTTACTTCTGGCTTACTAACACAAGGTGAGAGATACAATAAAGTTGTTGATATATGGTCTAGAACAAATGATCAAGTTGCTAGTGCTATGATGGATAAATTAGGCACAGAGGAAGTTAAGGACTCAGATGGTAAAAAACAGAATCAGGATTCATTCAATTCTATTTATATGATGGCAGACTCAGGAGCTCGAGGCTCTGCAGCACAAATCAGACAATTGGCAGGAATGAGAGGCTTAATGGCTAAACCTGACGGGTCAATTATTGAAACGCCAATTACAGCTAATTTCAGGGAAGGTTTAAATATACTTCAATACTTTATCTCAACTCATGGCGCTAGAAAGGGTTTGGCTGATACAGCTTTAAAAACAGCAAATTCTGGATATTTGACGAGAAGGTTAGTGGATGTTTCACAAGATTTAGTAGTAACAGAAGAAGATTGTAAGACGAAAAACGGACTGACTCTAACTGCAGTCGTTGAAGGTGGGGAAGTTGTTCAAGATCTTAGTCAGAGAGTATTAGGCAGAGTTACTGTTGATGCAATTAAAGACAGGGAAAATAAAAAAGTAATTATTAAAGCTGGGACTTTAATAGACGAAAACAATGTTAAATTAATTGCAGATAATAGCGTAGATTCAATGACTATAAGAACTCCTGTTATGTGTGAGACTACTCACGGTATCTGTGTTCAATGCTATGGAAGAGATCTCGCAAGAGGCCATATAGTAAATATAGGTGAGGCTGTAGGTATAATTGCAGCCCAATCAATAGGAGAGCCTGGCACTCAACTTACAATGAGAACATTCCATATTGGTGGTGCTGCTTCTAGCGCCGCTGCTGTGAATTCTATAGAAGTCTCGAATGATGGTGAAGCATCTCTTTACAATCTTAAAACAATAAAAAATAAGGATAAGAATTTGGTTGCAGTTAGTAGATCCGGAGAAATTATTATTGCAGATAAATATGCTAAGGAAAAAGAACGTTATAAGGTTCCATATGGAGCAGTAATTAACATCAAGGATAAGCAGAAAGTTAAATCTGGCGATATTATTTCTACATGGGATCCTCATACACACCCTATTGTATCTGAAGCAAGTGGAATTATGACTTTTGAAGATTTTATAGATGGGGTTACAGTTACAGAGCAACTAGATGAAGCAACTGGATTGTCAAATATCATAGTAATGGATTACAAGAAACAATCAGGCACCTCATCATCAAGTAGACCAAAAGCGGCGCTTTTAAATGCTAAAGGAAAACCTGTAATGTTTAAAGGGACTGAAACACCTATAGTTTATACATTTCCACCTGGAGCTATTTTAAGTATTCAAGATGGACAAAAAATAAATGCTGGAGACGTTATAGCTAGAATACCTCTCGAATCTTCTAAAACCAGCGATATTACAGGAGGATTACCTAGAGTAGCTGATCTGTTTGAGGCAAGGAAGCCAAAGGATGCTGCAATATTAGCAAAGTATTCAGGTATAACGAGTTTTGGAAAAGAAACAAAAGGCAAAGTTAGGTTAGTGATAACAGATGATGATGGAGAAAGTTTTGAAGAACTAATTCCAAAGACAAGAACACTAAATATTTTTGAAGGTGAGAAAATTCAAAAAGGTGAGATTATTTCTGACGGCGAACTCAGCTTGCACGATATTTTAGAGGTACAGGGTGTTGAAAGCTTGGCTGAATATCTTGTTAAAGAAGTGCAGGATGTATATAGACTTCAAGGTGTTCCAATTAATGATAAGCATATAGAGATTATAATTAGGCAAATGATGAGAACATTAGAGATTGAAGAATCAGGAGATACCAATTTGTTAAAAGGCGAGCTTATTAACAGGTCAGAACTATTGGAGTTAAATCAAAAGATGCTTAATGAGGAGCTTAAGCCTGCAAAATATAAACCTACAGTAATGGGAATAACAAAAGCGTCTTTAGCAACAACTTCATTTATCTCTGCTGCATCATTTCAAGAAACAACTCGAGTTCTTACAGAAGCTGCAGTCAAAGGTTCAATAGATAAATTAAGAGGCCTAAAAGAAAATGTAGTCGTAGGAAGACTTGTCCCAGCGGGTACAGGATATAAGACTGAAGCAGACGCATCTCAGATAGCTGAGGAGGAGTTTGCAAAGGGATTGAAAGATTTAGATGAATCTTCTCAAGAAAAAAGTAAAGTTGAGGCTGGAAAAGCCTAGATAAATTAATTTAAATTACTTGAACCATTTGCTAGAGAAGAATAGAATCCCTCAGAATTTATTTTGAAAATTAGTTATGACTACGATAAATCAATTAGTTAGAAAGTCTAGAAAGAGGAAATTAGTTAAGAATAATGTTCCTGCACTAGAAGGCAAACCTCAAAAGAGAGGGGTTTGTACTCGTGTTTATACCACAACACCAAAGAAGCCAAATTCTGCTCTTAGAAAAGTAGCAAGGGTTAGACTTACAAATGGCTATGAGGTTACAAGCTATATAGGCGGTGAAGGCCATAATTTGCAAGAACACTCTGTTGTTTTAATTCGTGGCGGGAGAGTAAAGGATCTTCCAGGAGTTCGATACCATACTATAAGAGGTACATTAGATTGCTCTGGGGTGAATGATAGAAAGCAGGGAAGATCAAAATACGGTGCCAAGAGGCCAAAGGGTTAATTATGTCTAGACGGAATGCAGCTATAAAAAGATCAATACTTCCAGATCCAAAATTTTCTAGTCGTTTATTGGCAAAGTTTATCAATATGATAATGAAAGATGGAAAAAAATCGACAGCAGAAACTATTGTTTATGAAGCTTTAGAAACATTAGTAGATAAGCTCGGGAAACCTGCTGATAAAGCACCTGAGGTATTTGCAGAAGTTTTAGAAAAGGTTAAACCTGTAGTGGAAGTCAGATCAAGAAGAGTTGGTGGTGCCACATACCAAATCCCAGTAGAAGTTAGGCATGATAGGAGAGAGGCATTAGCTATGCGTTGGTTAATAGAATCTGCAAGGTCAAGGCAAGAGAAGAGCATGAAAATTAAACTAGCAAATGAACTCCTTGATGCATCTAATGATAAAGGCAATGCCATCAAGAAAAAAGAAGATACACACAAAATGGCAGAAGCGAACAAAGCTTTCTCTCATTTTCGATGGTAAATTCCTCAAGTTTTTTAAGGGATAATCAAAATGTCTAGACAAACACCAATTGAGAGATATAGAAATATAGGAATTATGGCTCATATTGATGCTGGGAAGACCACTACAACTGAACGGGTTATATTCTACAC
>ERZ724560.20-NODE-20-length-27421-cov-2.727046_pt1 | contig 27421 bp, 28 predicted proteins | sample MGYA00375854_ERZ724560 | MGnify/ENA primary metagenome ERZ724560 (study PRJEB28725, sample SAMN03264854) | marine sediment metagenome | biome: marine pelagic biome; feature: marine oligotrophic desert; material: ocean water | place: Pacific Ocean:North Pacific... | reverse complement strand
GTACAATCTACCGAAGCAGCACTATATCCTATCCCCCAAAGGTACATGTTTCGCCTCGGCGTAAATTGCTCATCCATCTCTGTGGTCTGATATTGGTCGAGAATGCCCTGGACCCAGTTCAGTAGATGAGAGGTCCACCCCAGCAGCATGAGCCCTCCAAGTATTATCAGTAGCCATGCGATACCAATCGCGATATCATGCAGAACTCCTGAGAGATCAATGATCCCGTCAAGCCCGAAGATAATGCCACCGATTACGGCAAAGAATGTTAGTTGACCTAAGGCCGCGTACCCACCTATCTCGATGGGCTTAGGCATACTCCCTGAGAGCTTCCCAGACTCTCTTAACTCGTCTTCTCTCATCCCGAGATTCAGATAGTATGCAATATAGGAAGGAAGGACAGGGAAAGCGCAGGGTGAGAAGTATACCAGAATGCCTAGGAAAAGGCCAATCACGAAGACACCAGTGAGCGACCTGTCTGCCTTTTTGATTCCAAATCGCAAATCTTCTGCTTCACCAGCATTAGCACTCGCAATTGCTGAATCGAATGCCGCCCAACCATCCAGTGGTGTGCCAGTGCTCTCTTTGGCGACGACATAACCTTCGTGATCAACTACGATAACTATGGGTATAGCTTGAGCCGAGTAGTATTCTACTAAATCTCCCCTATCTCCATTTTCTAAGATGACAACATCCGTTCCACCATTTGCAACAGGCCAAGACATATGCTTGTCAGATCCTGTATCTCCAAATGTCTCGTTAATCCTGTCGAATGATTCGTACCCATACCAAGTTCCAATCGATAATACGATTACATCGTGAGGTCCTTCAAGGGCCTCCCAGTTGGCTATTTCTTGTTCAATATGAGTCTGTACATAGTGGCAATTTACGCAATCCACAGCCATGAAGTCGATTACAACAACATTACCTTGCAAATCAGACAATCTAACCATCCCATTCTCGTCTGCAATTACATCATCAATGCCAGCCCTATTCATCGTTGAAACTTCAAAATCAGGAACAGGCACTACTTCGTCGGACACTCCGTAAGCGGATGCTGAGAGTCCGAAAAGCGTCAGGGATGAATACCCTATGATACAGAAGAGGACGACGCCGACGACGAACGCCTGCCAAGTCTCTTTCTGGCGCAGGACATCGAAGTCAAGCCCTGCTACCATGAAACGCGGAATTAGGGCCGACTTTTGATTCCGGCGGGGATTCTGCTCTCAATCATAGTCATCACGCTTAATGCCGAATTAGGCTGGCAGGAGAGTACAGGGCTCGTGGTCTAGGGGTTATGACGTCGCCTTCACATGGCGAAGATCGCAGGTTCAATTCCTGCCGAGCCCACCATCATCCAACAAGTTCGTCGAGCAGCGAAGATGCGCCAATCCTCAGTCTCGCCGCCCCCTTAATGGCAGGATCCTCCGAGTTGACGAGACTCAGCAAGCGCTCAACATCGCTGAGGGTGCTAATCCCTCCTGATAGCTTGACCCCGGGTTTGCTTCCCATCGTCACCCCGTGCCTCATTACCTCGAAGGCCAGAACTCCGGCAGCCTCGTCGCTGCACCCTCCGCGCTTGCCAGTAGAACTCTTGACGAAGTCCGCGCCCGCTGCCAGCGCCATTCGCGCGCAGGCACGCATCCGACGCTCGTCGAGCAGGGAGGTCTCGATGATGACCTTTAGCACACAGCCGGCCGAGGCCTCGCGCATGGCAATCAGCATCGCCAGCTCGGACTCTCCTGGGAATCCCTCGTCCTCGCGCGGCTCGAGGACGCAGTCGATCTCGTCCGCCCCTGCCTGAACGGCAGCGCGGATCGCATCGGACGCAGCAGCGGGGTCGCTATCACCCACGGGGAAGCCAGCGGCCACGGCAGCCACCGGTATCCTGCCATCCAATCGCCCCTTGACGTAGGGTACGTGCTCGGAGAAGACGCATACGGCCGCAGGACGGTGCTCGTTTGCCCTCTCGCACAGGGCATCCAGGGCAGTCTCGCTGGCACTGTGGTCGAGCAGTGTCAGGTCGAGTAGGTCGAGCACGCCTCTAGCGTCCATCATATCACTCAGCCGTGACGTGACTCAAAGTCACGCATGAACCCAACTAGGGCCTCGACGCTCTCAATGGGGCATCCGTTGTACATGCTGGCGCGTATTCCGCCCACGCTGCGATGTCCCTTCAGTCCACCAAGCCCCGATGCCGCGGCTTCGGCCAAGAACGCCCCTTCGAGATCCTCGTCAGATAAGCGCCATGTCACATTCATCACCGAGCGCGAGCCTCCATGCGCGTGCGGGCGCCAGAAATCACTCCGGTCGAGCTCATTGTAGAGCAGGGCCGCCTTGGCGCGGTTACGCTCGATGGCGCCCTCTAGTCCGCCGTTACGCTCGATCCAGGCAAAGACTCTGTCGAGAACGAAAATCCCGAAGGTGTTCGGAGTGTTGAACATCGAGCCCTTGGAGACGTGAGTGTGGTAGTCGAGCATGGTGGGTATGCCCTGTATACCTCGGGACAGGGCCCAAGGTGAGAGGATTACCAGCGTCACGCCGCTGGGCCCGAGGTTCTTCTGCGCCCCGGCGTAGATGACATCGTGAGCGGAGACGTCCAACGGGACACCGCATATGTCCGAACTGGCATCCACGACCCTCGGCTTGCCACCGCTGTCAGGGAGGTGGTGGAACTGGGTGCCATACAGCGTGTTGTTCGAGGTGTAGTGGACGTAGGCAGCATCCTCGCGGATGGAGTAGTCCCCATCCTGCGGGACCGATCTGAAGCCGTTGTCCGAATCGTCCCAGACCGAAGATGCCTCCCCTGCCCTGCTGGCCTCCTCGAGCGCCTTCTGGGACCAGCCACCTGTGACTAGGAAATCCGCCTTCTGCCCCTCTTCCATCAGATTAAGGGCAGTCATGTAGAACTGCGTCGAGGCGCCCCCCTGTAGGAACAGGACCTCGTAGTCCTCTGGGACAGATAGAACCCTCCTGATTCGCTGCTCCGCCGAGTCGATGACGCTCTGGAACGTCGGGCTGCGGTGGGACACCTCGAGCAACCCGAAACCGCTCTCATCCAGATTGGGTAGCTCCGCTGCCACCTCCTCAACCACTTCCAGAGGCAGCACAGCTGGTCCGGCGCCGAAGTTGTGGATACGACCGGCAGGTTGCACGCCCCGACGCGCCCGCTTCGGGCCTTTCAGCCCATCGGAGCCCACGATAGGGTTCATTTTCGGGTGGCCGGACGGACAGTCGTGCTCCGCATAGGCCTCGTCATGCTGCAAGGCGCCCGACACGTCCACATTGCGGCGCTACAGCGAGCCGCAGATGAGTGCGATATCGAGATTGAGGTGCACGAACTGCGCAAAGCCTCGGACCTAGCGGCAGCCGACCCTCATGCAATAGTGCTGCCCGGAGGCGAGTCCACTACAATGCGACTTACCGGGAACCACGATACATCTAGGCTTCTACCAGCTCTTTTCGAATGGATTCGTTCGGACTCATCTCGCCCGGTGCTTGGCACCTGCGCGGGCGCGATACTGCTGGCCGACCCTCGGGATGGCGGCGACCCTCTAGTGGACGCCGACATCGACCGTAATGCGTACGGGCGGCAGGCAGACTCCTTCCAGAGCATCCTCGAGGCCACCATCCTAGGGCGCGACTTCCCAGGCGTGTTCATCCGGGCACCGCGATTCGAATCGCACAGTGAGTCGGCAACGGTAGCAGCCATGCACGGTGAGGAGGTTGTGGGCGTCAGGACTGGAAACAGGCTCGCCCTGACCTTCCATCCTGAACTATCCTCTGACACCGGCTTCCACCGCTGGCTGCTTGAGACCGCCGCAGGTGCTGGGTCATGAGCGTCACACTCAGTCTGCCTCAGGTGCCAGAGTTGCACGAGCCTCCCGAGGAGGCCGACGCAGAGGGCTGTATTCAGTGCCAGATGGGTAGCAAACTGGTCCTTTTCATCACGGGCAACTGTCACTGGCGCTGCGACTACTGTCCCCTTTCAGAGACCCGCCGCGACATCGATCATATGTTCGCCAACGAGCGTCGCTGTGAGAGTTTCGACGAGGTCATCGAGGAGGCGAGGGCAATGCGTGCCACAGGTGCTGGAATCACCGGTGGCGATCCCTTGATGGCCCGAGAGAGAACACTCGAGGGGATTAGGAGACTGAAGGCCGAGTTCGGCACGCAGTTCCACCTGCACATGTACACCAGCATCCCGTTCCGTCCCGAGTGGGCCTCCGAGTTCGCCGAGGCCGGGCTCGACGAGATACGATTTCACTTCCTCGACCTCGCGGCCGAAGAGTACCGAGAGACTATCGCGGCCTGCTCCGAATCGGGGATTCTGACTGGAGTCGAACTGCCCTGCGAGCCAGACAAGGAATCAGAACTGTTCGAGCTGCTGGACGCCCTGAGGGGATACGATATCGACTTCCTCAATCTCAACGAGCTTGAAATCACGGTGGGCAACATCGACAACATGGAGTTACGCGGATTCAATCTGTCGACCGAGATAACCGCTGGTGCCGCGGGCTCCGCAGAGCTCGCCCTAAATCTACGAGATCGCGTGATTGCCGCATCGAACGGCCTCCCCGATCCGATTGACGGAGAGACGAGAGAACCCTATGGGTATCACCTGAAGTTCTGCACGGCGGTCTACAAGGACGCCGGGCAATTGCGGAGGAGGTTCCAACGCAGGGGCGAAGCGACCATCGCGCCTCACGAGACGCTGACTGACGACTCCACCCTGATGTTCGGCGCCGTCTACTCCTCGGAGGAGGACCAAGAGTCGTGGAGAGGGGAAATCGCAGAGCAGACTGGCCTGCCGCAGAGATTCATGCTGTGGGACCCCGAAAACCATCGCATCGAACTCCCTCTGGTGGTGGCCGAGACGATAGCCGAGCACGTTGACGCACCAGTGGCTATGGTAGAGGTCACCCCGACCTTCGAGAGGATGGAGGTGACCGTTGTCTGGCTCAACGACCAAGCATCGGGTGAGCACTCCTCGTTGGGTTCATAGGGTCTCGACTTTCGTTGCCTAGTCGTGCCGGTCAGAATCGGAGATCCAGAAGCCGCGGGAGTCAATCCGTTCCGCAGGCTCTCAGCATCGCAGGTCAACACTTGGAAATCCTGCAATAGGCTATGGTACTACACCTACATCGAGCGTCTGAAGAGCCCGCTGCCACCTCAGATAATCCGAGGCAATGCAGCCGAGGAATGTGTATGTCGAGTCCTCAGAGATTCTCCCGTTATGATTTCCGCAGACTCCCCAGATGAGATGAAATCACCCTTGTTGGATGACGGCTCCCTAGACTACGACAATCAGATGGCGTGGCCAAGCCCAGCGATGCTCGAGCTTCCCGAGGAGCAGTGGCCGGACGACAGGAAAACCCTCGAGTCTTGGGCGATGTCCCGCGTCGATGTGCACTTCGATTCGTGCTGGGACGCGGCAGTCGCAGACTGGGAATCGTCCCCCAACCGCTCCGGATCGGTGGCAGATGCAGATCCCGAAGAAGCCCTAGAAATGGTTCGGGCTGGCATCAGGATGCACCTAGATCAGGTTGAAACTTGCTTGAAGACCGGAGGTGGGCCGAAGTTCTCAGAATGGCGCGCAGGTGGTATGAGAGGCCAGTGGCCGGCACCAGACGGCTTCCCACGTGTCTGGATAGAGAGGCACCCGGCGGCGCGTGACTCAGGCGACATCACTTGGTTCGAGGCTTGGGAGGTCGCGCGTCCGTGGTTCGTCGACCCAGATGCTGGTCAGTGGAAGCAGACCACTTCACACCCCGAGGAGTGGTTCCAGGGAGAGTACGACATGGTGTACGACTGGACCGGTGCCATTCGAATCATCGACCTCAAGGCATCGATAGGCAGGGGAGATCGCTCGGGCAGTTACATCGACCAATTACGGCTCTACTGCTGGTTGTGGTGGGAGACTCACGGTAGGGCTGATGAGGTCGAGGCACTCGAGATCTGGTATCTTGGAACCGGTTCGGTCAAGGACGTTCCGAGGCCGACTCAGGACGAGTTGCTCGGACTCAGTGAGGAACTTGAGGCCCTGTATGGCAGAATCCACGCTCGTGACCCAACAATCGACGAGTGCCCGCCCGAGCCCGCACCTCTGAGATACTTCGACGAGGGCGGGGTCCCTTCGCAGACTCCCATCGACCCGGACCCCCGCGCTCGTTGCAGACGCTGCGAGCTTCGTGGCGTCTGTGAGGGCAGCGAACACGACCTAGAACTCCCTCTCGAGCGCAGCATAGAGCGCTTCGGCCACAACTGGCCGGTAACCCCGCTTGGCGAGATTGTGACCCGTGTGAACGTGGTCGGGGATGTCTCGGGCTTGCGCGGTCCGAACCTAGCGGCCGATGGCTCGGTGGAACTCTCATTCATTTTGCAGGAGGGGTATGACCGAGCCAAGGTGCGACCCTCGCGATACGGCACCCCGAGACAGGTCACCCGCTCGATTGCTAACGGCAGCAGGGTCCGCATCGAGAACGCCATGGCATCGGTCTGGAAGGGCGAGGTAGTTCTCGATATAGACGATAAGTCCTCGGTCGCAATCGCAGACGAGTCCGACTCCGCCCCCATAGTCGACATAGAGACCAAGGTCAATGCCATCGGCAGGGTGTGGTCGGTGAACGCATTCCCAGATGGTGAAGGGGTGACTCGGTGGTCGGTGACGATGGTGGACCAGACGGGGTCTGCAGGAGTGGTTGCATTCAGGCAGTTCATCCCGCTGGCTGCAGCAGGGGTGACTAGGGGTGATGAGATAGCGATTCTCAACGGGGAGATTGGCGAGTTCAACGGGCAGCCGCAGGTCAGGATCGGTCCAGGGGGACGCCTCGTGATACTGCGTGACTCCTCCGAGGTGCCTGAGTTCTAGTGGCGCCGAGAGAGGGATTTGAACCCCCGCGTCCAATGGACAGTGGATTTCGAATCCACCGCAATACCGGGCTATGCGATCTCGGCAGCGGTTCGGCCACCTGCGGATTAGAGATAAGCATGACCCGACACGCAAGGACCGTGAGGATCGAGATCAATCATGACGGAGAAACACTCTCAGTCGAATCCGAGGGGCCAATCACAATATTGGAACTACTCGAGAGGCTGGGCATCCCGTCATCCACCGTCCTCGCCGTTCATGGCGAAACGATAGTGCCTCATACGTCGCGGATTGAGTCTGACATTAGTCTCGAGCTGATAGTCGTCTCGTCGGGCGGTTGAGGGTTAGACGTAGAAGTCACTGGAACCCTCTGACTCGCCTGCGCTGAGAACCTCCTCTATGCTGCCGCTGACCTCCATCGTCTCCATCAGTTTCCTAGCCGTCTCCTCGGTCGAATCGAGATCCAGTTCTAGTGAGAGGTCAAGCCCCGCTCCTATCCAAGAAGCCAGTCGGTCTGCTGCCAGCACGTCGGCACTGGCTCCGATGGTCTCTGCCACAAGCCCAACTGCGGGAACGCCGTACAGCGGGGAGAGCGAAATCAGCAGCCCGGCTATGCCTATCATGCCAGCCTCGGGATGCTCCCTGCTGACCGGGATGTCGTTGGCCTCGAGGTTCTTCCTGACCTCGCCGTCGGCGCAGATTACGTGGATGCCCCTGTCGTCGCTGCCTGCTGCTAGGCCGGCCAACACCAGCAATTGGGGGGTGCCAGACTCCGAGGCCATCTCGAGGATTGCTTCGGAGACCTCGTGCTGACCTGCAGCCGTCATCGGCTGCAACGGCCCACCTATGGTGATCACGGTCCTGCCATCTGGGATGAGCACCGAGTCGATGTTGATGCGAGGCGGGGATACCAGCCCGTCGCCATCAAGGGTCGAGTGCGGGGGGAAGTCTGGGTGCAGGATCCATCCTATGGTTCGCGAGGGGTGCTTCTCGATCAGCGAGTCCACGACTATCTTGCCGACATTTCCCACTCCGGGCACAGCTTCCAGTATCGCCGCGTGCTCAGGCAACCCCTCGCCTACGAGCCAATGAACCCTAGTTCGGTTCATTCCTCCTCGCCCCCGTCGTCTCTGGGCGTTGGAAGGGATGCTAGCCATTCCTCACTGCCCACATCGAGCCTCTTCCTACGCCTCGCTCCTTGAGCGTCCTCTGGCGAGTATTTCATCGGGGACACGGCAACCATCGCTCCTCCGCACTCCTTGCACCTAGTAGCCAAGCCGTACTCGCCGCAAGAACTGCAGCGCTGCAATCTGGTGCGTACCATCTCATCCCCGGCCTGCTTCCGCTAGGAAGGGTCAATGAAGCCTACGGCTCGATAGGTACCGTCAGAGGCGTTCGGCGGAGATTGAGCCCTCGACCGAGGCCATGCGCTGCGAGGCCGCCTCCTGCGCGGCTTCCCACACCGACTCGGCAGCCTGATAGTCCGGAGCGCGGATATCTACGCGGTAGTGAGGCGCCCCGTCGTAATGGCAAGTCAGAGTGACCTCCTCGAGTCCCTCTGCGCAGGCCTCCGCGGCCAGGAGCGCCTCTTTAATCGCAGCAACTCCCTCAGGGCCCCAGACCTGCAGGTCGAACTCACCACGAATCTCCACGTAAGGAGGAACGATGTTCTCGACGGCCAGTTCGGTGACCACTGTCATCCAATCACCCGTGAATCCGGACTCGCTCAGGACGGTCTCGCTCAGGGCACACTCCTCGAGGGCCCCGTATAGCGTCCCGAAGACCTCGCGCATCTCGTCACAGACCGCGTTAGTCCTGTCCTCGTCCCAGCCGACTCTCTCGGCCACGACACGCATAATCTGTCTGGCACGCTTGCGGTTCTTCCAAGACTGCAAGGTGTCCCTCCTGCGCTCTTCGGAGACGGATTTGATTGAGAGCTCGATGCGCTCCTTGTCGCGCTTAACCTGAATGGCCTTGGCGACCACGCGCTGACCCTCTCTGAGGTGGGTCCCGATGTTCTTGACCCAGCCTGAGGCGACCTCGCCGATGAATACGAAACCGGTCCTGCCCTCGTATCCCTCGAGGTTGAGGTAGGCACCGTTCTCCTTGACGCTCCTGACCGTGCAGATCAGCAGTTCGCCTTCTTCCGGCCATTCGTTGGAACTTATCTGGAACGCCCCCTTCACTCGAGGGCGTCTATGATGTCGCTGCCTGTCAGGTCCGCCCTGCCAACTGCGGGTCGAGCCAGCGTGGCTCCACAGATTGAGCAGGAGATTGAGGTTGACGCCCTCTCGAAGATGATGGCCTCGTTACCGCAGTCCCGGCAATTAACACGAAGGAACCTACCAGCCATCATCCTACCTCAATCACTTGTCGACTAGCTCGAACTTCCTAGCGCGCTTCCCGGAAGGAGAGTGCGCCTTCCCGGTCTCCTGGCACCGGTAGATTAGGTTGACGCGCTTGGTCGGCTTCTCCCCCGACGGCTTCGGTCGTGGGAAACCGCGGTACCCAGAGGTAACTCGACGGAAGCGGCGCTGCCCCCACTTCAGCTCGCTGGCACGTCGCTTCCTGACACGCTCGACTGTGTGCTCGGTGTGCTTGCCAGCCGCGGGGCTGTAGCGCTTCACTGTCCTCGGCATCTTGACCATGTCCCTACCTCACGCCTTGCGACAGCGCGGCCACCGATGACCCGTTTATGAACTCTATCGAGACTCCTGCGTAGCAGGAAGGCCCGGTACGGGCCGATTGCGCAAATACGATGTAATGGCCCAACACGCACCGGGCCATGTCCCTGTGGGCCACTCAAGTATGGCTCGGCCTGAGCATCGCCGTCATCGGCATCAGCATGCACAGGACCGGCCCCGCATTCAGAAGGCATCCCTTCGGCACCCCGGTCGCGCTGCTGGGATTGGCTGTAATGCTGATTCGCGTCGAAGAGCCCCCCTCTCCCGAGTCGGAGGTGGTGTCTGCAGCGGTGGACACAGCCTTCTGGACGATTCCGGCGCTGCTCGGATTGAGGCTGGTGCTGTCGGGGGCTCCGTTGTACTGGAGGTCGCGCCTGCTTCCGCTGCTGGCCGGCTGGGCCCTGATAGCCGCGGGATGGCTCCAGTACTACTCGACCTCGAGCCCGAGCGTCGCAGACGCGCTCGACGCGGGAGGTTCACTAATCGGAATCCTCCTGTCCATTACGGTCTTCGTCCTGTGTGTTCGCACGGCGGAGAGGATGACTCCACAGGAGCCCGAGACTGAGGGGTTGGACGAGAAGGAGAGGAAGTATGTGGCAAGCGTCCTCAGGAGGCATCTGGAGGTGGACGATGAGCCCTGAACTCGACTCTGTAGCGACGGCCTTCGTGGGCTCAGCCGCGCTGACCTCCATGTTCGTAGTCCTTGCCATGATCGGCACCCTGAACCACTACCATCGCCCTATCATCCCGGTGCTGGGCGCCCTGATGGTTATGCTGTCCTGCACCTACCTGCTAGCATGGGCCGATGGCACCGCCGTCGACACCCTCACTCTCAGGATGACCATGTCCGAGGGCGTATTTGCCATGCTCAAACTACTTCCTTTTGTCTTCCTGATACTCACGGCCCTGCTTCTCGAGGCATCCCTGCGAAAACGCCCGGAAGACCCTTTGTTGGCCCTGCTGGAGTCCGAGTCAGGCTCCGAGTGAGTCGTTTCCCTTGGGCAACTCTCATAACACCCCCTTCGGTCGCCGCGCTGTCCTAGGTGGTGGCGATGTCAAAGGGAACTCCGAGCATGGGCAAGCGGCAGAAGTCCACCCACATCCGCTGTAGGCGCTGTGGCAGGCACTCGTATCACAAGACCAAGAGCGTCTGCGCCCACTGCGGCTACGGGGCGACTGCCAGAATTCGCAAGTATCGGTGGAACAAGCGCTCTAGGTCGATGGGCGCCCGCAAGTGAGCCGGAAAGGGCTAAGTCCCTCACTGCTAGGGCCGAACGGTATCCGATGTGCGGCATCATCGGGATCTTGGGGAACCCGGACTCCCAGGTCGCAGGCTGCATTTACGACGGCATGCTCGTTCTGCAGCACCGCGGGCAGGACGCTGCTGGGATAGTGACCAGTGATTCCGACAACATCTCGCACCGGAGGGCCAATGGGCTGGTCAGGGACGTCTTCAGGGCCAAGCACATGTCCAAGCTCACCGGGTCGATGGGGCTTGGGCACGTGCGCTATCCCACTGCCGGCTCCAACTCAGCGGCCGAGGCCCAGCCGTTCTACACCAACACACCGTTCGGGGTCAGTCTGGCTCACAACGGCAATCTGAACAACACCTCTGACATCATCAACAGCCTGCTGGAGTACGACCACAGGAGGATTAACACCAGTTCCGACTCCGAGGCTCTGCTGAATCTGTTCGCCGCCGAGATCCAGCGCTCGGTGAACGGCCGCCCGGGAGGCATGGAAGCCCTCACCGAGGAAGATGTCTTCCGCGCCGTTGAGCGCACGCACCTGAGGTCAGAGGGCAGTTACAGCGTAGTCACCATGATCACCGGGTGGGGGCTGGTGGCCTTCCGCGACCCGAATGGAATCAGGCCGCTTTTCATGGGTAGGAACGACGTCGACGGATTCACCGAGCGCCTGTTCGCATCCGAGAGCGTGGCCTGCGCAGCCCTGGGGTTCGAGACGGATCGCGACATCGCTCCCGGCGAGGCGGTGATTGCGAGGATGGACGGCTCCTTCTCCTCTAGAATCTGCCACTCCGAGCCGATTCACACTCCCTGCATCTTCGAGCACGTCTACTTCGCCCGCCCCGACTCCACCCTCGACGGGATATCGGTGCACGAGGCAAGGCTGAGGATGGGAGCTGCCCTAGCTAGAAGGGCCCTCAAGGAGCGCCCCGATCATGACATAGACGCGGTGATTCCCGTTCCCGACAGCGGCAGGATAGCCGCCATGGAGATGGCCAACGAGATGAGGGTGCCGTTCCGCGAGGGCTTCGTCAAGAACCGCTACATCGGCAGGACATTCATCATGCCGGGCCAGTCCATCAGGAAGGATTCGGTGAAGAAGAAGCTCAACACGATAGAGGGAGAGTTCGCAGGCAAGACGGTGATGATTGTCGACGACAGCATAGTCAGAGGCAACACCTCGAGGAGAATCGTCGAGATGGCGAAGCAGGCCGGGGCCAAGAGTGTGTACTTCGCCTCCTCGGCACCACCCATAGTGCACCCTAACGTGTACGGCATTGACATGCCGGCGCGCGAGGAATACGTCGCCCACGGCAGGACGATCGACGAGATAAGGAAAGCTATCGGTGCAGATTGGCTGGTCTATCAGGAGCTGCCCGACCTCGTAGATGCCTGCCTCGGAGCGGGTAACGACGGCTTGGCGAGCTTCGACTGCTCCTGCTTCAACGGCGTGTACGTGACAGGCGGGATAACCGAGGAGTACCTAGCGAAAGTCGAAGGGTCACGCAGTGATGTGGCCAAGAGCGAAGCTCTCACCGAGCACGCGGACGCGGCAGAATGAAGTCGCGAAGAACTCTCAGGAGACCATGGTAGGAGTCATTGACGAACTGGTGTCCATCGAACTTGACGAGGTTGCCGGATGCGCCTGTATGCTCGATGATGGCAACTTCGCCGCAGGCTTTGACTCTGGCGAGGTTCGAGTCTACGGATGCGATGGGGTGGTCACTGGCTCGGTCGCTCTGGGCAGCCGAGCCGTTGGCGTCGCTAGTCTGAGCGGCTCACTGATTACCGGCAGCAGCATCGAAGGCGTACGCGCATTCCACGACCAGCCTCTGTGGGAGCTCCCGCTCACATCAGGGTGCGAGGCGTTGGCCTCGTCGTCGTTCGGCGTAGTGGCCGCAGACGGCTCGGGGCGACTGGTCGCCATATCCGAAGACGGAAGCGAGGCCGCGCAAGCGGAGTTCGGGCACGTCACGCACCTCGCGTACTCTCCCGAAGGGGTGTGTGCGGCAGCGCTGGAGGATGGCAGATTGCTGCTGCTGGGGCAGGATCTCGCGGTGCTGCATGACTCGCCAGCAGCCGAAGACGACGTGGAGACCGTATCGGGCCTGACCTTCCGTCCCGACGGGACCCTCTTAGCAGCCCGCAACTCCCTCGGGATGACCGTCGACGACAGGCCCGAGAACAGAATTGAGTGCTGGCATCCAGAGGCAGGGCTGTTGAACGCCTCGGAACTACCATCCAAGGCCACGGCACTACTGCCGACCGAGTCGGGTGCCATCGTAGGCTGCTTCGACGGCAGCATCCTGTCATTCGAGGTCGGTGAGACAGCCCACCGCCTGATTGCCGAATTGGACTACCAAGTGTCAAGAATAATCCACTGGGGTCAGGACATTCTCGTGGCTTCTTGGTTCGACGTCTTCCGAATTACCTCCGAGGGGGAGTTGGTCTGGCACTTCGAGCACATCGGGGTCGTGGAGCACATCCTTGACCTTGGCGAGAGGGCAGCCATCATGGGTGACGATAGGAAGGGAGGTAGGCCCGCTCCTCTAGTCATCATCGACCCTGACTCCCCGCCTAGACACGATGACCTCCCGATCGAGGAGGAGATTATCGCGGGCTCGGAGGGGCACTCGGGCGCCCTGTCGGAGGACGAGCTCAGACAGGTCGAGCAGAGACCCTCCACGCACCATGAGGCCGAAGACATCCTCGACACGCTGCACGAGGAGGCCGAGGCCGAAATCGGCGACCAAGTCGTCGAAGCCGACCTGCTAGATGACCTATCGGCATCGGCGCGTGCGATCAACCTGCCTCCGGTGGCGGATGCGGGCGAGGACGTGACGCTGGGTGCCGACGAGGAGGGCAAGGCCACGGCCCTACTCGACGGTACGCGCTCCTACGACCCTGATGGCAGCATTGTGAGATGGGCTTGGGAGGACGGTGGCGGAATGGTCATCGGAGACACCCCGCAGGTGCGTGTTAGGCTGTCCGCAGGGGTCCACGTTTTCCACCTCACCGTAACTGATGACAGGGCGGCCTCGAGCAGGTCGACGATCACAGTACAGGTCAAGTAATCAGAGATTTCCTAACTCCGCCTTGAGGGCAGGCAAAGCATCCTCCCAGGTGGCGACGATCCCGTAGTCGGCCACTCCGAATATGGGGGCATCCGGGTCCTTGTTTATGGCGACGATGTACTTACCCGTCCTCATGCCTGCCAGATGCTGTATGGCCCCACGTATGCCGACGGCGATGTATAGGCTCGGAGTGACCGTCTTCCCGGTCTGCCCAACCTGCATCCCATGAGGTATCTCGTCCCAGGTGTCGACTGCGGCCCTACTGGCGCCGACCGCGGCTCCTATGATGTCCGCGACCTCCTCGAGATGGGAGAAGTTCGCGGGGTCACCCATTCCCCTGCCGCCGGAGATTATGATGTCGGCTTCTGCGACGTCCAGCCTCTCGCTGGCCTTCGCGATGGCCTCTCTGACGGCAACGGCCACGTCAGCGCTCTGGTTCACCGTGCTAATCTCAGCCGAACCACCCTCGCCTGCGGCATCGAATGCATTGGCTCGTACGGTGATGGCACATGGCGCATTCACAGTCGAGGTCTCTATCGCCTTGCCCGAGTAAATCGGGCGTGTCACCGATATCCCGGGGGCCAGTCCAGTCGCATCCTGGATGATGGGGATGCCCCGCATCGCTGCCATAGTGGCCGCTATCTCCCTCCCTGCCGGTGTCGCTGCGGCGATGATCACATCGCCTCCTGAAACTGAGTTCAGGGCCTCGGCCCAAGCACCGCCGTCGAAGCTGCCGAAACAGTCCCCGACGACTGAGATTACCTTGGCAACCCCCGATATCGAAGCCGCATCCTCGGCACCGAACCCCCCGGCGCACAGCACTGTGGGGGTGCCACCTATGGTCACGGCGGCCCCGACGAGCTGGGCTGTGACGGGATGCAATCTGTCTCCAGAAGACTCTGCTATCACCGTGACGTCCATCTACTCACCTCAAATCACATTCGCCTCGTCACGCAACTTGCTGACTACGACTGCCACCGAATCAGCGCCCTCGAACTTCTGTCCGGGGGGCTTCTCGGGTGGCGGGGAGTGACTGTCGACAGAGACAGACGAAGTCGACGTATCGACTCCCAAGTCACTCGCCTCCAGAGTCTCAGCGACCTTCTTCTTTGCCATCATGATGCCCCGGACGTTAGGCCTGCGCAACTCGGTAGTACCCTTGTCGAAGGCGAAGACGCACGGAGCCGAGACAGCGACCCTCTGGTCGCCTCCGGAGCTGGCTCGCAGGGCCATGAAGGAACCGCCTTCGGAAGCTACCTCGGAGACCATGGTGACGCATGAGGCGCCCATCAGGTGTGCCACTCCCGGCCCGGTCGAGCCGGCATTGGTGTCCGCGGCCTGCTTGCCGCAGAACACGACTTGGGCACCGCAGTGGGAGGCCGCGGCAGCTAGTATCGCCTGAATCTGGGTACTGTCTAGGGCGTTTAGATCCTCCACGAGGACGTGGAGCAAGGAGTCGGCGCCAACGGCCGCGGCATCAGTCAGCATCTTCGCAGCCCTGACCGGCCCGCATGTGATTGCGACAATATCCCCCCCGCCACTCTCCTTCAGTTGGAGCGCGGACTCCAGCGCGTACTCATCGTAGGGGCTCATCGACCACTTGCTCACCGCCGACTCGTCGACCCTGCCGCCTGAGACACTTATCTTGGCTGTGGTATCGGGGACCTGCTTGAGCAGAACGGCTATCGTCATCTCGTCACCAGTGCTTCGGCGACTAAAGCCCCCTCTATGAATTTTCGGCATTCCCACCGTAGGTGGGAAACACGAGACCCTACTCCGTGGACTCCCTTGTGAATGCCTGTATCCCGGTGATGTGCCGGCCGAGGATGAGGTTGTGAATGTCGTGCGTGCCCTCGTATGTCTTGACCGATTCGAGGTTGGCCATGTGACGCATCACAGGATACTCGTCGAGGATTCCGTTGGCACCGTGGATGTCACGAGCCATACGAGCGATTTCCAGCGCGATGTCGACGTTGTTCATCTTGGCCAGCGAGATGTGCTCCGGGATCCAGGTTCCGTCGTCCTTCTTCTGGCCGAGGTGGTACGCCAGCAGCTGTGCCTTCGTAATCTCCCTCAGCATCCAGGCCAATTTGTTCTGCACTAGTTGGAAGGAGGCTATCGGGTGGTCGAACTGTATCCTGCTCAGAGCGTACTCCCTAGCAGAGTTGAAGCATGACTGAGCGGCCCCGACAGCCCCCCAAGATATCCCGTAGCGGGCGTTGTTGAGGCAGCTGAATGGCCCCTTCAGGCCCTTTACGTTAGGCAGTATCCTGTCCTTGGGTATCCTGCAGTCCTGAAACACCAGCTCGCTGGTCACGCTGGCCTTGAGGGAGTGCTTCCCCGTCATTTCTGGAGCCGTGAATCCGGGGTCGCCCTTCTCGACGATGAAGCCGCGAATCACGCCGTCTAGCTTGGCCCAGACAACCGCAAGGTCGGCGATGGTGCCGTTGGTTATCCACATCTTGGCACCGTTGAGCAGGTAGTGGTCGCCCTTGTCCTCGGCGCGGGTAATCATGTCACCGGGATTCGAGCCGTAGTCGGGTTCGGTCAGGCCGAAGCATCCTATCCACTCTCCAGTCGTCATCCTCGGGAGATAGTGGTTCTTCTGCTCCTCGCTTCCGAAGTCCCATATCGGGTACATCGCCAACGAGCCCTGAACGCTTGCGAAGGAGCGCACGCCGCTGTCACCCCGCTCCAGCTCCTGGCAGATTAGCCCGTAGGCGATGTAAGAGAGCCCGGGGCAGCCGTACCCATTCAGAGGCGCCCCGAGAATTCCCATTTCCCCGAGGTCGACTCGCCACTCGTCGGGGAAAACACCGTCCCGACACGCTTCCTCAATATTTGGGAGGACCTTCTCGTCGACCCAGTCGCGAACCATGTCGCGAACCATACGTTCCTCATCGCTCAGAAGCGAATCGATATCGTAGAAGTCCAGAGCCTCGTACGCCATCTTCCCCGTCACTGCGCGACGGTGCGGCGCAAATGAACGTTGCTCGGCTATCTCCCCTTCCTTCTACGGGCCTCACGGCGTGCCACACGCTTCTCTTCCGCGGTGCCGAACCTTAGGGTGAACCGCTGCTGTAGCCCCGGGGAGAGGCCCAGGGCGAAGCTGAGTATCACCAGTATGGTCACGGCTGGGATGGCAATCAGGACCCATACCTCCAACACCCCTCCCAGCGAGTTGGAGAGTGGAGGGTGGTAGCGCACCATCTCTCCCCTGTCAGTCAGGATCCAGCCGCTGTCCCTGTCAGTCCCCCAGGTCGCAACTATCCGGCTGTTCGAGACCCCTGCGTCATATTCCACCACGTCCGAGTTCTCCAACCATGGGTAGGACGAGTTGAGGCTCAGGTCGTGCTCTATCAGACTGAATGGTGCCACCATGATCAGGGAGCGGTCACCGCTCTGCCGGGAGATTCCGGTGAAGTATCCCTCGGTCCCTGTGACTTGCACTAGGCTGACCTCGGACGTCGCAGCGAGTTCTGCGTCCAGTGTCACCGTGGCGATGGTCCTGTCATGCGAGACCGCTACGCAAATCGCTGACTCGGTGGTCGGGCAGACAACGTCGGACCACGGATGCCCGACGCCGCCCAGCCAGTGCAGGTTGTGGTCTCTATCGATGACCCCGATGCCATCGACTAGGCTGGTGACCACACAGGCCATGACCGAGGGATGGCAATCCATCCCAGTGACGTCACTGCTGCCCCGGCCCTGGATGGGATGCACCTCGGCACCACCGTCAGCGGCGGCCCTCATCCTCCATAGCCAACCGTCCGTTCCACCTACATACGCCCACGAGCCCCCTGAGTTCCATGCCACTGAGGTAAGGCTAATCTGGCCGAACTCTAGATCACCTCCCGCGTCTGTCACCGAGTGGTCGCTGCGGGCGTACCTGAGCACCTGTCCCTCGCTGCCCACGATTAGCGCGGTCTGGCCCCCTGGGTGGAAGTCCCCGTATGCAAGGTCCTCCTCGCCGTTCCAGACCAGCTCCACCCTGTCTTCGGGGTCAGAGGTGCTAACCAGCTCGAGATAAGATTCGGCCCCGAACACTATCGCCCACTCCCCGAGAGGATCCACAGAGGCGCCGGTCAGCCCCAAATCAGAATCGGACAGGCTGATTTTTTCGTACAGCCCCACCGCCGATCCAGCGCTTGCAACAGGTGCTAGCATCATCAATGCGAACAGCGCTGCTAGCGTGCTTCTACTGGCTCGCTGCATGCTCGGCCGACGGGCGATGCCGGTTTAGCCCGTTCGACCGAGCCTCGGTGGGGCCTGCGGGGCAACAGCATTCAAGAAGGGCCCAGCCAGCGCTCGGCCATGGAGAGATTCGATGTAAAGCGCGGCTTGGTCAAGCAGGTTACTTCGCAAGGAGGACTGGCGGTGCTGGCCCGGGATTACTTCGACGCGGTGGAGGACGCGGGGAACAATTCGTTCACCGGGTCGCTCGACATCATGACTTCGATATCGGCCGAGTACAACGAGCATGGAGCACTGGTGGTGGACGTGACCAACGTCCCCCCTGATTTCGATGATGAGGAGGCTATGAGATCCGCGATGGAAGCACGCAGGAAGTGGACCTCCTTCCTCGAGGCGGCAACCGGCTACAACTCCAAGCAGAGGGGCGATAAGGCGAAGGAATGGGCCAAGAAAGCCAGCAAGGCGAAGTCCGCAATCTCTGCTGCACGGCACTTCATGTCACTGTCGAAAAACACCTCCTCAGAGGTCACGGCGCAGGCAGAGTCTATGATTGAGGAAATCGAGAGCGCACTGGAACAGGGCGACAATACGAAGGCCGCCGGACGCGCTGAGAAACTGGGCAAACTGCTGGAGTGAGATTGGATGAACGACAAGGACTCCCTCTCGTCGCTCGACGAGGAGGGGCGCTCGCGTATCTCCCGTATGATCTCCGGTTGCGCCGAGGTCGTGGGCGTAGAACACGTCGCCTCGGTGATTTCCGGAGACCCGTCGCACTCGGGTGACGACCAGCTGGTCGCTTACATCGGGCTCGAGCCCAGCGGCAAGGCCCACGTGGCGTACATGCTGCTGGCAGACGCCATCCGCGACATGCTCGACGAGGGCGTGAACGTGATTATCCTGCTCGCCGACTGGCATGCTTGGGTCAACGACAAGTTCGATCGGGACATGGCCAAGATAGCGATTGCGGGGGAGTACCTGACTGAGACATTCAGGGCCCTCCTAGGTAATCCTCCTGAGGGAGAGGAGGCAGGCCAACTGAGATTCCTCAGCGCATCAGAGTTGATGGACTCCGGGAAGTACTGGGAGAGGGTGCTGAGGTGCTCGAAGAACATGAGTCTCTCTAGGGTCCGCAGGACGTTCAGCATCATGGGCCGCGACGAGGACTCCTCAGACCACGACCTCGCGGCGTTCTACTACCCGGCTCTGCAGGCTGCTGACATCTTCGAGCTAAAGGTCGACATCGCATTCGGTGGAATGGACCAGCGCAAGGCGCACATGTACATGCGCGAGGTGGCGGACAGGTACGACTGGACCAAGGCCACCTGTATCCACACTCCGATGATGTCCGGGCTGAAGGGGACCGGCGGGAGGATGGACTCGTTCGACCACAAGATGTCCAAGTCCGACCCGGGCAACTCCATCCTTCTCGATGACGACCACGACTCACTGAGGACCAAACTGAAGGGCGCGTTCCTCGAGGTCGGCAACCCCTCGTCCCCGATTTTCGAGATTGCCCAATTCATCGTCCTGCCGAAGCTCGGCTCAATCACGGTATCTCCAGATCCAAAGTACGGCGAACCCTCCACCTGGGATGGCCTACAGGACTTCGTCGACGCCGTCTCAGATGGCTCAATTCATCCTCTGGACGCCAAGATGGCGGTGGCGGACGGGCTCGCGGGCTTCCTCGCCCCGGTTTCACAGCACTTCTCGCAGAAACCGGAGCTACTTGAGGCGATAAACCGCCTAACGGGCTCGCAATAGTGCGTTTGCTAACCGTTTTCGCACCTGTTACGCAGTGCGAGGACTCATAACCCGCGCTCGTACGCGCGGGCTGAGAGTGAGCACTATGGCATCGGTCGGCATCGACGACATCGCGATTCACTTCCCCCGCCTGTACTTCGACATGGAGGACTTCGCCAAGCTCAGGGGGGCCGATTTCGGCAAACTGAATCGCGGCCTCGGACTGGCTGCGATGGCGATTCCCGACGTTCACGAGGACACCGCGACGATGGGCGCGAACGCGGTCCGAAGATTGCTCGACCGCAACGGAATCGACCCTTCCTCGGTCGGTAGGATATACCTCGGGACCGAATCCGCCTTAGATGGCTCCAAACCGACCGCGACGTACATCATGGACATGCTCGAGCAGCGCTATTCACCCATTCACGGCAAGGATTGCTTCCGCAATTGCGACGTGGTGGATCTGACTTTCGCCTGCATAGGTGCCGTCGATGCCATGCACAACACACTCGACTGGGTCGCTCGGGGTGGCGAGGAGAAAGACAGAATGGGAATAGTCGTGTTCGCTGACAACGCCAAGTACGACATAGGCTCGTCCGGCGAGTACACGCAGGGCGCAGGCGGCGGGGCAATTCTGATTCGCCACAACCCCAGATTGCTCGAGATACCCGATATATGGGGCGTCTCGACTATGCCCGTCCACGATTTCTTCAAGCCACGGCGCGAGGTCGACACTAGGACAATCGTGGAGAACGTCCTAGACCTCGCTCGTGAGAGCGGCGAGAAGGTCAAGGAGGGGCTCGCAGAGCGCATTCTCAAGCACCTGCCACGCTCCTCGAAGAAGGACGACGTCATGTTCGAGAGCCCCATGCTGCAGATCCACAAGGACACCCCTGTTTTCGACGGCCAGTTCTCCAACCGGTGCTACTCAGAGTCCGTCAAGCAGGCGTTCATCAACTTCCGCGAGAAGGCGATCCGGGAAGGCCGATACGACCCTGACAACGACGAGATCCTGACCAACCAGTGGAGCCGAATCATCGTCCACCTGCCGTATGCGTTCCAAGGCAAGAGGATGTTCCCAGACGTCTTCCGCCATGACCGGAGGCACCTACCGATGTGGGCCGAGATAGTCGAGCAGATTGGCCTCGAGCCAATGCCCGGGGACTTTCCGGACACTCCTGAGGGCATCGAGGAGTTCGAGCGAGCCAACGACGGCTATCGTAGACTGATATCCAAGACTGACGCATTCCAGAAGTTCGTCGACGAGAGAATCGAGAGGACCACCCGTGCGTCGAGTCTGATTGGTAATCAGTACACTGGCTCTATCTTCCTCGCGCTGATGTCTGCGATGGAGTCCGACTACATCGAGAACATCGACATGTCCGGCGAGATGGTCGGACTCTGCGGCTACGGCTCAGGAGCCAAGGCCAAGGTCCTCGAGGGAGTCCTCCAGCCCTAGAGGCGCGAGATCACCTCGAGATTCCACCTGTTTGAACGCCTGTCAGGCCGCTATCCAATCAACAAGACCGTCTACGAGGCCTTGCACAAGGGCTCTCGCAAGCGCTCGGTGGTCAAGCCCAGCGATGAGTTTGCTCTCGTCAGCATCGGCGCTGAGGGTAATCTCGAGGGCCAGCGCGAGTATCGCTGGGTCGAGTAGCTTAATCTGGCAGAATCCCAGAGAGCTCGCTGAGGAACCTGTCGACCTCTTCCATGGTGTTGTAGTGCAATACACCCACTCGGAGCACACCCTCAGGCTCCAGTCCGAGCGCCTCGCTGAGCTCTAGGGCGTAGAAGTTCCCGGCCCAGACGAATATGCCTCGCTCGGCTAGGGCATCGGCAATCTGCCGAGCGCTCATAGAATCGTGGGTGAAAGACACCGTCGGAGCCCTCTCCGAGGAACGAGAGGGGTCTGTTATCCCCCATATTCTGATTCCTGCGATTGACTGCAGCCCCTCGATTATTCGCCAGCACAGGTCGCGTTCGTAGTGTTCAATCGCTGAGAAGGCTGATCGCAACGCCTCCCGACGCCCCAAGTCCTCGCTGGACACCGCTCTGCCAACCCATGCCAGATGCTCTATCGCAGCCAGAGTGCCCGCTATGGACTCGTGGCTCTGGGTGCCCGTCATCCATCGGAATGGTATGTCCTCGGTCGAGACGCGCAACTTGGCCACGGGCAAATCGGCCAGCCTCCCGGCCCGCCCCCACAGTATGCCCTGATGGGTCCCGAAGAATTTGTACGAGGAGCAGGCCAGATAGTCGCACCCGGTCTGCTTGACGTCCACGAGCAAGTGCGGGGCATAGTGGACGGCATCCACGAACACCTCCGCACCGACCTCGTGCGCCTTCCTGCTTATGTCGGCCACGTCGTTGATTGTGCCAGACAGGTTCGATGCCGCCCCCACTGCCACCAGTACCGTGTTCTCGTTAATCGATTCATCTAGGGAATCGGCATCGTGGGTACAGTCATCGGGGTTGATGTCCACGCGCCTCACGGTGGCCCCCGACCACTCTGCGGCAAGTACCCACGGACGGACGTTGGCATCGTGATCGAGGCGCGTCACGACGACCTCGTCGCCAGGGCCCCAAGTTCGACTGAGGGCACTCGCCAGCTGTATCGTCAGACTGGTCATGTTCTGCCCGAACACTATCTCCCTGTGGTCATCACAACCGACGAAGTCGGCGCAGGCCCTCATAGTGTCCTCGATTAGGGCGTCCGTCTCGACCGAGGTCGCGAATGACATCCCAATGTTCGCATTCTGGTGCATCAGGTAGTGCTTGACCGCATCTCCCACCGTCTCGGGTGACTGACTTCCTCCCGGACCGTCGAAGAATATGGCCTGATGCCCATTGACCTCGCGAAGCAGTCCAGGGAACCTCGAGCGCACTTCCTCGATGGGGAATGCTGCCATACGACCACTACTCTGGCGATATCGAGCGGTTGATGACGATTCTCTGCACCTCTTGGGTGCCTTCGTAAATCTGCGTTATCTTGGCATCGCGGAAGAAGCGCTCGACGGGGAAGTCGGTGGTGTAGCCGTATCCTCCTAGGACCTGAACCGCCCTCTCGGACACCCACATCGCGGTATCGCCGGCGAACAGCTTGGCCATGCTCGCCTCCTTGGTGTGTCTGGGCGCTCCATCCTCGTAGTGCCTCTGCTTGGCCCAGGCCGCCTTGTAGACCATCATCCTCGCAGCTTCCGTCCGGGTGGCCATGTCGGCGAGGTAGTTGCCAACGCTCTGGTGGTGCGCGATTGGCTTCCCAAAGGCGATTCGCTCATGCGCGTAGTTCAGCGCCGACTCGTATGCCCCTTGGGAGATGCCTAGGGCCTGAGCGGCGATACCTATCCTTGAGTTGTCCAGTGCGTTCATGGCTATCGGAAAGCCCTCACCGGATCCCCCCAAAACGTTCTCCACAGGGACCTTGCAGTCTTCAAGCAACAGAGAGCAGGTATCGCTCGAGCGTATTCCAAGTTTATCCTCTTTCTTACCGACGGAGAACCCCTCGAAACCCCTCTCGACGATGAACGCGGTGGTCCCACCGTGCTTCTTCTGGCCGTACTCCGGATGGTCCACATCCTTGGCAAAAAGCACGTAGATATCGGCACTCGCACCGTTGGTCACCCACATCTTCTCGCCGTTGAGGACGTAGTGACTGCCATCTTCACTCAGTTTTGCCTTGCAACCGAGTGCGGCGGCGTCAGTGCCCGCGCCTGCCTCCGACAGCGAATACGCGCCGATCTCGTTCCCGGCTAGTCTCGATAGGTACTCCTGCTTCTGCTGGTCGTTGCCGTTCAGTGCTATTGTCTTCGAGCACAGTCCGACGTGGACGCAATACATCACCGAGAACGAGGGGTCGACGCGGGCGAGCTCCTCGACGATTATGGCCTCGGAGACGTCGTCGACGGGACTGCCCCCATAATTTTCGGGAATCGTGATGCCCTGCAGTCCGGACTGCTCGCAGAACGCCGCCCATTCATCGAGGGGGGCCTGCTGCGCCCTGTCACGCTCCAAGCAGGTCGGGGCGAGCACGCTCTCGGCGAAATCCCGTACCATTTCGCGAATCATCCCCTGTTCCTCGGTCTCACTGAAATCCACGGCTCTCCCCGTGCGACCGAGGCGGGTTTCTTTGTTAATCCATCGTGGCCATCGGCAAGGTGTCTAAATCGAATAGTTCAAATTGAACATCTGAGCGCGCGGTTCGGTATAACATGGCAAACGGCGACTACTCGGAGTTCAGCATAGCCCATGATCGCAAGTATACGCTCGAGCATTTGTGGCTCCAGGCCTTGGACGACAAGGCGGAATCTGTGAAGATTGGAATCAGCGAGTTCGTCCGTGCCGAGTACGGTGAAATCGTGAGAGTGGTGCTCACTCGCCCCGAGGACGACAGCGAGTTCAAGCCCGAGTCCGATTCCGGTGACGACGACGCCATCAGAATCATGGGTAGCGGCGACGAGGTCGGGGCTGAGGATCTGCTGATTACATTGACCACCAGTTTCGAGGGAGAGATTGAGACCCTGCTGATTAACTCCCCGTTCCCCTGCAAGATTTCGGAGTTGAATGGGGAGGTCGAGGACAACCCCGATTTGCTCAACGACGATGCCTACGGAGACGGCTGGTGCGTGATTGTGCAGCCGCACGAGTTCGATGAGGACCAGTACCTAGATCAGGAAGAGTACATCGAGATGCTGAACGAGCTGCCCTAGGGCCAACCCAGTGCTGGCCAGCTCTCGTAGTCCGAGTCCCTCCAGTCCAGCTCGTCGAGTACCGACAGCACCTCGCCAGAGGTCGAGAGGTCGCGCTCCACCTGAATCCGGTGCAGCAGCCCCTTCAGACGCCCCATCCTCGGCCCCGGCTCCAATCCGGTTGCTTCGATCAGTGCAGTCCCGTCCACCAAGGGTGCGTTGCCTGCGATTAGGGGGCTCAGTGCCTCTAGGGCATTGGAGAACTCCTCGGTATCCCTGCCCAGTCCCTGCGAATAGGCAGTGAAAGCGCTTCTCCATTCAGCAGGGAGGGCCGCCCGGAAGCGGCGAAGCCCTCCAACCTCGGTACTCAGGGGGGCGTCCCGGGTGTCGTGCAGGAAGGCCATCAGGCGCAGTTGCTGCTTGGCCAGGACCAAGGCGCTTCGAAGCTTGGCCACCATCTCGTCGCCCTCGGAGGATTCATCGCTACAGAGCAGAGCGAGATTGACCATCGAATCCTCGCAGAACGACGGCACGGCGGTGCATGCGATTTCTGGCATGACCCGGCCCATGACGCCGTCTTCGAGCATCTGCGAGACCACCTCCCCCGGATTCCACCCGCCGAGGATTCTCATCATCTCGACCCCGATTCTCTCTCGTGAGACTACATCCAGCATCTCGAGATTATCCTTCACAGCGGACCTCAACGACCCTTCCATGCTACGCATGCCATCAGCTGAATCTAGGAATCTGTATGCCCTCATTATCCGAAGACCGTCCTCGCCTAATCTCTCTCCAGCCACTCCTACTGCACGCAGTACGCCGTCTTCGAGGTCAGAGATACCGCCGAAAGGATCTATCAAATCGCCATCCGAGTCGATGGCCATCGCATTGATGGTGAAGTCCCGTCGCGCCAAGTCGTCCTCTATACTGTGCCCAAATTCGACCTGATCCGGCCTCCTACCGTCGCCATAACTGCCTTCGCTGCGCAGCGTGGTGACCTCCCACGTATTGTCTGAGATTGACTCGTCGAGCCTGACTATCACCGTACCGTACTTCTCACCCACCATCAGCGAGCGTGGAAACAGCTCCTTGACCTCACTGGGCTGCAACGTGGTGGCTATGTCCATATCCGTTTTGTGACGGCCCCAGAGTGCCTCTCTGACCCATCCGCCGACAATCCACGCATCACCGGCCGAGCGCAGCCCTTCCAGCACCAGCCTGTCGGCCTCTCCGATGCCATCGTCAACGGCTTCCATGTTGCGCCGACGGCATTTCGGCCATGATTGCTTCGGGCGTTAGGCATATTGGCCAACGGCCCTTCGGCTCCTTGTGAAGGTCGAGTTGGTACCCTTGGAGACCCTGCTTCCCCACGAGCAGGTGGAGGAGCACAGGGTCGACAACCTCGAGAAGATGACGCTACGATGGAGGGCGTCCGCCAACCCCCGCGTGGTCGGTGGGAAGACAGGGACGATACTGGACGGCCACCACCGGACCAAGGTGGCGGAAAGGATGGAGCTCCTGTGCCTGCCATGCGTACTCGTCGACTATCTGGAAGACGACAGGGTGACTCTAGCCGTCTGGCCGAATTCCGGATACGACTCGCTGGAGAAGGAAGAGGTCATCCAAGCAGCGCTGTCAGGCGAGCTGTTCCCCCCCAAGACGTCTAGGCACCTCCTGTCCGACCACCTCCCACCAATCTCGATACCCCTGTCGAGACTATCGCAACCGGCAATGGGCGATTAGCCGTCTAGGGCACGAGGTCCTCGTGACCCCCAATCATACCCTCGTCATCGTCATCGGGGGATCCTGGGCTGGATATCTCGACCGACAGGAAATCGCCGAACAGAGGCCACATTGGGCCAAGCCATTCCATCTCCATCATCAGAAGCTCCATCACCGGGTGCTCCAGAATTTCGTCCTCGCTGGAGTCCTCGCTCAGCATGGGCAGGTCGGCAGGTAGCTCTCTGAGAGCGATGATGAGTCCCTCCAGCCTATCGAGCGACTCGTCCTCGATCTCAATCAGCTCGGCCATCAGGCCTAGAAGGTCCTCAAGGTGCTCGGCGAGGGAAAGCGGGTCCAATGGCGACCTCTCGGCCTCGGAGAGGTCCATCGGCCCGAAGACCACGCCCCCGAGGTCGGTGTCGAACCACGCGTCCCCCTGCCGTTCCTTCTTGAGCAGCCTCTGATGGACCGGACCTCCGAACGGTCCGAGGGCGCAGCCCCCGTCCTCGTCCAGCGCCTCCACCTCGGGCGGCAGCATCCTGATGGCCCCGGTGACTAGCACTCTGTCCACTCGCCTGCTGAAATCCGCCCAACCCTCGAGCGAATCGGGCGGCAGTGCCCTCAACAGCCCCATCGAACCACGCGCCTCCATCCTATCTCGGGTGTGCCGTAAGACCTCTGGGTGAGGTTCGATAACAGTCACAGCTCCATTCGGTCCGAGCATACAATCGAGAAGCGAGGCGAGGTACCCACCCTTGGAGCCGAGCAGGAGGACGTGCTGCCCCTCCCTAATCTCGAGGTGGTGCAGTAGGGTCGCGACCATGGGCGGGGCTGAGATGGTCTTGGCCGCCCCGGTTTGCGTCACTAGGAACGGCACCGGCCTGTCCATCAGGAACAACTCGGTGTCGTGGTCGGTGAAGTCCCGCGGGTCTACCGACCTCATGGCCTCGGCCACGCCCTCATCGACCGGCACCCCTGCGGCCCTGAGCCGTTCGACCAAGTCCTGGATGCCTTCCACGTGACCCCCCCTGGACCCCCATTGTGCCGGAGAGGGTTTGAACACAACCCCTCTTCGTCCCCTCCGGGCCCGTGGTCTAGGGCTTATGACCCCGCCCTTACGCACCGAAAATCCCCGGCTCCATTCCCGTCCGCCCCCCCCAGTCCCACCCTAATTCCCCAGGTGCACTCCCCCAGCCACCCGGCA
>ERZ724560.18-NODE-18-length-28556-cov-2.630800_pt1 | contig 28556 bp, 24 predicted proteins | sample MGYA00375854_ERZ724560 | MGnify/ENA primary metagenome ERZ724560 (study PRJEB28725, sample SAMN03264854) | marine sediment metagenome | biome: marine pelagic biome; feature: marine oligotrophic desert; material: ocean water | place: Pacific Ocean:North Pacific... | reverse complement strand
CATGCCCGGGTTCTCCGGTGGGTCTGGTATACGGGACAAGTCGAAGTGCGATGGGGAGGGGTTGAAGTCCCGCACTCAAGGAGGGCGCTGCCGAGAACCGCGTGAGTGCAAGTGATGGCAAGGGCTTCAGGCCCCGGGAAGTGCTCGAACGTGCAACGACCGAAGCCGCGACGAAGGTCGCTGCTGGCAGGGATATGGTGGGTGCGGTGGACGCTGATTCTCTCGGCAGTGCTGTGAGGAGGGTTCCGAATACCCTGCGCAGGGCACTTTCGGATTCCACTCCCACGGGAATACTCACCATGTTCCCTGCATTGACCGTGGTTCTTTGCCTGCTGTTCACCGGATTCTTCTCCATGCACTCGGGCGTTCTGGATTGTCGGGAAGGTTTCGAATACGACATCTGCAACGAAGAGTCTGCGTTGAACGTGAACGGTGATTTAGCTGTCTACCTGCCACAGGGCTCTCCGATAACATCGCAGATTGCTGAGGTCGAAAAAGATTGGACGACCAACGTCATGGTGATTTACGTCGAGTCCGAGGACGTCAACGTCACCACGGTGGAGATACTGGATGAAATCGACGCAGTCGAGAGGGAACTGAACTACGTCAGGAATGACAGGGGATTGAATGACAACATCATCTATGTTCTCTCCATATCGACGGTAATAAAAGAGGTAAACTCCAGCGCAGGGAGGGTTGCCAAGGCTACGTTCAGCGCACTTGCTCAAGCCACCGGCAACGACGAGCTTTCAGACCAGTTCAACGAGACAATAGACGACCAGGAAGACATTATCGGTAGTTACACCATACCCGACGAGCAGGGGAGAGTGGACCAGATTCTAGGAGAGATGCCACAGAATGCCCTCGACAAACTAGTCAGGGATGTCGGAAAGGACTTGGACGGCGATGGGAATAACGAAATCGAGAAGGCGAACTACTGGAACAGGGCCGTGATTATCATCGGCATCGAAGCTGATACCGACGGTGACGGGATTGATGATGTTGATATCTCGGAACTCATTAAGGACACTCAGGAGACTATTGACGCCCTAGCGCTAGAGAGCGGATGGTCGGAAAAGAATCTGACCATGACTCTCACTGGTCCGGTACCGATTACCAGCGCTGTAACTGAAGAGTCCTTCAAGCTATTCTGGAAGGTCTTCCCCCTGGGTGGATTGTTTGTTGCCCTAGGTCTGTTCCTTTTCCACTGCGATCTCCTGCAGACCGGCAGGCCCAGGTTAGTACAAGGCCTCAAGGTCGTCATCATCACGGGACTACCAACGCTGTGCTCGGTCGGTATTACGCTCGGGATAATCGGCTTCACAGACTACGAAGTCACAATGACGGTAATCATCGTGGGGCCAATCCTACTAGCTCTTGGCGTCTCTTATGGACTTCACATCACCAACAGATACGCCGAAGCTATGGGTACCCCGAGGGAGAAGATGGCCATAGCTCTAAACTCAACCGGACGCGCTGTTTTCCTATCTGCCATCACCACAATAATCGGTTTCATATCCTTGACATTCACGCCTATGGAACCAATCAAAACCGTCGGATTCTCACTAGCTGGTGGCATATTGGTGGTCTACATCATGACGATGATTATGGTTCCCAATCTGACTATGATGCTGGATCTGAAGAAACCGTCTCACCCTCCCCCCAAGCTATTCGTCCAGGCGGTCGGGGTTCCGATCAAATGGACGCGTGCTGCACTCGCGTTGTTCGCAATCGCTATGCTGATGTCCGCAGGTATCCCAGGTATCTCCGGCATAGGAGCGAGAGAGAACGTCGAGGAGAATATCGACCTTCTCCAGATGGCCCCACAAAATGTGGAATCAGTGCAGAAGATGGGCGTGTACTCTGATGAGTTCGAGGCGGGACAGCCTGGTTTCCTCATGGTGGAGGGGGATCTCTCGGCCAGTCCGAACCTATTCGATCCCGTTCTGTACGATCCGTTTGACAAGCTCAAGGGAATCGAGGCGTTAGAGCAGAACTGCAACCGCGTCAATCGTACGACGGCAGTGTCAATCGTATTCCTGATGAAAGCAGTTGCTGTGGGGGTCAACGTCTCTGGTCAACCCATAGTAGACCAGATTGACCAACTCCCACTTCCTCAGGAGGCGAAGGACCTTGCTGCATTGGTGTTCGGCAGGGAGGTCGAGGGTAATGGCTCCTTCTGGGAGACGCTGTCTGCATTGGATGGGTCTCCTTCAGGTGACGATCAGGCACACAACTTCCTGCTCTACGTGTTCTACAACAGCATGACTGATGAGATGAGGGAGTTGTTCATCTCCTCGAGCTTCAGTCGTAGTCTAATCTACATCGACATGCCGTTCATGGACGTCAGGAACACCGAGGAGGCTGTCGATGGGCCTGGCGGCGTGAACTACTGGGTCGACAATACCGCCGGCGTGAAGTCGACATACCTCGTTGGCGTTGCATCGGTGACCATCGAAGTGAATAATCTGATAGTTGACTCCCAGTGGAGATCGCTTGGATTCGCTCTGCTGTTCACCATTCTCACACTCGGACTCGTGTTCAGAGACCTCAGGTTCGCCCTGCTGACCACTCTACCTGTAGGTTTCACCGTAGCGATGCAATGGCTGGCGATGGATGCTCTAGGGGTGCCTCTTTCACTAGTCACAGTGATGGTTGGTTCTATACTTGTGGGGGTGGGAATAGACTTCTCGATTCACATTGCCAACCGGGTCAAAGAGCAAGGTGGGACCATCGAGGCTGTGAGAGTCGCGTGCGCGAGCACCGGAATGAGCCTGTTCGAAGCGACCACAGTGACTGCAGCCGGGTTGACTTGTGCCTACTATATTCCCATCGAAGCCATACACCCCTTCGTGACTGTCATCATCATACTCCTGATTGTCGCTGCGCTTGCTGCACTGCTATTGCTTCCAGCAATCTTCTCGCTTTTGATTAAGAGTAACCTGAGTCTCACAGGCGGAGTCGAGACGATGGTCAGAACAGCGGGACTGCGACGGGCTATAGCAAGGGATGAGGCCGATTCCATTGATGCCACGCTGCTGATCGGAAGTTCTGACGACGCATGGTGACACGGCATATTCATGCACCTGATTCTCTAGCGGCTGGCATGGCGCATTGGCTGATGAAGTCTGAGCCTCACGTGTACCCATGGTCACAACTTGTAGAGGATGGTTCGACCCATTGGGATGGCGTCAGGAACTATCAGGCTAGGAACCTGATGAGGGACGGGATGTCAGTAGGCGACATGGTGCTGTTCTACCACTCAAACTGCAAGCCCCCCCATGTCGCTGGTGTTGCGAGAGTATGCAAGGAGGCTTACGCTGACTTCACTGCTCAGGATCCATCTTCGAACTACTTCGATCCCAAGGCGAGCCCCGACAACCCGAGATGGATGATGGTCGACATTGAAGCGGTGTGCGAGATGGACTCGGTCGGGCTGCCCGAGCTCAGGGCGAATGGAGAGCTGGAAGGTATGCCCTTGCTGCAGCGAGGTCAAAGACTGTCCGTGCAGCCGGTTTCCGAGAGTCACTTCGAGGTGGTGTGCCTGATGGGTGGCCTCTCGGGGATACCCGAGTAGGTGGGCGCGTCCTCGGTGGACGCTCGTCACCAAAGGTGTGGTTCCACCAGTCTCCTCCGCCCCGCTATCCCAAGGCATCCAGCGTCCCCGGTCGGGCTGCTCGCTTCCGCGCCTGACCTGGTTCCCGGGCATAAGGCGCTCCCCGCTTCCCTCCGGAAGCAGTTCGCGACAACCTGGATCTCTTGGGGGCGAGGCATCGACGTCAACCGGTGAGACACCAATGGCTCGTCTGCGCCGCCCTCGGACTTCAGGCCCCCTTTATCGACGATTTGAGGAAAACAGAGTACGTCAACACCCCCCCTAGCCCGACTGTGGCAGGTTTTCGTCCCATATCAACGAATCCCTAGTGAGAGAATGCCCTCGAAGCTACTCGGAGTACTTCGAAGGGCATCCGGTCTGAATCTCATTCGCCTCCAGCACCCACCCTCCTGAGTGCTGCACCAAGTTACCCTTCACCGCTATGGTATTGCCCTCGTCGAAGCCATCGGGAACTATCGCACCAGAGTATGAGACACTCAGAGAGTGAGTCTGTCCCATGAGCTCGAAGGAAGTCGTCGACGTGTCTACCGAGCCGATAGTCACTTGGCCCCTCAGATGGATGTCGCCTTCATGCGAATCCGGGGATGACATGACCTCATCTACTGTATACTGCGTCTGAGGCTCTATGCTGATGAAGACCATTGCCATCAAGGCGACTAGGCAAGCACCCACGATGACCAACCGCGACGTTCTAGTGCCAGCCATGGAATATGGTCAGGTTGGTCGTTGATGAGGGTTTTCTCCTGCCTCTCACGCGATGTCGGAGCCGACGGCCTCCTCGATGCCTAGGAAACCCTCCTCCTTGACCTTCCTCCTGAGTCCTTTGACAATGGTGCTGACCACGGAGGGGCCATTGAAGACCAAGGCTGAGTACAACTGCAGAAGGGATGCGCCAGAAGTAACTGCCTGCCAAGCGGTGTCCGCCGAATCTATGCCTCCAACCCCCACTATGGGGATTGATCCGTCTGTCTCACTGTACAGCAGGCGAATCACCTCCTTCGAACGCCCTTGCAGGGGTCTTCCTGACAATCCTCCTGACTCGGCGAACACTCTACGGGAGGTGGCGTTCCTAGGAACTGGCCGGTGCTGAGTGGTATTCGTAGCGACGAAGCCGTCAATGCCCATTCGCATGCCCATATGGGCCGAAGCAAGAATCTGGTCGTCGATGTTGTCAGGAGACAGCTTGAGCAGTAGCGGCTTCCCCCCTCCCTTCCTTTCTGACATCATCTTGCACTCGGTCAGGATAGAAGAGATGTGATCGACTCCCAGCAGATCCCTGAGGCCTGGAGTGTTTGGGGACGATACGTTGAGTACGAACATGTCCGCGTGGTTCCAGAGCATCTCCAGCGAGCTGGAGTAATCCGTGGGAGCGCTCTCGTTGGGAGTCTTCTTGGAGCGTCCGATGTTGGCCACAACCGGGACTTTCGGCCACATCCCGTTTGCCCTCCTCTCGATTAGTCGGTCCCTGACCACCGCAGCACCCGGGTTGTTGAAGCCCATCCTGTTCACCAAGGCCCTCTCAGAATGGGCTCTGAACATTCTAGGCTTGGGATTGCCATCCTGCGGGAATCTGGTTATCCCGCCGTACTCTATCCACGAGAAGCCCAAGGCCGGCCATGCACTGAGCGCTTCGGCGCCCTTGTCGAAGCCGGCTGCCAACCCTAACGGGTGATGGAATAGCCTGCCGAATACATGTATCGGCAACTCCGGAGCGTGGTAGATGGTGCTCAGCGCCCTCTGCCCGGTCCTGCTCTGACCGAATGTGGACAAGCCCCTCATGACCAGACCGTGCGCCGTCTCCGAGTCGGTGAATCTGAGAAGAGGTCTCGCGAACAGCGAATATGGCAGCCCCATTGACTGAACGCGCAGACCGGTATCCTTCAAGCGTTGCGTTGCATCGTCGGCGCGTGCGCGCAACAGTCGAGGCTGCGGCAATCTCCGAACTGGCCCGGAGGGCACTCCGATCTGATGGCTTCGTGGTCGGGCATCGGAACCCACGGGCCCTGGGTGTGGATGAATTGTCGGTGCAGATCAGTGACATCGCTCCCGGATTGCTGCTGGGGGTCATCGGTGAGGTCCATGAGCTCGATGGTATCGTCATCGATATTGGAGGCTCCCCCGGGGGCGCTATCGCAGTCAATGAGCCTGAGGACCGAGGAGTCGTATGGATTCCGGGGGATATGTATTCTATCTGGGAACGCTTCACAGACTCGCTTCTGAGATTGGCAGCAGCCGGTTATCCTGGGTGTGTGGGGTGTGCAGGCCCCGCGGCCGAAGTGCCGTGGGATGAAGAAGCCTCGAGGCTCAGATTCAGGTAGTGGCCTCGCGCGCCCCCCTGCCCGCGCGCGCGTGGGAGAGTACTCGGGCTGCTCATGTTTATACAGGGTCCATCGGGGCACACGGGAACGAGCCGGAAGTCTTCGATGGGCAACTGGCTTGGGGTGGTACTTTGAGATTGATGATTCTAGAATCGGGCGCGAAGGCGAAGACGGTGAAGAAGTACCTCGGCAAGGGCTGGATGGTGGAAGCTTGCAATGGACACGTGCAGGATCTACCATCCAGAGGCAACGGCAAGGGCAGATCCAAGGCGATGTGGGCGTCCAACGGCGACAACCTCCCCGAGCCGCCTTGGGATTGGACCGAGGGGGCCGAGAAGGTAGTCGGCAGGATGCTCGAGAAGGCGTCTGAGAAGGGGGTTAAGGAGGTCTACATCGCCACCGACCCCGACAGGGAGGGTGAGTTCATCGCATGGAGGCTGAGCATACTGTTCTCAGATTATCCGGTGGTCAAGCGGGTCACCTTCAACGAAATCACGAAGTCTGCGGTGAACGACTCTCTACAGCAGTCGGGGGAGATAGACATGAATCTGGTGGACGCGGCCAAGGTCCGACGATTTGTGGACCGATTGGTGGGCTATCGCTGTTCAAGATTTAGCAAGTCGTGGAGTCTGGCTTCGATGGGCAGGGTGCAAACCCCAACTCTGGGGTTCGTCATAGATAGAGAGTTGGAGAGGGAGGCTCACGTCCCCATAGAGTACCACAGCGTCCATGTGGACTCAGACATAGTTCGCTTCAATGTACGCTTCCACGAGAAGGGGGATGATGATGCATGGACCGATGACTCTGGCAAGCACCGCGCTGACAGGACCGCAGATACCAACCTGGCAGAAACTGCCTTCGAGGCACTCAGAGATGCGGATTCGATTAGCATAATCTCGGTGAAAGAGGGCAAGACAAATCGCAATCCGCAACCGCCCTTCACTACCGATGCGCTCCTACAGGCATCGAGTTCATCGTTGGGATGGAGTGTGGCGAAGACGAGTAGGGTAGCTTCATCGCTGTACAACTCGGGTCACGTTACTTACATCAGGACCGATTCGACACGTACCAATCCGAGCGCGCGCGAGAAGGTACGCGATTACATCAGGAGCGAATTCGGTGAGGACCACCTCGGACCCGGAGCCCTGGGAAGTGATGTCAAGAAGGGTTCGGGCAATGTGCAGGACGCCCACGAGGCAATCAGACCAACTCGACCCGAGAGGGATAAGGTCGATGTCCGAGCAGACGAGCAGCGCCTGTATGGCCTCATATGGGCTAGGTTCGCAGCCAGCCAGATGTCCTCATCTGTAAGGGAGAGGAGGGACCTGAGGGCTACAGTGAGCGGTCTGGAAAAGCCACTGGCGGGCACGGCCTCTTGGAGGGTGCACACAGGTTGGGAGGCAGTGTACGCGAAGTTCCACGGGGATGTGAGGACCAGTCCCCCAGAGTTCGCGCTCGAGGAAGGCAGCCTCTGGGAAATCCCTAGTTCCGATGAGAACCCTAAGATGGTGACCGACGAGACCAAGCCTCCTAAGCGCTATACTGAGAGTTCAATCGTGCAGGAGATGAAGAAAGCGCAGATAGGTCGTCCATCGACATACGTGAGCACCGTCAGCAAACTGTCTTCGAGGGGTTACGTCGTCGTCGAGGGTGCTTCGCTTATTCCGACCGAGTCAGGGCGGACGATGTGGCTGGACGTGGTCCCTTACTACAACGATCAAGGCGACTCCGAGGGACTGTTCTCTCCTGAATTCACATCGGATATGGAAGACAGCTTGGACAAAATTGAGGACGGCGAAACTGTTGGAACAGAGATATGGGACGGTTTCGTAGAGGAATTTCGTGCAATGCACAACCATGCACTTGAGCGCAAGCGGGAGAACCCCACTCCCAAGCAGATTGCGCTGTTGGAGAGTCGTGTCGTGCACCTCTCCGAAGACCAGCGGGAAAAATTGCTTTCAGGAAAGGCAATCGGCGAACTCACAGGGGACGAGGCTCGCAGTGCCATCAAGCAGCTGTACGAAGACAATAACGGGCACTTCCCCGCAAGCGAGAAACAGCTTGACTTGATCGTTAAGCTATCCGACCAAATCGGGATGGGTTTGGACTCGGTGCTAGAGAAAGCTGGGGTAGCTGACTTGACGGAGTTGACCGGTGGCAGCGAGGGAACAGCCAGCGAACTAATCTCAGAGATGATTGCGATGAGCAGGGACCTACCTGCCACAGCGCCGCAGGTAGATCTGGTGAACAAGCTCTCTGAGCAGCATGAGCTGCCTTTGAAAGAGGTTCTAGCGATAGCCGGAGTTAGGGAAATAGACGAGATGAGTAAGTCGGATGCCAGCACTATCATCAACGAGATGAAGAAGCGAAAGAGGCGTGGAGCCGGACGGAGTTGAGGACTGGGTCACATCTGGTGGCAGGACTCAATAACCGATGCCCGTAAGGAAAGGCGTGGAAACCGTAGATTACGACGTCGTGGTTGTCGGGGCAGGCCCGGTAGGTGGATTCCTCGCTAGGAGAATGTGCGAAGGAGGGGCGAGCGTGTTGCTACTAGAGGAGCACTCGCAGATCGGCAGGCCATTCCAATGCGCTGGACTGGTCAACCCCGATGCCATGCGCCTAGCTGGCCTCGAAGGAACAGTATTGACGCCGATATGGGGGGCTAGAATACACAGCCCTTCAGGAATCCCGGTAGTCATCGGCAACGAGCAGCAGGTGAGGACCTGGTCAGTGTGCCGTAAGTTATTCGACGAGGGCGTCGTCAGTCAGGGAGTGGATGCGGGGGCTGACCTCTGGCTATCCAGCAAGCCCGAGTCTGCAGATATCGTAGATGACCGAGTGCACCTATCGGTCAGGACCCCCACTGGGATCGAGTCAATAAGATGCAAGCTGCTATGCGGGGCTGACGGTGCCCACTCTTGGGTTCGCAGGCGTTTCAGGATGGGGCGCCCGAGGGAGCTGATGGTCGGCTTCCAGGTGGAAGTCACCGGCTACAAGGGCGAGGAGGGTAGGTTGGACATGTACACTGGTTCCGCAATCTCACCCGGCTTCTTCGCATGGGCCATACCCTCGGGGGACACCACGAGGATAGGGACGTGGAGCAAGCCCGATTTGATGGGCGGGGATTCATGCGAGCAACTACTCGACAGGTTGCGTGCCGAGCCGAACTGGAAGGACCGTTTCTCAGGATGTGAGGAAGTAGGAAGGTTCTGTGGGCCCATCCCCTGTGGCCTAGTCCGGAAGCCAATGAGTGAGAGAGTCGTCCTGTTCGGAGATGCAGCTGGGCTATGCAAACCCACCACCGGCGGGGGGATAGGTCCCGGATTCAAGCAAGTGGAGTTGCTAGTGCCCATACTGTTGGAGTGCCTGGAGAGCGACGATTTCTGCGAGTCCAGCGTCACAGAGGTCATCGGCATGATGGAGCCAATGAGGAGGGACCAGAACAGAGCGAGGGCCCTGAGAGACGCGTTCCTGACTCAGATGTCCGACGACGAGCTGGACGAGGTGTTCGAGGTCTGGTCCCGTCCGGAGGTGACTGAGTTGATCAATCAGATTGGGGATATCGAGCAACCGATTCCACTCGGGATGCGTTTGCTGAGGGACGTACCCGAATTCAGGGCCATCGCGAAGAGGGCAGCGAAGGCCGTATTGTGGGGTTAACTCGTGTACAGGTCAATGCAGAGGGTGAGATACCCCCCGTTCGAGCATTCCCACATGGACCCGCAGGCAGTACCCATAATCGAGGTGGTGGTCGAGTCCGAGGACCCTCCGCCTCCCTCATTCAGAATCGGCGCCGATGACGACTGGATGGTCGAATGGAGGGGTTGCAAGGCAGACGACCCGAATCTGCCCGGGATATCCTGCGAGGTGTCTCGTGAGCCGTTCCCATTCCTACTGAGGACGAGGGAGGGCTGGTACATCGAGCCTGACCCCCTGCACAAGACGGCTCGTCGTCTGATTCGGCCAACGGTCGTTCTATTGATAGTCGCCCTACTGGTGCACTCGATGGAACCCGGACTAGTCAGCCTCGGGATACTGTCGGAGTCGTTCGCAGGTTCATACCGTGTCGGCCCACTCGACTACCCCAAGTTGCTGCTGTTAGCGTTTCCTGTGTTCATGATACCGATAGTCTTCCGGATGATTGCGAACCTGCGCGACATCAAGCGGCAGACCGACTTCATCGCCTCACCAGTGGAACCACCAGAGATCTTCCTAGAAGTGGAAGGGGATGGCGTGAGAGCCAGTAGGGTCCACATGCCAATCGACACGATTGCGGTGAGGGGCAGACTGCAGGTGGGCGTCGCCGTTCCGGAGGGAGGTAAGGTGCTCGAGTCTCTGCAACGAGAGGAGGGTGGGCAACCCTCCCCCGGGATGTCTACGAGGCTGCCTGAGAGTAGGATAACCAGCGGAGAGGAGCTGGGCACCGGGGTCGGCGAGGCCACTCCCATGCCCGTCGCACACCCTAGGGTCTTGCTTCTGGAGCCGATGAGAGTGCACGACCCGGGCGAGTGGGTCGAGATGAGAGAGGGGAGTACGGAAGTGGTCTTCAACGGCCCTGCGAATCGGTGGCCTGGCTCGATATACTCGGCATTAATCGCCGTACACTGGGAGGTCGTCATCGATGCGATTAGGGCAGATGGTCCCCGCATAAAGTGGGGCAGCCACGTAATCGGCCCTGAGCGGCACGGGTTGGAGGGGATAGCCAAGTAGCCCGTGAGGAGCGGCAGGATAGAGTCGGCCTAGGAATCAGGCTGCAACGGGACCGGGGTCGGCAGTTCCTCGCGCAACACCTCGGTTTCCAGTAGCTCGTAATCCGAGTCCCTCCTGCGGGGGTGAAAGCCAGCTCTGAGTATCATCCTCTGGAGTTCCTCCTCGGTGGCCTCGGTCTCGGTGGTGCCGGATGCCGAAACCACATTTTCCTCCATCATGGTAGACCCAGCGTCGTCGGCACCAGCCAGTAGCGCAATCTGCGCCACTTCGAAGCCCATCGTAGGCCATGATGCCTGAATGTGTGGAACGTTGTCAAGGAACAACCGGGATATTGCGACGTGCCTAAGGTACTCGGTCGGGCCTGCCCCAAGAGTAAGTCTGTTTTGACCCCGGTTGCGCGAGCCGAACGAGTTGTTTCCTAGGATGACGGGCCATGGCACGAATGACGTGAAGCCCATCCTCCCTTCGGAAGCGGCATCGTCCTGCATTCTCCTCACGCTGTCCATGTGGAGTACTCGATGTAGGTTACTCTCCCCAAATCCGAACACGTTGGTTGCGGATGTAGTGAGTTCGAGTTCCTGAGCCTCGCGCATGACTTTCAGCCAGTTCTCCGCGGAACCCTTCTTCGGTGAGACGTCCAAGCGTACCTCATCCACCAGCATCTCTGCCCCACCTCCAGGGAGCCCGTGCATCCCTGCCTCCTTCAGATGAGTGAGTACAACCTTGGTTGGCAAGCCACAGACCTGCGATATTCCTTCGATCTCAATCGGGGAGAAGCAATCCAAGGCGATGGATGGGTGCTTGGCACTCAGCTCACTCAGCAAATCGATGTACCACTCCAGCTTGAGTTCTGGATGCACCCCGCCTTGCATCAGCACCCTCGACCCCCCTATGGCTTCCAACTCTGACAGCCTCTCGCTGATTTCGTCAATCGACTGGGTGTAGCTCTCAGGGTGCTCGGGTGGCCTGTAGAAGGAGCAGAACTGGCAGTTTATCGTACACACGTTGGTGTAGTTCACGTTCCTGTCGACGAGGTAGGTCACCTCGTTGCCTGGGACCTGGGACCTCCTGCGCAGCATAGCCGCATGCATTAGCTCATTGATATCGGCCGAGTCGTACAGAGTTACGGCGTCTTCGACGCTTAGCCTAGGAGGGCCTTCGGAGCACTGGGAACGTAGAATGCCCCTCCATTCAGACAGAGAATCACCCCTCGCTGCCGACTAGGGCCTCTATTTCTTCGATTGTCTTTGGGCAACTGGAGGACAGGACCACGGGGCCGTCTACGGTCACGAGCACGTCGTCCTCAATCCTGACGCCAATCCCTGAATAGCGCTCAGGAATCTCCAGATCGTCTCTCCAACTGCCGAAGTACAGACCTGGCTCGACGGTGAGGACCATTCCCGGTTCCAGTCTCCTCTCGGGTCCGTCGTCGCCCTGACGGCCGCCTCCGACGTCATGGACGTCAAGGCCAAGCATGTGCCCTGTACCGTGCATGAATTAGTCCCTAAACGGGCCGTCGAAGTCTTCTCCCAGGGCCTCATCTAGAGAGCAGTCCAGCACTCCTAAGTCGATCAGCCCCTGCGCCAACACGCGTGAGCCAGCATGGTGCATGGAGGTCCAGAGGTTTCCAACCTTGCAGGACTCTATGCCAGCCAGTTGAGCCTTAAGCACCAGCTCGTAGATCTCCCTCTGGGGTTCTGAGAAGCTCCCACTGACGGGCCATGTCCTGGTGATGTCGGAAGCGTAGCCCGATACCTCGCACCCGGCGTCCACTAGGACGAGATTTCCCTCTGCTATCCGATCACTATTGGATTTGTAGTGCAGTATCGTCGCGTTGTCTCCTCCTCCTACAATAGATTGGTACGCCCAACAGCTCTTTCGTGCGGTGAAGGTAGCCTCTATCACAGACTGAATCTCCCACTCGGCGATTCCAGGAGAGGTGGCTCGCATCGCATCGATGTGAGCATCCGAGGCTATGTCCGAGGACTGCTGAATCAGCGCGACTTCCGCATCGGACTTGATGACTCGCATATCGTCGAGAGTTGGGGTGGGGTCGGCAAGATCAACTCCCTGAGCTCGACTTACCAACTCGTCCAACTCGGGGTTCATGTCAGGGAGGTGGTACACCGTTTCACAGCCGTCGAGAATCTCGGAGACACAGTCAGACATATCCGCCAGTGATCGAGCGCGGTCAACCGGCCAGCCTGATGCCGCCCCCTCGGCCCCGACCCTGCGGCCCTCCCACAACTCGGCCTTGGTGTCACGCGGCTGCACGAACAGCGTGGTGACCCACTGGGCTTCTTCATGATGGGCCATGAGCACGGCCTCGGGCTCGTTCCACCCGCATAGGTACAGCATGTAGGAGTTGGCACGATACGGGTAGGCCGTGTCGTTGGAGCGATACGCTACCGGATTTGTCGGAATAAGCACCAATGAGTCCTCTGGCAACTGGCCTAGGAAAGCGCTCTGCCGAGACAGGTACTCGGATTCTGACAAAGCTGGCCCTACCATGCGCTCACTATGTGCTTCGTTCCGAGGAGCGTTTTTAGCATGTGGGTAGGGGGAATCAGCCCTCGTCTTCGGGATTCCACTTGGGAATGGAGGCCGCGTCTTCACCGGAACGGTACCTCAGAAACACCGCCGAGAGAAGGAACAGGGTCGAGACCACAAGAACTAGCAGAGGATAGGGCAGTGGCTCACTAGCTTCCGGGTGCACCAGCAGTACCGAGATGGTTCCATATTCATCGTCATCGTCGATAACGTCGAGGGTCAGAATTGCCTCATCACCGGCGTAAGAGGGCCATGAGAGGGTTCTGGCGCAGCCCTCGAACACTGGCTGGTTATCGATCTTCCAAACACACCTCAATCCAGATAGGTCGTTCTCCGAATCCTCGGAGAAAGAGGCATCCAGAGTCCACTCGGACCCAGGGCTCAACTTCATTCTGGATCCGTCTTCGATAGGCGTCCCGTCCAAGGAGGCTATGGCTGTCGGGATGACGTTCTCTATGGTGATTTCCCTGACCGTCGTGCTAGATACCCCGCCCGCATCGGTGACAGTCAGGGACAGGGTAAAATCGCCCGAACTGTCTCCGGGGATGGTCAAGGTCCCCTTGTCCTCTCCCATCGTTATCTGCAGAGGTGTCTGTCCCGAGTGCGACGGCTTCCTCAGTACCCACATGAAGTGCATACCCTCCCGACCCCAGACTGGGTCATCGGACGCGCTGGCGTCGAAACTGATGTCGGCCGTCCTCTCGAAAGAGTGTTCGAGGCCCTCAATGGAAATCACCGGCGCTATGTTGTTCACCCTAATCACGGTGCATTCCTGTGCATATGTCACCCCAGACGGGTCGTAGTTCTCGAAGTACAGGGAATGCCAGCCGTCTGACAGGCCCGAGACGTTAATCGACTCGGAGAAATCACCTTCCGGGCTTACCACGGAGAGGTGCGTAGCGATATCCGAGTCGGCCTCCTCTGAGCAAGCATCAACGGAGCTCGATGCCGGTTCCGCGAAAATCCTAAGCTCCGGTGGGTTCCACTTCATGGGATACATGCTCCATCCAGACGCGAGAATCAATCCGTGGGCCCACTCGCCATGCTCGGGTGAATCCACGATTATGGCCGACTTAGCCGTCTCGCCGAGGAATATCACCCGGCTGGCCATCCAGGTCTGACCCATCTCCGACTGCACTGTGACCCAGACATAGCAAGTGCACGGTGAGATGGATTCGACCTCCGAGTCTTCGAGCGTGATTGACCATGCCCACGAGGCTCTGGACCCGGATACATCAATCTCCTCAAGGGACGACGATATCTCGCCCCCAAACAAGCTGGAACTGGGGCCGATGTCCCAGTGCACAATACTGGGCTTGACCTCGTCCTCAATGAATCCCGATATCACCACGGACCCATTGGAGTAAAGCCCGTTCTCAAAGTCGAATCCTATCAACGGCGAGTCGTCGGGCTGGTCGGCAACCGTTGTCAGGGAAACGATTGACAAGGAGGCTGCGAATAGCATCGCGACTAGGAAAATGGAGACTCTCACGAGTAGCGCCCGTACCATCGAGTAATGAATCCCATGGCTAGATGATTGGAAATCATCTATCTGAGATCTGCAGTTGCCATGCCAGTTCGTCCAACCACAGACCAAGGGTGGCCCTGTTTACGAACTCGTGACTGGCCTCAGCCGATAGTACGCATTCGCAAGCGGCGGCCGCCAGTGCCGCTGCATCGGTCATGGACAGGTCATTACCAAGCGCAGCGGCGAGTGCGGTGGCGGCTGCATCGTGCAATCCTATCTGCTGGACTGGAGCTGGGGCCGCACAGGGAATGTGCATCTCCTCAAGACCCGATTGATACAGGGTCACCCCGTGGATGCCGCCTAAGACCAGCATGGAGCCCCAGCCGTACTCCTCAATCAGAGACTTGGCGGCATCGGCCGGATTGGAGGTCATCTGCCTGCGACTGAGCAAGTCCAGGCCGCGCTTCTCGAACAGCACCACGTCTGCTCCTCTGCTTCGATCCAATCCCGTCAGTTTGGGATCCATGATTACCGGGAGTCCGGCTTCCTTGGCGGCCTCAATCAGGGCTTTGGAGCCACCCGCGTTCAGGACCCCTTTGTCATAGTCGGAGAGAACGATAGCACAGCTTTCCCTCAATGACAACAGCGCGTGTTCAGTTAGACCCTCGCATACTCCCTGTGGGAGTGGCTCGCGCGGGCCTCTGTCCGCCTGGAGTAGAATCTGACTCTTCTCCAACAGGCTCTCCCTGCTGCCGTAGAATCGAATCTTCGTCAGGGTGCTGCGCTCAGGAACCACAGTGATGCCACCCGTGTCAATCCCCTTGTCCGACAGTTTCTCGATGATGACCATCCCCTCTCTGTCGTCACCTACACAGCAGTGGAGATCTATCTGCAGGCCCAAAGAGTTCAGTCCCATAGCTATGTGGGCTGCTGCTCCAGGAGTCTCCTCCGAGCTGAGTATCTTGAGGACCGGAACCGGGGCGGTGGAATCGAGGTTGTTGGCGTAACCCTGGTGAAACCTGTCCAGCATCACATCGCCGATCAGGGTCACCTTCGATGACCCTATGTCATCCAGCAGCCCCCTCAGCCTCTCGAGGGAGGCGGCACGCTCCTCAGTCTCATCCATCATCCATGCGTGAGGATGCTCTCGGATGATGTTTGCTAACCGGCGAACTCAAGTCTTGGACCTTGTCGTCGGGACGTGGAAAGGCACGAAGGAGGATGGTTGTATGATGGGCAGGCCTGCGAAAGGCTCTGGAATAAGTCAGCCATAGGAAGACCCTTTGGGAAGGAAATTCTGTTGACTCCGGCTGAGGTAATCTTCTGCCACGAGCACAGGCACTTGGACTGGCCCTTCGACAACTGGTTACAGGAAGCGGTCGGGGACTCGCCGAGATTGCTGGACGAGGCTGTCGTCGTAGAGTCACTAATGGTCCCAGGAAACAGGCTGGTCACATACCAGAACTTCAACTCACTGGGATTGTCCTGCGCAGGCTCGACCTGGGGGCTGAGATGGTCTTCTGATGCGCACCCCCGATCCGACGAACCGGTCGCCGAAATCCGGTGGTACCATGCCAGTGAGCAGCTCGACGTCGAGGACCTCTTCGCTTGGTCGGAACTGGTTTCGGACGGAGGCAGGATTCCCGAGATTCTAGTAGTAGACGATGAGCATGCTGTCGTGACCTACAGGGTCGGAAGAGTCGAGCCAGAAGGAAGTATGGGGGCGCCTTCCGTTGCTGAATTACGGAGCATCGCGAATTTGGACGGAACGCACTTGGACAGTGGAGGGAAACTCATCGTGAGGTTCGAGGAGTGGCCTGAAGACAGAATCGGGGTGCCACATCCAGATGGAAGGGTGCTGGACCCATGCACCATCCAGATGCTGGATTCGCTCGATTCCTCGGAGCCTAGCACGATGGGCGCACACATTCTTCGCGACCTGTTGGACAGGGGGCTTCATCCCCGCCCCGGTTTCAAGTACGGAACAAGATGGAGGTGTTACGACCGGCCTCTAGGTGATGGTCACGCGCCGTGGTTGGTAGTGCACCCCGCTGAGGCTCCTAGCGACTGGGGGGGTGCCTGCCTTGCCTCGAGGCTCGCATCCGGAGTAGGCAAGACCTGGTTGCATCCTATGCAGTCAGACGAGGGATGGAGCTACCTCTCAATAACGAGGCCTCCGGCGGACTCACGGTGGAGCAATCCCAACCGGAGATGACTTCATTGGCTAGGGGCTTGCGCTCTGCCCCTTCCGCCAGTGATAACTGATACCGCCAGTAGCAGGCAGATTACGAAAAGGCCGTTTGAGGGTTCTGCCAACCAAGCGAACAAACCGTCGCCGGTGAATGGCGACTCGGCCTCCAGTATCAGGGGTATTCGGTGCTCCTCGCCGTGAATACCCGACAGCACCAGATTGCCCCTTGCTATCATGCCCGGCTCAAGCAGGCCTGCTGGATCGATGTCTAGGGCGATTGGATCTCCGGGCGAGAGGGTGACTTGAGAGGCAGCAGTGGCGATTCGCGAGGCGGCGCCCTCCACGGCGACCGAGTAGGTGCGTTCCCCCTCGCCCTCGTATTGAGGGTGAAGCAGCACGGACGAGGGGGAGTCCCATGCCACCACTGCGTGCAGTTCCGCCTCAGACAGCCTGTGCCCCACGCGGAACCAATCCAGCTCGATGTCGGTCATAGCCTCTCCTTCGCATCCAACGCCCCCGAACAGCCTGCCAGAGTTGCTCGACACCGTTGCGCTGCTCAGAATCTCTACGTAGTGGATCCCGACTGGTATATCGACGTACTCCGGAGTAACTTGGTCCTCACTTTGACTCAATGAAAGCGACAGTTCTAGGTTGCATGGCTGGGATGCCGTTACTGTGGCGTATGCCGATTCCCCTGAGATGAGATATATCGGGGATCTCGGGGTCAGAACGTCCACCGATGATGCCCCATCGGGCTCGATGACCAGAGTGGCCGAGTTCTGGGACATCGAAGTAACGCTTGCGGTCCATGAGACCAGTCTGCCCCTGTTGTCCCTGATCATCATCCCGTCGCTTCCGAATTTGTCTCCTGACGAGAAGGCGTCCCCGGCCCTGCCGGTATCCCTACCTCTCTGCAACCCGTCATCGCCGTCGGCTTCGATTATCTTGACCCATGCGTTGTCGGGGTCGGTGTTGACGAGGTTGTCGTGTGCGTTACCGTTGTTGTCGTCCGAGTGCTCTACGATTATGCCGTGACCGGGTAATGCCGAGTCGAAACCGACGTCGCCCCTCATGGTCACCCAAATCGTCTCACCGGGCGCTATCGGGATGGCTAGGCTGCTACCCCCATCAGAGATCGGCGCCATATCGAAACTGCCACCAATCAGGGGATCCACCGTCATGGAGCGCTTGGCGCCGATGAGGTTCAGCGTGGCAGCTCCCGGCATGGATGGGATGGCTCCGTTGCCATTCCAGTTGCCGCTTGCCATTATATCCCAGTCGCCGAGGCCATTCCAATTCGAGGAGGGTAGGTCGCTGTGCACGTCATACAGATCATGCGCCCCCATCTGGTGCAGCATCTCGTGGACGACGGTCCCTATCCCTGAGTCGAGTGAGGCTATGGTGTAGTGCCCGACCTGCCAATCACCCACCTCCAATGGCTCGTCGAGCCATGACATGTGGCTCCAAATCGCATCGGAACCGCCCCCAGACTCCTGTGCACCGCCAGAATGCAGAATCAGTAGCCTGTCCACGGTTCCATCTCCATCGAAGTCCCACCTAGACAGGTCCTCACCGGAAAGCAGCGCTGCAGCCGACTGTTCCACCAAGGAAGCGACTCCCACATCCTTCTCCTCGTTCGAATCCGCCCCCCAGTGTGATTCGGGATGAGGCGAGGCCCATACCTCTGAGGACTCCGTGATTGAGAGGGTGGATGCAGAGTCGGTCATCTGGTCGATGTAACTGGCTGCCGAGGCATCGCCCCCCAGCATCGTGTCGGCCTTGGACTGGGAGAATGGCTGACCCGGGAACTGCACCCTGAGCACAAGCCATTCCTCCTCGGCATGGAGGCTGACCAAGTCGGCGTCGTCACTTTGAGTGGTGACTCCGTCATCCACCCAGCCATCGATGACTTCCGGATTGAGATTGGCCCATAGCCCTACTAGGAGCAGCGTGGCAGCGAGTACCGCACGGGCTGCGTTCATGGACATACGTCCATGAGTCCCTCTTTCAATCCAATGCAGAGCCGGTCGTCTGGGAAGTCGAATAGCAGATGGATTCCTCCCTCCACGATTCGTCCGAAGACCTCGGGTCGTCCAGCCATCCTAGACCACTGCTCTCGCAGCCCAGAGAATCGAGTGTCGACCTCAACTTCGCGGGTATGGGAGAAGAGTCGCAACCACCGATGACCAGTCTGGTGATTCCGTGATGCAGGACCAGCTCGGCGACTGAGGCCTGCTCCGAGGGATTGAGGCATAGCGCGGAGCAAGCCGGGGACGCCACGCCATCCGGGACGACATCGTCTGGGAATCTCGGGCAGGCCCCTTCGCAGCCGCAGTCCAGCAGCGCTAGCCTGTAAACCAGGTTGTCAGCGGTGGCGATATTCCTGACAACGAACGACCTCCTGCCTAGCGTGGCGTTCGGCAGCGTGGCGGACAGTCGGTCAGCCGATAGCATGGCGGTAACGGCGATTAGCAGTCTCAGACCCTCGTACTCGGTCGGCATCGTCATTACGAGCAGTCCGCCGAAAACCACGAGCAGTCTTGCTCTGAACCTGATCTCACCGCGCTCGACCAACCCCAGGAGTCTGGCCATCGAGAGCGTGACAGTGGCTAGCATCGTGCAGACCAACACCCACGACAGTCCGAGGGACAGTCTGAACAGGGCGCCGGCGTCGTACCTGCTACCCACCTCACCGAGGGTGTCGGCTGCTTGCGCGGTCCCCACGAGCAGGGGCAGTAAGTAAGCCCAGCAAAGAATCACAATAACTGGAACAAGCACGGTGCTGAGGGCCATGATGAGGGTCAGCCACGACCTCTCGCTGGGTAGCAGGCCGGGCCTAGCGAATCTCTGCAGCCTTAGGGATAAGAACGGCATGACGGTGAGTATCGAGAGCAAGATAGCCATCGACCACCTGATCTCCAGCCAATCGAAGGGCGAGTACAGAGAGATGTTCATCGAGGCGGCGCCCAAAGGAAGCGAGTCCAGCCATAGCCGCATCAGCGAGTCGGTCCCGTAGGACCATGCCAGCATCGCGATGAGCATCAGCACGGTCGAAGTCCTGACGATTCCATGCAACTCCGAGAGGTGTTCCGAAACGGGCCTATGCCGGTCGGAGTGCAACTCAATCGCCATGCTCAGAGGACGTCCTTGACCTTCGGCTCCGACCTGGCTGCTAGGATGGTCCGATACACGCCATATGCTGCCCAGGCGCTGAGGAAGAAGGCGCATCCGATTACGAATCCAGTGAGGTCGGTGGTCCTAGTGCCCTCCTCCACAATCTTCGAGGGAGGGAACGACACTGTGGCGTCTGAGGCCAACCATCTGACTCCCATGGCGAACGAAGCCACGCTGAGCAATCCTCTCCTGAGGGCCTGCGGATATGCCAACTCCGCTGCGAGGAACTCGGGGCCGTCATCGTAGCGACGCTCGAGCACTTCTCTCTGGACCACGGCCCCGACTATCAGGGCGGTGAGGCTGGTCCAGTACAGCAGGTTGCCCTGTTGGTACATCCTCAGAGAGAGTGCGGCCTGCCTCTCCGCTTCGTGCTCAGAGGTCGACTCCTCTACCACGAACAGCGTGTCGTAATCGCCCACTGATATCGTCCTAGTCTCCAGAGTGGTCTGGTTGTCCCCGGAAGAGATGGTTCCCGGGGGGTTGATGGTGAAAGAAAGTAGGTTCCAGTAATCCATCTCGTCCGGCACCCCCCCGCCGTCGACGGAGTTGCCGGCCAGCCAGAAGTGGATCGGCCCGACGTCCTCCGAGGGAGAGGTCCAATTGAGATGCCAGGTACCGTCGGCATCCGGCTCGGAGTGAGAGACGTCGTCCTCGGCGTCCTCGGCCTGCCGAATCTCCTGGTCCTCAGACCATGAGAAGGCACCAATCCCTCCTGAAGACAACAGGAAACCTGCCTTGGTGTTGCCATCGCCACCTGATAGGGTGACTGAGTCAGCGGCCCTGATGGTGAGTTGGTAGGTCTCGCCGGTGTCGTACATCACCGGAACACCGGTAACCATTACCACCGCCCTGTCCGAGGGGGATCCGAGGTTATGGCAGGTGCAACCGTGCTTGACGGTGAGCTCCTCCTCGCTGTTCAACACTCCCGGACCTCCGCTCATCCCGAAGGCTGGCACGGCCAGCAAACCAATCAGTAGCAGGCATAGAGCTGCTCTGGTAGACATGCCTCGCATGGTCGCACCCGGGGAGTCCTCGTCTGTCGGAGTCTCATAACCGTTGCTCGGTCGCATCCCCTAGGGATGCGTCCGCCTAGAGTTCCTTGAGAGCGGAATTCAGTTCGTTCATCATCTTCTTTCCATCTCCGAACAGCATCATCGTCTTGTCCATGTAAAACAGATCGTTGTCGACGCCCGCATAGCCCACTGAGAGGCTGCGCTTGATCATGACTACGACCCTAGCCTTGTCGACGTCGAGAATGGGCATTCCCGCCAACGGCCCCTCGCCGGTGCGCGCGGCTGGATTGGTGGTATCATTGGCCCCGATGACTAGAGCCACATCGCAGTCGGGGAACTCCGAGTTGATATTCTCCATCTCAATGAGCTGCTCGTAGGGCACGTTCGCCTCGGCCAGAAGGACGTTCATGTGCCCGGGCATCCTGCCTGCTACGGGATGGATTGCGTAGGCGACCTCACACCCCTCTGCCTCCATCATGTCTGCGAATTCCTTCACGGCGTGCTGGCTCTGGCTGACGGCCATGCCATAGCCGGGCACGACAATCACCTTCTGGACGCCATCTAGGACCATGGCGACCTCCTCGGGATCGCTGCCCACCTTGGTCCGAGTATGCTGATCTTTGTCGCCCGAACCCCCGAATGCCTTGAACAGCACGTCGGGCAGCGTTCTGTTCATCGCCTTACACATGATGAAAGTCAGAATCAGTCCCGCGGCCCCCACCATGGAGCCGGCGATGATGAGCACGTTGTTGCCGATGACAAAGCCCGTGAAGGCGGCTGCGATGCCGGATAGAGAGTTGAGCAGGCTGACGACGACGGGCATGTCCGCACCGCCGATTGGGACGACGAACAGCACGCCCAGCAGACTGGACAGACCGACGATACCCCAAACGTAGTCCTTGTTCGTTGGGTCCTCTATTGTCATCCAGATGAGGTACAGAGTACCCAAGAGCAACAGTGACTTCACTGCGTTCAACCACGGTGGGCCCCAAGTGGGGAACCTGACCCACTTCTTGCTGATGGGTGAGACGAAGCCTCCCTTGAGCTTCATCATGGCGACCAACGAGCCGGATAGGGTGACCCATCCAACCAGCCCAGACAGGCCAATCGCCACCCATACTGCGTAGAGTTCCACACCGGCGTCGGGGACGTTGCCATCCTGCAGCCTGCCTAGGACCTCAGATAGGGCGACGAGTGCCGATGCTCCTCCTCCGAAGCCGTTGAACAGGGCGACCAGTTCGGGCATCCCGGTCATCTCCACCCTAGTCGCCATCAAGGCGCCGATGAGTATACCTACGGCCAATCCGCCGACAATCAACTCCCAACCCACGACTCCCTCAGAGTACATTCGAGTCAGAGTCACGATTACGGCCAGAAACATTCCCATAGCTCCCATCCTGTTGCCCTGAGGGGCCGTTCTGGGGCTGGATAACTGCTTGATTCCTAGAATGAATAGCGCGGCGGCCACTAGGTAGCCGATATCCCAGACTGCGACGTTAACCAATCAATCGCCCCCCTTTCTCCTCTTGCCGGCGATCATCTCCAGCATCCTGTTGGTCACCATGAAGCCGCCGACCACGTTGATGGTGGCCATGACCAGCGCGACTAAGGCAAGCCAAGCCGCAGTACCTGGATCGCCATCGTTGAATGCGGTGTTAGAAAGTATCAGAGCGCCGACGATGGTGATGCCTGATATTGCGTTGGCGCCCGACATTAGGGGCGTGTGCAAAGTCGGAGGGACCTTGCTAATCAGCTCGAATCCGAGGAAGATAGCGAGCACGAATACGGTGATGCTACCTACTAGGGCTGCGACGGTCAGACTCAACCGACCACCTCCTCTAGACGAGACTGTTTCTCGTGAATCCTCCCTTCAGAGCATATCAGCACACCACCCATGCCGGAGACGTGGAAGTCAGAGCCTTCCGGCGCTCCGACCAGAACGTCGTCATCCATGCTGAATACGAGTTCGCCCTCCTCGATGATGGATGTGACGAAGTTGGTCAGGTTGTTCGAGTAGAGCATGCTGGCGGTTGATGCAATGGTGCCTGCCAAGTTCTCGATGCCGACTATTGTCACGCCATGCTCGATGACGGTCTGGCCGGCAACGGTGAGTTCGCAGTTGCCCCCTACGTCGGCGTTCATATCGACTATGACCGCTCCGTCCTTGAACGAGGCCACTGCTTCCGCGGGGACGGTAATCGGGGCGGGCCTACCGAAGATCCTAGCCGTGGTGACGATGACGTCAGCGTCCTTGGCGACTTCGCAGACAGTGTCGTTGACCTTCTGGATGAACTCCGGGGTAAGTGGCTTGGCGTAACCCGATTCATCCTCGAAGTCGTCCATACCCTCGACCTCGATGAAACGGCCTCCGACCGACTCTATCTGCTCGGCCGTAGACTTCCTGACGTCAGAGGCGTGCACTATCGCACCGAGGCGCTTGGCGGTGGCGATTGCCTGAAGTCCGGCAACGCCGCTGCCCATGATGACGAACTTTGCAGGCTTGACCGTCCCGGCGCTGGTGGTCATCATCGGTATAGCCTTCGAGATGTGGGCTGCGCCCATCAGCACGGCCTTGTAGCCTGCTAGGTTGTCTTGGCTGGAGTTGACGTCCATAGACTGGGCTCTAGAAAGTCTGCGAGGAATCATGTCCATACTCAGCAGGGTGACTCCGTGCTCCATGCACTGCCTGACCCTATCAGGATGACGGAATGGATCGGCCACGCAAGCGACTGTCTGGCCATTGCTCATGGACGTCGCATCGGGCATGTTTATGGATACCAGCAAGTCAGCTTCCATAGCCTCGATTCTGGTACCCACCTTGGCTCCCTTAGAGGTGTACTCGTCATCGGAGTAGTTCGATCTAGAACCGGCTCCGGATTCGACAATTACGTCGATTCCCAGCTTGCTCAGCTTGGGCACCGAGTTGGGCACTATGGCGACTCTGTTCTCGCCTTCTGGCTCTAGGAGCACACCGAGTCTCAACCTGTCACATCCGAGATTTGAGCCGTAGGCTCAGGTTTTCACGAGGCTTTCGACCTGAGGGCGCTTATTGAAACCGTCGCCGCCGTATTCAGCGTCTACTGAGGCGGTTGCGGCTGGTGGGGCGGCTAATGCCAGCATCACTAATGCTAAGTCTGGGGCCGCGGGCGCTCCCAGCGAGGAGTGGCATGTCGAGAGGAGCTAGGAAAGTCGCGGTGATTGGTGCTGGGCACGTAGGTGCCACGTGTGCATTCGTCCTCGCCCAGAAGAACGTCGGACAGATTGTGATGCTCGACATCTACGAGGGCTTCGCCAAGGGAAAGGCTCTCGATATGAGCCAAGGTGGACAGGTGCTAAACTACGACGGCAAGATCTCCGGGACCAAGGACTACAGCGACATCGCAGGAGCAGATGTCGTCGTGGTGACCTCGGGATTTCCGCGCATGCCCGGGATGTCGCGAGAGGATCTGGTCGGGAAGAATGCGGACATCATCTCCGAGGTAGGGGCTGGCATTCGAGACCACGCTCCCGACTCCGTGATTGTCATGGTCACAAATCCACTCGACCTGATGACCTACCACATGCAGAGAGTCACCGGATTCCCTCCTGAGAGAGTGGTCGGACAGGCTGGAATATTGGATTCGGCGAGGATGACTCACTTCATCGCCGAGGAGTTGGGAGTGTCCAACGAGGATGTTCAGGCCATGGTGCTGGGCGGTCACGGAGACACCATGGTCCCACTGCCCCGGTACACGACCGTCTCTGGCATCCCCATCACCCAGTTGATGGATGACGAGACCATCGACGCAATCTGCAAGCGTACCGCGGGTGGGGGCGGCGAGATCGTCAAACTGCTCGAGAAGGGTAGCGCCTTCTACGCGCCCGGCTCGGCTGCCGCTATCATGGCGGAGTCGATACTCAACGACAGGAAGCGTAGCCTGCCTTGCAGCGCCTACCTGACCGGCCAGTACGGCTTGGATGACATCTACATCGGGGTGCCGGTCGTATTGGGAAGGAACGGGGTCGAGAGCATTATCGAGCTGGATCTTGAGGAGTCCGAACTCAGCAGCCTGCAAGGCTCAGCTAGGTTCTACAAGGAACAGCTCAGCGAGATTCTAGGATACTAGTCGCTGGTTTCTTCCGCTGTCGGGGGATGGGTCATGCATGGAGCGGCAGTGCGAGCACATCCACCTCGAGCATGACGGCAAGCTGCTGCTGGTCGACATGAGCGGGAACGGTCCTGCCATCCCGAAGATGGGTAGGGCCAATTGGGACGGTGATGGTTTCCTAATCAGACTGCCAACCCCACAGGAAGCCGAGGCAATGGGACTTAGGTGGAGGCAGAGGAGGGTAAACCAGTTCCGCCTCGGCAAGCACGACCATACTGTGATTGTGGCCATGCCAGACATCAGCTGGCCCGAGCACTGGGCGTGGAAGGATGCTGTAATCTCAGACAGCGCTGTAGACCCAGTGGCACGTGAATCGGTGTACCGCACCTTGCATCGAGTGGTCAGCAAGGTCGTGATAACGAACCCAGAGGGCAGGATACTGATGGCCAAAGTGACTAGGGGTTTCTTCACCGGGTGCTGGACTCTTCCCGGTGGCTTCGTGGACTACGGTGAGCATCCACGCAAGGGTGCTGAGCGAGAGGCTCTCGAGGAGTTGGGCATCAACATCTCGATTGCCGATCCCAAAGGTGAATCTGGGGAGCCTGTGGATGGCGACGATGGGGCTCTCATCCAAGAGGCCATATTCCAGCAGGACGGAATCAACTGGATATCATTCACCTACAGGTGCCAAGCGGACATTGCGGCGGAAGACATCGTGCCCAAGGACGACGAGATAGAGGAGGCGCGATGGTTCACCAAGGAGGATGCATTGGGTAATGCCGTTTCACTGTTCGATATCGAAGCGATACATCGAGTCGAGTAGTGGTGGGCCCGCCAGGATTTGAACCTGGGTCTATTGGTCCCAAACCAACAAGCATAAGCCAGACTAACCCACGGGCCCTGAGTCCTACCCACAGGAATGAACAGCATGAAGGTTACTGGAGCCAAGACCAGCTATCTGAGCTTGCTCTGACCAGAATTCCCTCCATCTCTGCCTGACCGATGACATGCTCTGCAGACGGTTCGTCATACCCTTCCTTCTCGAGCTCGGCTGACAGCGCCTCAATCGTCAGGGTGCCATCATCTTTGGTGGATTGGCGCATTATCCTGCGAATCGCCTCCGGGCTACCACGCATCTTCTGCTCAACTGCGGCCCTCCGACTCTCCTCGGCAGCGACCCTTGCCTCAACCTCCTGCTTAATCTGCATCGGTAGATTAGAAGCAGCGACTGCCTCTGCCAGACTCTCCGAAGATTCGAACTCCCTCTGCGTCTTTCCCTTCGAGGAGCCACATCTCGGGCACGAGGAGAACGAGGCCTTCCTTGAGCCGAACGAGTTTCCGCAGATGCACCTCACCAGTATCCAGGTCTCATCCACACCAGCACCAGAATATCGCGGTTCAATAGTTTGTCCTCAATTTATGTTCAACAAAACAAGGTATATATCCAAGTTTCATTAGCGCATGCCATGTGCGTGACTTGTGTTGTCATTGTGAACTCGGATCCAAGAGGTCGTCGAGGACGAATCTTGAGCCTTGGATGTATGGCATAATTCTGAATGTTTAATCGAATGGGCCCTCATAGGGCCATTTGATGAACATAGGACTCTTGGCTCTACCATGCGAGTTAGAGTCATTACCGGATGGGTTCTTGCTGCGCTCTTCGTGGGGATGTCTGCGAACAGCTTCGCTGCAAAGGGGGAGCTCACAGCAGAGGCTTGGGGCTTCCTGCTGCTGACTCCCCTGGCCCTCGCCTTGGCGCTGAGTCCCACGTTGCCTTGGGAAGGCACCGAATCAGAGGGGGCCGGGGAGTGGTCCGATGAAGAGGAAGAGGCGGACGGGTCGAAGGAGGCACCCGACCCGATTGGGTCTGGCTTCGACGTCCCGGTCCTGTAATCACGTCAGACGGAGGGTCTCGAGGTTTGCCGGGGCGTAGGTCTGCACCCTGAAGCGTTCCCTGAGACCCTGCCGGAAGGCGTTGCAAGTCTGAGGATCTCCGTGATGGCAGATAATCTTGCGAGGAGTAGGGTTCAGGGCTGAGACGTAGTCGAACAGCTGGTTCCTGTCCGAGTGGCCACTGAAACCGTCTATGGTGACCATGTTGCACCTGATGTCAATCATCAGGGTCTGCCCCTTGTCCATCAGAGGGACCTGGGCGTGACCCTGCTGCAAGCGCCTGCCCAACGTTCCTGATGCCTGATAGCCGACGAAGCACAGGGTGTTGCCCGGCTCGGGTGCCCAGTGCTTGAAGTACTCGACAATCGGTCCCCCGGTCATCATCCCACTGGTTGCGAGGACGATGCATGGGCTTGGGTCAAGCAGGATTGTGTCTCTCTGCTCCCGCGAGTCCACCTGCTTGAACCAGGACGAGTTGAACGGGTTTTCCGTACCACCCTTCAGCATCTTCCGGCGAAGGTCCCTGTTCAGGAAGTTAGGATGGCTGGAGTGGATGGCGGTGGCTTCCGATATCATTCCGTCGAGCCAGACAGTGACAGGCTTGACGCTGCCCGATTTGAACAATTGGTCTATCGCAATCATGACCTCCTGGGAACGTCCGACCGCGAAGACCGGGCAGAATATCTTGCCACCCCTCCCCAGAGCATCCTGGATGAGGTCCTGCAGCTCCTGACTGGCCTGCTGCCTAGTGGGCTGAATGTCCTGAGGGCCACCGTAGGTGGATTCGATGACTAGGGTCTCGACCTTGGGGAACCTGACCGTGGCGGCGTCGAACAGCCACGACTTCTCGTACTTGATGTCGCCCGAGAACAGGAGTTTGTGCTCTCCCTTACCTTCACCCACCTGCATGTAAACGCTTGACGAGCCAAGGATATGTCCTGCGTTCTCCATTGTCATCTTGATGTCGGGTGATATGTCGGTCTTGTCACCCCAGTTGACATCGACGACGTGCTTGATGCATTCCTGGATGTCGGCCTTCGAATACGGTGATTCGTTGCCCTCGGCCTGAGCCACTTTGATGTAGTCTATCTGCAGAAGTGTCATCAGGTCTCGAGTCGGGGGTGTGCAGTACACCGGCCCCCTGTAACCGTACTTGAACAGGACCGGGAGCATGCCGATGTGATCGATGTGAGCGTGCGTGATTACGATTGCATCCAGATTGTCTAGAGGGAGCAGTTCGGGGGCGGTGAAGAAGGGCTCGACCTCGCTGCGGTTGGTAGTGGGTTTGGCCCCGCAGTCCACTAGCACCTTGCATTCATTGGTAGTGACTAGGTGCATGGCTCTGCCGCCCTCCCTGTAGGCCCCTAAAGCTGTGACCCTTCCACATGGCTCGCCCGGCCCCGGAGGTCGGTTATCCCGCGTTCCTACCTTCCTAAGCAGGGATTTCCTACCTCCCTCCCTCTCTTTCCGCAACCGCTGCGGTTCCTGGCCGTCCTCACTGCGTGTCGCTGCGGCCCCTACACACTCCACCACCC
>ERZ724560.17-NODE-17-length-28962-cov-2.894677_pt1 | contig 28962 bp, 29 predicted proteins | sample MGYA00375854_ERZ724560 | MGnify/ENA primary metagenome ERZ724560 (study PRJEB28725, sample SAMN03264854) | marine sediment metagenome | biome: marine pelagic biome; feature: marine oligotrophic desert; material: ocean water | place: Pacific Ocean:North Pacific... | reverse complement strand
TTGTCATCCAACTCGACTCGAGGAACAGCAGAGGGGTCGAACTCGAAGGAAAAGATGTCCTCGAGGTCGGCTCAGGCCGGGGAGGAGGAGCAAGCTGGGTTGCCAAGACGCACTCCCCTACCCGATTAATGGGAGTTGATTTCTCTCCCGAGGCAGTCAGTCATTGCAAGCGTTGGTACGCCGACCAGTCCAATCTTGAGTTCGTTGAAGGCAACGCCCAGGACCTACCATTCGATGATGAGTCGTTCGATGTGGTCTACAATGTCGAGTCTTCACATTGCTACGGTGACATGGGTGCATTCGTAGAGCAGGTACACCGCGTCCTCCGACCGGGCGGGATGTTCTGCTGGACCGATCTCCGTGACGCAGAGACGATGGCAACCCTGCCCTCGCTATTCATGTCAAAGGACTTCGAGATAGTCGAGTCCGCCGATGTGGTGCAAGAGGTCATCAAGGCGCTAGATGAGATTAACGAGACGAAGATGAAAGCTATCGAGGAGAATGTACCCAAGTCTGTTCGGAGAAGTTTTGAGACCTTCGCTGGAATCAAAGGGACTCCGGTTTACGAGGGGTTTGTCAGTGGCTCTATGGCCTACCATCGGTATTTGATGCGCAAACTGTAATCAGTACTGCTCGAGCACTAACTCGGTCTGAGTTGAGCTAATTTCTCCAGGTGCTGCCAACCACATCTTATCGAGCAGACTCCGCAGCGCCACTGTGTCATCGACGTGGACAACAGCGACTAGATCAGCATCCCCGCTGACCTCGTAGACGCACTCGACTCCAGTCCAGGTGGAGAACTCTCCAGCCAGTGTTCCAATCTCGGTTCCCGGGCCGATTTTGAGTCGTACCAAGGCAGAAAGGCCAATTCCTGCCTCTCTGATGGTATAACCTCGGACGACACCATCATCCTCCATCCTGCGCATACGCGTCCTGACTGTTCTCTCGGTGACTCCGACCTGCTTTGCGATGTCAACGAAAGGAGCTCTCGCCGAGTCGCGCAATACCGATAGTATGGCTCTATCAAGAGTGTCTACCTCAACCATGTGTTGCGCCGAAAATAGACCCTTATTTGTACTTTGAGTGCTCGATGTGTGAAAATTGAATCACATAAATTTCCGGATTCTGTAGTATATTTCTCCACGAATCGAAAGTTGTGTTCAAATGGGATGGCGTAAATCAGTGTACGATGTCGGGCGAGGAGACGACGGGCCAACTCCGTGTACAGGAGTACCTCGATGACGTCTCCGAGCTGGACATACCCTCTTCTCAGACCCAGTGGTACAACATTGATGTCGCCTCACTGCTGACCTCGACTAAGATCATCGGACATGAGGTTGACAAATGCACTGGGAACTCACTTCTTTTTCTAGAGAAGAGCGCTATGCTATGTTCCCCCTCAAGTGGCAAGATGCAACATTTTCCCAAAAATCTACTGCACTGCTTTGTCGATGACAATCGCGAGACGTGCAACGAGCACGATGGTGTACTGTTCCGTGCCGAGCTGTTCTCAATCTCCCCCACAGAGGAGCAACTGTGCTGGGAACACTGTTGCCGCTCCGAGATGGAAGTACCAGACGTCCAGAGCCGTGTCGCGCGCTGGTTGAGTTGGCTTAACTCGTGATTTCGCATCATCGCAACCTTGAGAGGTGGACGGCAAGTCGCCACATCAATGAGTGGCGCTATCAGCGACCTCTCGGCTCGCGCCATTCTCGACTCTCGTGGCAATCCTACCGTAGAGGTTGACTGTTACGTAGATGGCAGAATGCAAGGCCGTGCAGCTGTCCCATCCGGTGCAAGCACCGGCAGTTACGAAGCAATCGAGCTACGAGACGGGGGCGTCCAATGGGCCGGAAAAGGAGTCTCCTCTGCGGTAGCTAACGTCAATGGAGAGATTCGAGATGCACTGATGGGCATGGATGTGTCCGATCAGGAAGGCATCGATGCGGTTCTGGTCTCACTCGATGGAACAGAGAACAAGGCTAGATTGGGTGCCAATGCGATGCTTGGCGTATCGATGGCATGCCTGAGAGCAGCAGCCCCTGGAGCACTCTGGCAGCATATAGCGGGTGACGGCCCCGCCAGTATCCCAGTACCACAGATGAATATCCTAAACGGCGGAGCCCACGCAGCATCGAACGTAGATATCCAAGAGTTCATGGTAGTCCCACACGGATTCGATTCATTCTCCCAGGCACTGCGCGCAGGGGTCGAAATCTACCATTCACTCAAATCGGTGCTGAAGACTGAGGGACTTCTAGGAGGCATAGGGGATGAGGGCGGGTTCGCCCCAAACCTTCCTCGAAACGAGGACGGTCTTAGACTCGTACTAAGTGCAATCAGCGGTGCAGGCTACAATCCAGGTGAGCAGGTATCAATCGCTTTGGACTGCGCTGCCCAAGAGTTCTGCCACGACGATGGCTACCACATTGATGGGAAAGTACTCTCAGGCTCCGAACTTGGTCTGTTGTACTCTTCTTGGCTTGACAACTATCCTATCGTCTCACTAGAGGATGCCTTCGGAGAGGACGATTGGGATGCATGGTCTGAGTTCACCACCCGCGAAGGCCATCGCGTCCAAGTGGTCGGTGACGACTTGTATGTGACCAACCCCACTAGACTTTCGAAAGGAATCGCCGAGAGTGCAAGCAATGCGATTCTAATCAAACTCAATCAAATAGGCACGGTGAGCGAGACGATGCGAGTAATTGAGATGGCTCGCTCAGCCGGTTTTGCTACAATCATCAGCCACCGCTCCGGCGAAACTTCCGACCACGTAATCTCAGACCTCGCAGTAGGTACAAATGCAGGGCAAATCAAGACAGGAGCGCCGGCGAGGAGTGACCGCACGGCGAAGTACAACCAACTTATTCGAATCACAGAGCAATGCGAGAACTACTCTGACTTATTCTAGCGCTGCCAGCAACAGCGGCAATACGATGGTCGCATCCGACTCAATTACGAAGCGAGGAGTATCCTCAGAGATCTTCCCCCAACTAATCTTCTCGTTAGGTGGAGCTCCGGAGTAGCCGCCGTATGAAGGGCGCGACTCAGAGATTTGCGCAAACCAGGCCCATAGCTGAACATCCACTTTGGCATCCTGCCTCAGCATCGGGACAACAGATATTGCGAAGTCCCCGGCAATCCCTCCTCCGACCTGCAATAGCCCAGTGGGAGAATCATCCTCTCGGTACCAGTCGGCAAGGGCCTGCATCGCCTCTATACCGCCCTTGACTATCCCTGCCCCTTTTAGCGAACAGTCGAGGACTCTGGCAGCGAGTATGTTGCCAAGCGTACTGTCCTCCCAACCGGGAGTGAAGATGGGAAGATTGGCCTCTGCTGCTGCCATCAGCCACGACTGGCTAGGATCACCATCGAACTCCAGTTCACCATGCAGCAGCAAATCATACAGGAACTCGTGCGGGAATCTGCTGTCTCCAGCAGCTTCAGCGTCCTCCCATAAAGCCATCAGAGGACCTTCGACTGCTCTAATTGCCTCTTCTTCAGGTATGGCCACATCAGTAACCCGATTCAACCCACGCTCGAGCAGACCGGTCTCATCTTGGGCAGTTAACTCTCTCCAGTCGGCAATACCCTCGTAACTTGAGCGGGCAATCAGTCTGAACAAATCCTCCTCGAGATTAGCACCAGTGCAGCATATCGCATGCACACGCTGAGCCTTGATAGCGGGCGCGAGTGTTCTCCCGATTTCGGCAGTGGACATCGCCCCCGCGAGAGTCACCATCAATCGTCCATCATTTCCGAGAAAAGAGCGCAGAGAGGAAGCACAGCCAGCCAAGGCTCCTGAATTGAAGTGCCGGTAATTACTTTCGATAAAGTCGCGCACTGACAAACACTCACCTCAGAACCTGTCGAGCATCTTCCTTCCCGCCAGCTCAATCTCGGGCACCGCCTTGACAACTTCGCGGTGAATATCATCTGCAAGAGCAGAAGGGTCACTGCCTCCGCAGGTGAAGATGTCGATTGCTAGGAGGCCGCTATCAGAGTAGCAATGTGCGCTGACATGGCTCTCATCAATCAGCACTACTGCGGCGAATCCAGGAGGGCTCTCAGTCCCGTCGAACTGCTCGACGTGGGAGTGAACCTCCCTGACTCCGGCCCTCTGGACACAGTTACGCAGCACCTGCAGCATCCACTCACCATCACCTTCGAAGGGCGGCGAGTATCCAGTGTAGTCAAGGACCACGTGTCCGCCACGCGCTTCGGTGCCGTTCATAGGGAGGCCTCGTCGTTTTGCCGATTTCAAGGTGACTAATCGACCAGCCAGCCTTTCAGTCTGCGTAGGCCCTCGTAAATGGCCTCTTCATCAGCAGCATAAGATATGCGCACGAAACCCTCTCCTCCCGAAATCAATGACGCCGGGATGAGCTGAACCCCGGCTTCCAGAGCACCGTCGGCGAACTCGATATCAGTCATGCCGGTGCCTGTTACATCGACGAACACGTAGAACGCTCCTTCAGGCTCTACAACCCTCAGGCCAGGAATCCCTGAGAGACCTTCCACCATAATCTCGCGACGCTTGATGTACTCGCCATTGAACATCTCCACAGAATCGTCACAATCCAGAGCTACAGCAGCAGCGCGCATCAGGAACGTCGGGACATGGGATGCCGAGTTTGCCTGACTCTTGATTCCCGCTTTCATAGCAGCAGAGGGGCCAGTCAGGAAACCTAGACGCATACCAGTCATGGCCCACGACTTCGACCACCCATTGACGATAAGGGTCCTCTCACTTCCTCCTGGCAATGCATAGGGAGAAACATGAGGATAGTCCATCCAGACCAATCTAGCATAGATCTCGTCTGATACAATCCACAAATCATGCTCAACCGCGATGTCGACAATCTCCTGTAACTCCGCCGGAGTGAATACAGCTCCTGTAGGGTTGCATGGCGAATTGAGGAGGATCATTCTCGTCTTGTCTGTAATCGCTGCCCTGATTGCATCTATGTCTGGGTGGAAATTGTCACGACGTACAGGCACATTCACCGGAACCGCTCCAATCAACTTGAGCATCGGCTCATAGGAGGCCCATGCGGGTGCCAGTAGAATCGCCTCATCACCGGGCATGGTGGTCATCAGGAAGGAGTAGAGCAAAGCCTGCTTGGCACCAGGGGTGATCACCACGTCTTCTGCTTCGACCTCTATGTCATGATGCTTGGAGAGATAGTCAGACACCGCCTGGCACAGCTCCATTGATCCTTGACCCCGAGTATATTTCGTCTCCCCGCCCTCAAGTGCAGATATTGCCTCGCGAACAACCTCCTCTGGCGTGTCGAAGCCCGGCTCTCCCACAGTCCATCGGATGACTCCTGGTCCTGGGGGCTGTAGGTATGGGGCGAAGCCTACACCCAGTCCCTCATACCGCGATGAGATACGAGGCATACCGTTTGCGGGAGGCCCAACGGAGATGAACATACCCTTCAAGGGGGGCCCGCGGCTCGGGAGGTCGCTGCACGGGTGGCAGAGTAGCTATGCAACGGACTGCAGATCCGTGGACCCGGGTGCAAATCCCGGCCCGTGCTCCAGATTATTCGCTCATAGAGTACCCTTTGTGCAGGGAATAATTTCTTCACCCTATCAGCCAAAGGAGTCTCATGGCCGAGGCTGGGTCGATTCTCACGATCACGATAATCGGTGCTTGCGCCTTCCTTATTCTGGTTGCTCTGAACATGGTCTTCTTTCTAAATCAGGATAAGGGGGTCCTAGATTGGCTGAAACATGCAACTTCCAAGCAGAGAATTGTTGCGTTATTTGATGTGATTGCCACCATCGTATCTGGATTGTCATTCTTAGAAGTTCTACTTATCTTCCTAATCTAATGTCAGAATAAGAATGGTGCGGCAATCAACCAAATCCCAAACGCCGTCCCGGCTATTACGTGTAACTTGAATACAAATTCGTTATCCTCTTTTGTCCCCCATGCGAAAACATTACTCTGCAAACCAATATCCCCTCTAACCCATACTTTCTGATTGGCTAAGCAGTATCCAACGTAAGCCATTATTGCTAGGCCGACAGCGATACGTACGACTTCAACTGTTGACAGATCCATGTGCGTCCACTAGGGAGGGGCTTAATGACGAATTCTGTATGTTCAGGGATGGAATAGGAAGGCTGCGCCTAGTACAACATAGGTGCCCAGCAGCAGCGCTCCTTCCAGCCAGTTCGACTTCCCATCGGATGCGATGATGTTGACGATGAGGACTGCGAGGAACGCCGAGACCGTCTCGAGCATCCCGAACTCGAAGGTTAGTGGGACCCCCAGGATCCATGCGATGACCACCATCATGGGGGCGACGAAGACCGCTATCTGCGTGGATGACCCCATAGAGATGGCGAATGACAGGTCCATCTTGTCCTTACCAGCCACTGTGACTGCGGTGAAGTGCTCGGCGGCGTTGCCGAACAGTGGTAGCAGGATTACGCCGATGAACAGGTGTGGAAGGCCCAAGTCGTCAGCAGCGTACTCCACCGAGTGCACGAGGACCTCTGCCATCCAAGACACCAGAACCGTTGCTACGACAAGTAGTATCACGGCATCACGCTGGCTCATCCCGGGCTCCTCGTGATGGTGCGTCTCGGTTGCGAACAGGGCGACGTGTGACTTGAATTGGAAGTACAGGAACAGGCCGTATAGGGCTAGCAGCACTATCGCCGCGATATGGCTGAGATTGGTTACTCCCACCTCTCCTTCGCTTCCACCCACAGTGGAGTTGAACACTGCTGGGATAATCAGGACAATCATCGCCAGAAGCATCAGCGAGCCGTTGGAGCTAACCTGGGTCTCGGAGAACCTCTGCTCGGTATAGTGGATGCCTCCCCAGACGAAGGCTAGACCCATTACCAACAGCAGATTGCCCAGTATGCTGCCAATCAGGCTCGCTTGTACTAGATTCACCATTAGCTCCTCTGTCTCACTCCCCGCCGCTGCCTTGGATGCGGCATAGATTGCTAGGAAGGCGATAATCATCTCCGCGGCGTTCCCGAAAGTGGCGTTGAGGAGGCCTCCGACTGACTCTGATGTGCGTAGTGCAATCTCCTCTGTGGCCCTGCCCATCAGGAAGGCCAGAGGCATGATTGCCACCAGCGAGGAGAAGAATGCCATCGACTCGTCATGAGCGACGTAGGAGAAGTAGCAGGTCGCAGGCAAAGCCAGCAGTAGGATGTTCAGTTTGGTGTCCCTCGGATCCATCGCGCGGACCCAACTAATCTGGCCTCCGGACATGCCGCTCGTACCCACGGCTGATTGGGAGGATGGTCAATATTGCGCCGGCCACACGTAGCGTTCATGGCTTCCCTACCGGCCGCCGGAACGTGAGTGGTGGCTTTCGCTTGGCTCTGACCGGGACGCCTGGGACTGGCAAGAGCACCTTGGCACAGGCGCTCTGCGATGCTGGCTTCGAGGTGGGCACGGTGGAATCCCTAGCAGAACAGCACGGCCTGCTTGGGGATGTAGATTCCTCAGACGGCGCACGGGTCATCGACACCGACGCCTTGCACGACGTGCTCGTGACTCCTTGGGAATCGCCTCCTGTGGGGCCTTCTGTGGTGGATGGTCACCTATCCCACCACCTGCCCTGCGATGCGGTCGCGGTGCTGCGCTGCTCGCCGGACATCCTTGAGGCCAGGCTGACTGACAGAGGGTATCCCGAAGGTAAGGTCCAGTCCAACTACGAGTGGGAGCTCCTAGGTGGTGCTTGGAACGAGCGCGAGGGAGATTCTCCCTGGCGTGAGTTCGACACCTCCGAGTGCAGCATCGGCTCGGTCGTCGCCTCGCTCGGCGACTGGATAGCAGATGGCTTCAAGCCAACCAGCCCCGGCTCGTTGATTGACTGGGTTGCCAGTATGGAGGAATGAGGATGTTCGAGAGGTTACGAGGGACTTGGACCAAGGCAATCGAACCGTTGGTTCTCAAAATGGGGAATCTTGACCCCGGGGTACTGACTTGGAGCAGTCTCGTCATCGCGATCGGCTCCTTCTGGCTAATCTGTGGTGCGGGTCTCGATGGTGACGGCGCGGTGATGATTGGGGCCGCCGTCCTCATGATCATGCTGGCAGGAGTTCTGGATGCGCTCGATGGTGCTCTGGCCCGGCATCAGGGCATCGCAGGACCGTACGGCGACTTCCTCGACCACACCATCGACAGGGTCGTCGATGTTGGTCTCCTGATTGCAATCGGGATGAACTCGGCGTTCGTCAGCGACCCGAGCTCGGGGGCCGTCGCAGCGGTGTTGACTCTGTTCGGATCCTACATGGGGACGCAGGCCCAGTCTGTGGGCCTAGACAGGATCTACGGCGGCTTCGGCCGCGCCGACCGCATGGTGCTGACGGTGGTCTGCCTGTTCGCCGCCGCTTGGCAGGCACACTCAGGAGGGCTGGGGATTGATTTGTCTGACGCGGGCTACCCCAGCTGGCTCGTGCTGGGCAACAGCCACCTCAACGGCATGACTGCCGCTCTGGCCATCTCCGCCTGGGGAGGGGTCTACACATTCCTCTCCCGCTTCGTCAACGCACGCAGCCAACTGCTCGGATAGTGGCCTTGTTGCAGCCCCGATGAAACACGCCTTGCCCGCCGAAGGCGGGGGGTAACGGTTATCCTCTCTACGACTCGCCTCGGTCTCGTGGACATCGTTGAGAGAGCTGCGGCTTTTGATCCCAATATTGTCAAGCCAAGCGACCAAGGTGACAAGAAGAACGATGCGGAACTGAAGAGTTTACTCAAATCACTACAGCCAAAGATACGAGTGTTCGGCTGTGGAGGATGCGGTTCGAACACCGTGGCTAGACTAGAGCTTGAGGGCCTGTTCGACGGGACGTACGTCAGGGGGCTGGCGGTCAACACCGACGCCCAGCACCTGCTCAGGGTCAACGTGCAGGACAAGGTGCTGATAGGGCGCTCTGCCAGAGGCAGGGGCGCTGGCGGCGACCCGGAGAAGGGCGAGCAGGCGGCTTACGAGTCCGAGCGGGCTCTCAAGACTGAGATCGAGGACTGCGATCTGGCATTCATCACAGCGGGACTGGGAGGTGGCACTGGGACAGGGAGTGCACACGTGGTCGCTCGGCTGGCCAAATCGGCCGGGGCTCTGACCATCGCTGTGGTGAGCTATCCCTTCATTTCGGAAGGGGCGCTGCGAAAGCAGAATGCAGAATGGGGCTTGGAGAGACTGCGGGAGGTGTGCGACACTGTGGTCGTGCTGCCCAACGAGCGTCTTCTCGAGGTCGAGGGGGTTCGTGACCTCCCGCTCGACGCTGCATTCCGCGTCGCAGACGAGCTTCTGATGAGGAGCATTGCAGGGGTCTCCGAGATGCTCTCGAAAGAGGGTGTTGTCAATCTCGACTTCCAGGACCTGCGCTCAGTGATGGAGAACGGTGGCGGGGTGGCTGTCATCGGGCTCGGCGAGGCACGTGGCGAAGGCCGGGCCGAGAAGGCCACCGAGGAAGCCCTAGAATCCCCGCTCCTCGACATAGACATCTCCGATGCTAGAGGGGCGCTGGTCAATGTGGTCGGTGGGCCGACGCTGTCGCTGGGCGACGCCGAGCAGTGCGCCAAGCTAATTCGCGAGAAGGTGAATCCCTACGCCCGGATTATCTGGGGTGCCACCACCGACGACAGCATGGGGGATGACCTCAGGGTCCTGCTCGTGCTGACTGGCGTGAAGAGCGAGCAGATAGACGGGGCCTCGAGGCACACCCAGATGCGCAACCTCAGGGACCGTACTGTAGAGTTCGTGAACTGAATGGTGCTCAGATTCGTTTTCGAGCCCCTTAGGGCTCGCCCGGCGTGCTTAAATGGGGTCTGTCGGTCGCCGGGTCGCTTCGAGGGTTAGTGATGGCTATCGAGAGTTCAAACGTGGGTCCTATCGAGGACACCGTGCAGGGTTGGCAGGACGAGATAGAGGGGCGCGTTCGCAGCCTCCAGACCGGATCCTACGCTCGCATCCTCAAGATGGCGAGGAAGCCGTCCAAGCAGGAGTTTCGTCAGACTGTAATCGTCTGCGGCATCGGGATGTTCGTGCTCGGTGCAATCGGTTTCTTGATGCTGTGGCTCATGGACAGCGCCTTCCCTTCATTCTTCGATTGGCTGACCGAGTGAGGTGATTACATGTCAGATGCGTTCACAGTCTACCTCCGAAACGCGGAGAGTGTGCTGCTGATGCAGCGCGCCGACGGGGTCGCAGACTTACCCGGCGCTTGGGACGGTATCTATGGAATCGGGGATCCGGAGGACCTCGATGCCGTGGTGGCCAGGATTACCGAGGTCACGGGAATCGAGGCTGAGAGCCTGCAGTACGTTCGTTCCGGTGGAGCACGCGGCCTAGCCTACGAGAACCGTCTCGAAGAGGTGACCCCGATGCTCTTCGTCAGCTCCGTCGAGGAGGTCGATGTCCGGGGCCTTTACAAGGGCTACGAGTGGGTCGACCCGGGTACCATACAGGAGAGGGAGTACTCGACGCCGCAACTGCGCGAAATGTACGGCGATGTCTCCTCTTACCTCTACATACTCAAGACATCAATCGGGCAGGAGCAGAATGTCGCCAGGGAGATTCAGGCTCGGCTCTCTGGCACCGGCACGCTGAAGGACATCCAAGACGAGATCTTCGGGGTCCTGAGCCCCCACTTCATGCGTGGCTACATCTTCGTCGAGGCCTCGGCCTTGCACCATGTCGAGAAGCTCATCGGTCGGGTCGGCGTCTCGACCACGCCGATGAAGAACTGTCGTAAGGTGCTCGATGGCGAGTCCCCTCTGGGCGATGTGCTACCGTACCTCGAGCCCAAGGCCGCGACGGCCGGCATCGAGGAGGGAAGCATTGTGGAAATCCACGGCGGTGCCTTCAGAGGTCAAGCGGCTCGCGTGACTCGCGTCACCGAGTCGAAGGAGGAGGTCACGGTCGAACTCTTCGAGGCCGCGGTTCCCGTCGCCCTCACGGTGCGCGCTGACCAAGTCAGGGTCACCCAACGCGTCGAGTAGGGCTGAGGGGGCGCCCTACGGGCGCTGCATCACTCTCAAATAGGGAAAGCAGGTCGGCGGGGCGCACTAATAGGGGGTCATTACGCATGTCTGCACGCAACGAAACGCCGCACAAGGTGATTCAGATGCTCGGGCAGAAGACATGTAACGGCTCTTGGGAGGAGTCAACGGAGAACCTGACCATGGATCAGGTCAAGCAACTGGCAGAGGACCAGAAGGACCGGTTGACGGGCGCCAACCTTTACGCCCGCTGCCGCGAGGTCATGGGCACCTGCGTCTCCATGAGAGTTAATGTCCAGGGCATGACGCCAAAAGATGCCCTACAAGCGATGAGTGAGGGTGAGTTTAGCGAACATTTCAGTTAAGATTCACGAATTGCGGGAGAGGGTGACCTCGCTGACCGCGGAGGTGAGAAAAAATGCAGGATAATATTCAGAACGCGATTCAACAGGCTCTCGACGAGTCTCCCGAGCGCAAGTTCGTCGAGTCGGTGGAGATTGCCTTCACCCTCAAAGACGTCGATCTGAAGAATCCGGCGAACAGGATTCAGGAGGAGGTTCGCCTGCCCACTGGCAGAGGCAAGCCGGTGCGCATCACGATGTTTGCCGGCGGCGAGATGGCCACCAAGGCAAAGGCCGCTGGCATCGATGTCATCGACCCATCGACAATCGAGGATCTCGGCGGCAATCGCCAGCAGGCCCGCAAGATGGCCAACAAGAGTGACTTCTTCCTGTCCGAGATACCTCACATGGGGACGGTCGGGAGGTTTCTCGGAGTCGTGCTGGGTCCGCGTGGCAAGATGCCTCGCCCGGTCCCTCCCAACCTAGACCCTGGTATGATGGCCACCGGGCTGAAGGACACCGCCATGGTCAGGTCGCGAGACCGTATCACCTTCCACACCGCATTGGGCTCCCGCGAGCAGGGGGTGGACGATCTCACCGCTAACGCGATGGCCATCTGGAACAGGGTCACTGGCAAGCTGGAGAGGGGTGCTGGAAACATCCGCTCGTGCTACATCAAAACCTCGATGGGTCCCTCAATCAAGGTGGAGGTGACGGAATGATGGCCAAGGCTGCACCCTGGAAGAAGGACCGGGTGACCGAGCTCACGGAAATCCTCTCGGGTGACGGGATAGTGGGGATCGTCGATATCGGCGGAGTCCCTGCCGGCAATATGTTGGGTATGCGCAGCTCGCTGCGTGAACAGATGACTATGACCATGGCCAAGAAGACCCTAATCAGGCTGGCTTGGGAGGAGGCCGGTCTGTCCGGCGAGCATCTCGAGGAGTTGCTTGAGGGGGCAGTCCAGCCGTGCATCGTGCACTCTGGCAGCCTGAACGCCTTCGAGTTGTTCGCCGAACTGGACAAGACCCGTCAGGGTCGCGCGGCCAAGGAGGGCGAGAGGGCCCCCCTAGACATCGTGGTCGAGGAGGGGCCGACCGAGTTCGGGCCCGGCCCAATCGTCGGCGAGTTCAACGCGGTCGGCATACCGGCCAAGATAGACAAGGGCAAGGTCGCAATCCAGAGGACGGTCACCGTCGTCAACGAGGGGGACACCATCTCCGGCGACCTAGGCATAATGCTGGCCAAATTGAACATAACCCCCATCGAGATTGGGCTAATCCTGACCGGTGCCATCGAGGGTGGCATAGTGTTCCCGTCCTCGTCTCTGAACCTCGATCTTGATGGCTTCAGGAGCGATCTCATCTCAGCCACCTCAGGTGCCTTCAACCTAGCATGCAACACCCGATGGTTCTCCACGGCCACCATGCCCACACTGCTGTCCAAGGCCAGCGGCGAGGCGATGGCGGTCGCCGTAGAGGCGGGCGTCGTCAACGACGAGACTGTTTCACTCTTCATCACGCGCGCAAACGCGCATGCAATGGCCATCTCTGGCCAATTAGATTCCTCAGCGCTCGAGAGCGCTGACGCCGCCGCCTCCGATGCGGCTGACTCGGATTCTGGTGCTGAGGCACCAGCCGATGAGGAAGAGGGGGAAGAGGAGTAAGCCGAGTCAACGGCCCGGGTGATTCCTCAAATGGAAAAAAAGGTGAAAAAAATGGAATATGTATATGCTGCAATGCTACTGCACTCTGCTGAGAAAGAAATTGACGAAGACGCTGTCAGCGCGGTCTTGACCGCTGCTGGTGTGGATGCCGACGGGGGCCGTGTGAAGGCCCTAGTCGCATCACTGGGCTCCGTCGACATCGGTGAGGCCATGGCTACCGCCGTGGCTGCTCCGGTTGCTTCGGCCGCGCCTGCCGCCGCTGGCGGCGGTGGCGGAGAAGCGGCTCCGGCTGAGGAAGCGGCTGCAGAGGAAGAGCCTGAGGAAGAGGGCGGGGGCTTCGAAGGCCTCGGCTCGCTCTTCGGCTAGTCCCGCAGGGAAAAAACGGCTTGACGCGAAGGCGCTATGGGCGAGAGCCTAGAGGCCGAGGCGATGGCGTCGAGCAGGCTGCTTGAGATTCCAGTCAGCGTCACTCCCACCGATGCCATCCGCGCCATGCGCGAGATTGGTGAGTCGCGCGGATGGGAGATGCGTCGGATCCAGGAGTCCCGGATGGTCCACAGGTGGGCAATAGTGGTCCCGATTTCCAGACAGGCGAGGGTACTCGGCCTAGTTGTAGAGGGTGGTGAGGCCTCGGGTCTCTCGATACGCTCCTGGTCCTACGTTCCCGGTTCGGCGGGGAGGCTGTCGACCGTGTCGTTCGAGGTCCCACGCGAGATGGAGGAGGATGTTTGGGGCTCCTTGCTCAGGGAGTGGACTGACTCACTGCCTCGCTGCCCCTGGAGGTGGAGCTTCGGTGAGCGCTCGATGATTGGTTACTTCCTGCCTGAGTTCAGGCGCTCGAGGGTGATGTTCCGGGGCGAGGGCGTCGATGTCGGTGACTGGCAGGGGAGCGATTCGACTGAATGATGGATTTATCCGCAAGTGGCACTTGTCTCCATCATGAGTCTCAGGTCACTGCCGATTGTGGTAATGCTGCTGTGCGTATCCCTCTCTGGGTGCATCTCGGGTGATGACGTCGACGACTTGTCGGATGATGACGAATACATCGATGACGAGACTGATCTCCTCGATCCCGAGGAGGATGGTTACTGCGGCGACCTAGATGGGGACGGAGAACCTGATTGTCCCCTCAGTGGCTATACTCCTGAGACGAACCCTTGGTGGTGCAACTCTACTGGCATTGGAGGGCATCATGTGGATTCGGCATATGAGCTGATGACTAAGGGAGAGCTTGGTCCGGAATTGTGTGAGACTCTGACATACGAACTGAAGGATGCGATAGAGTGGGCCGCCCAATGGCCGACTCTAGGTGATGCCGAGGATGCCGGTTACACGATGACAGTAGAATATGTCGAGGGCATGGGGACCCACCACGTAATGCTCAATGACTTCTCAATGGATAGTCCTGAATTCGATTCCCAAGACCCGGAGTTCCCTGGAACAATAATTGACGATGTGTTTGAGCACGACAGACCTGAATTTCTGATGTATGGAGGAGAGGAGAGGGACTCAGAGTTAGTCGGTTTCGCTTGGTTCGTCCACGCCCCGGCCGATTCACCTCCAGAGGGTTTCACAGGAGATAACGACTGGTGGCACCGTCATCCCTCCATGTGCATCCGACCTAGCGATTTCCTATTGAGAGGATCAGACCTCGACGAGGAGACTTGTGACAATAGGGAAGGAGTTAATGTCAATCTAGAAGAGTACTGGATGGTACATGCTTGGATAATCAGGCCCTGGCTGACCTACGACGACGTGTTCACCAACCACCATCCCTGCCTGCTTGAGGGTGGTCCAGAGCAGGATTTGGAAGCGGATTGCTGGGCAGAGAGCACCGAGCACGTCGGCCATGACATCTGAGATTCGACGAATCGGGGTCTGGCGAACCCATAGGCGGAGTGTTTGATAGGGAGCGCACTGAGGGAGGTGCTGAGAGGAATGGACTTCGAGGACCTAGTCAATACGCCGAGAAAGATGAGGATCCTAGGCATCAGCGTGGCCTTCATGCTGGCTTTCCCGCTGTACTTCCAACTCGTGCCCTCGTTGCTCGATGACGACATGCTGGTGGGGGGCTCATCGGGTCCCTCGGGCGACTGGGAGGTCGGTTTCGTGGAGACTCCGATAACCATGCAGGAATCGCAGGTGATGGGTGATGGGGACACTCACGACACCTTCTTCGATGTCATGTCGGAGTTGAACATCGGCTATGTCGAGTTGAATGTCGACTGCAATGACAACGACGATCCCGGCCCTGGTTTCACGGACAGCGCCGAGGGCAGTAGCGACGTCAGCAGCGTTGGGGGTGAGTTCGAGGACCAGACTGACGAAGGGCCGTGCTCAGGGGGGGATTCCGGATTCACGCTGAGATGGGACGTCACTGACAACTACACCGGCGCAAACTACACCGCCGTCGGGATGAGCGAGTCCGAGATCAAGCAGGCCTGGGATGATGGAGGCATGGGCAGGGGGACCTGGGCCGCGACGATAACCGCGGACATCAGCTCCCCACCGTCCCCTCTGGGCTCGATAGTCGACTCCGACGAGGAGTACGACATCACCTGGACCGCGATGACCTACGAGTTGGTGCTACAGCCAGTAATCGAGGTTGAGGCCTAATCAGGTCTTGGCGTAGATGCTTATCACATCGCCATCCTGAACTTCGTGTTCGGCGCCGATGACCCTAGAACTCCTAGCGTCAACCGCCCTGATGAAGCCGTCACCGAGGTCGGAGTGGACTGCGTAGGCCAGTCCCTTCGCGGTCGTGCCCTGCTCTACCAAGAGGGCGTCTGGGAGCGTGTTGCCGTCGCCATCGACCCAGTGGGTCTCGTCCTGGACCGGGTACGCCACCCTGCGAGACAGCGTGCCGAAGACCACTTCGGAGAGCAGTCCGACGAGCCCTCCGCCATCCCAGACCAGTGACTCGCGGATTGCGGCCAGAGCCTTCCTCTGGGCCTGCGACAGTCTCTCCTCTCCCTCTTGGGTTATCTCAAATTCGGATTCCCCGGGACTGCGTTCGATAAGGCCTGCTTGCGAGGCCCTGCTCAGGGCAAGCTCGGCCTCGGCGCTGGTAGCGACCAGCACGCCGCCGTCGCTCCCAATCATCTCCGCCAGAGGGGCCCAGGAGCCTGACATCGCCAAGTCCGCCTTGTTCGCAGCGACCGAGATAGGGAAGAGTTCGCTGCGGATGGCAGACGACATCGATTTCATCTCGGCCTCACCCCAGTCCCAAGGCACGTCTGCATCGGGATGCCCCGAGCGAACGGCGTTGAATCCGGCGACCACGTGGTGCTCGGTGGCACCGATGCCGGTGAGTTGCTCGACGGCGTAGTCAATCAGGGCCCTGTCGCCCTCGGCCTGAGCTTTTCTTGCGCCACGCTTCCAACCAGTGCTGAGGATGCCCGCTATCCACTCCTCCAGCTCGTTCACGAGGAACCTGTGCTCCTCTATCGGGTCGGAGCCACCGCTGCCGACCGGGTTGCCGTCGATGTCCGTGGAGCCCGAGACATCCACGACTTGGATCAGTGCGTCGCACCTCGCTAGGTCGGAGAGGAACTGATTGCCCCTTCCCTTGCCCTCATGAGCCCCGGGGACCAGCCCGGCCACATCCACTAGGGTGACAGGTACCAGTCGGCGGTGATCGGTGCACGAACCCGAGTTCGGGGTGCAGATGCTACCTCGCCTCGGGTCGTCCTCGGCGCTCGGCTCGAGTCTGCCTGTCTCCTCCCTCCTCGCGCGTAACTCGGAGCAGGCACACACGGATGGCAATGGCAGCCATGCAACGCCAACATTCGGTTCGATGGTCGTGAACGGGTAGTTGGCGATGTCTACGGGAGTCTGTGTCATCGCCGAGAAGGTGGTCGATTTGCCCACGTTCGGCTTGCCGACCAGACCTATGCGCATGCCATCCCCCGAAGGTGAAGCGAGGTTCTCGCTCTCAAGGTGACGGTCGTCCGGATTTCACAGCTCGGTGGGGCCGCCGGCATCGTCGCTCTCCCCCACGGGCACCACCGTGGTGTCAAGGTCAGCCCCCCCTGCTAGGATCTTCCTCACCGAAGTGGGCGTCACTAGGGAGTAGTCATCCATGGTAATCGAGCTGGAGGTGGCCCTATCGGCATCCGCCATAGTGCCTCGGAACAGCCCGCTCACCGCGTTGAGGCTGTGCATTATAGCCCCTACAGTTGTACCGTAGAACAGAATCGCCCCGACCGCCTGTACGTCGGCGGAGAGGGCACTCGGGTCTTCCACGGCGGCCTCGATAAGTGACATGTCAATCAAGTCGGACATCACGCTCACCGTGAGGCCGAGCAAAGCGCCGCCGCCCATCATCCAGTAGGCCCAGCGGGCACGGTTGCGCGACAGCAGGCTCCTGCCGGTGACTGTCGGGAACAGATGCAGGGCGGCACCCAGCGAGAACGGTACCAAGACAAGCCAGATGGCCATCAGCAGCATGGTCGCGGACATGCCGGAGAGCTCGGGCGCCGCTGATAGTGCATCGGACTGAACGAACAGGCATGCAGCTGCTAACGGCAGCAGCATGGAAGCGCCTAGGTTCAACTCGGAGATGCCCGCAGAGTCCGGGTTCTCGATGAAGGCGTCACCGCCTCTCAGAGTCATCATGAGATTGGCTACCAGAGCCATGACCGGAATCATCGCCAGAGCCATCAGGAACGCCATTGCTATGCCGTCCTGGGAAGATGGTTGGAGCTGCTCGAAGGTGACTCCGAGCATGTCGGCTGCCATCCTCCCGTTACTGGCGCCGAGCGGGTTGACGGTTGCCAGCGCACCCACCAGCGTAGCTGCCCCCAGCGATCTCGACCACAACGGGTTGCCAGAAGCGCTCGATGAGACGTACAGGGCGACGCCGGCCGCCGTTGCAAAGAAGAACGTGCCTCCAACCATCTGAGCCAGCAACCACTGACCGGTCCCGGTCTGGATGCTGCCTGTGAGGACGGTGGCCACTACCGAGATTGGGTCTGCCAGTACTCCCATCATGATGAGCCATCCCGGGATTGGCAGGGCGCCCTTCCTCTCAGAGACCGTCAGGAGCAGGTTGATGGCGACGGCGACGAATCCCAGTGTGTGCATGGCCGTGCCGATTAGGAAGATGTTCAAGCCCAGAATCACCGAGTCGTGGGCAGCGATGACCAGGATGACCACCGCCAAGGTCCACAGAAATGAGACTAGGGTGGCGTTCCTCTCGCTGGCTAGGTCGGTTCCGCTGAGGCGGGGGATGATGTGCAGGCTGGAGCCGACCAGCAGCATCCCGACGCCGCCATACAGCGCCGCGAAGTTGGACGCGTAGAGAAGCGAGCTGGCTGTGGGGTCGTAGCCCCATGCCGAAAGGCTGTGTAGAGCGGTCGGGTCCTGCTTCAGCCACAGGCCCTCGAAGGCCAGCGTCGACGCCGCTATCAGCCACAGCATACCTTGGATGAACCAGGCCTTGGAAGCCGAACCCTCCCGGTCCTCGACCAGATCAATCCCCGGGCCTAGGGCCTTCTCGAGCATGAACAGTGACATCGACTTGGTCACATCGTTGAATATCGACAGGCCGTTCTGCATTAGGAAGTAAGTTAGCAGCATCAGCCCCCAGAAGAGGAACATGGAAGTCAGGGCCTGATCGCCGCTGACGATATCCAGAATCTCCCAGTTCACTGCCATCACAACGCCTCACTCGCTCGTCGCTTCCGTCATCATGGTGGCGATGATTGCGAACACACCAATCATGACACCTAGGATGAAGAACCAGATTCCGGAGTCAAACACTCCCTCGAAGACAGGTAGAATCTCGGAGATGACCGGGAGGTCCCTGCCGGGGTACAGGATTCCGTGGAGCACGAGGAGAGCCAGAGAGGTGACAAGCCCAAATGCTAGGATTACCCAGGACGAGGAGGGTTCGTCCTCGCCTTGGATGAACTCGCCGACAGTACCGGAGCCGCCCTCAGACATCTCAGTCCCTCTGTCCCAGCCAATCGGGACGCATCTACCACCGAAGATTGCCCCTTAAGCATTGGGCGAGGGACTATGTCCCTCGTCTAGGGTGCCCGACAGAGGTCGACTGCTGAGCCGCGTCTGTCCCTGCCGGTCCCCATCTGGGCCGGCAGGTAGAGGTCGCTGTGGACCTCGGCTCTCCAGACTCCCCTGCACTGGCAATCGAGATTAGCGAACTCGCGGATGTCCGCCGAGACCGAGTAGCGCTCTATCGCGGCGACCACGTCGGCGTCGCACGAGCCACAGTTGTGAGCTCCCCTTGGCCTGCCACCCGCGGTTGGGTGGACGATGATGCGGGCGCCGGACTCGGCGATGTCATCGTGGGTCCTCTCAAGCATCTCCACCAGTGACCACAGCCAAGGCGGGCGGTACTCGCGGTTGCGGTACAGCCTGTCGACGATGGTTCCTCTCTGGATGTTCATCGGGTTGACCGAGACGTCTTCGGACAGCGGCGCGACCTCGCTGACCCACTTGCTGGTGAGCTCAAGCGCATCGCCCTCTGACATGAACGGGGGCTTGAACAGGAGGTACGTCTTGACCCTCAGGCCATTCTCCCTGAGCATATCGATGGAGCGGTGCCACTGCTTGGTCGAGAAACCCTTGTTGACGTGAAACCGAAGGACTGCGTCGTCGTATGCCTCTAGTCCGATGGCCACCGTGCAGCCAGGATGGCGTTCTGCCACCCAGGCGATCTTCTCCGGAGTGCACATCTGGGCCTGAGCCTCAATCACCAGATGCAGTCCTCTCTCGTAGGTCTCCTTGAGTATCGCCTCCTGCCACTCGGGAGGGTTCTCACGATCCTCAAAGAAGGTCCCCGATGTGTACACCTTGACCATGCTGCAGCCCTCGAAGTCGTCGAGCCTGAGCTTGGCCTCGTCCCACTGGGCGAACAGGTCGTCGGCGGTGACGTCGTCGCGGACGTCGTTGAAGTAGCCGCAGAACGTGCAGCCGGACTTCCACCACCAAGCGCATCCGCGGGTACGGAAGATTACCGTGGCGGCGGTGCAGTGGGTTCCGTCGGGCAGAATCTCCGGTGTCTTGTAGACCGTGGCCGGCTCGGTCGCGTCCCACGACTCCCGCCTCCTCACCGATTCGGGAGTGTTCTCGGGGGCCTTGACCAGGTGGTGCACCTTGACGGCCTTCGAGCCATCACCCAGCATCCCTGAGGCCTGTGCCATGGAACTGCCGTCACCGGCGACAACTTGAGGATGCCGTAGACGATGCTTTAGGGTCCCAGCGGGGTGACTGAGGCGCGAGGAGAGTCAGATGCGCGGCTTCCACCACATCCAGAACGTCCTGTCAGTGGTCGTGATGCTGTTCATCGCAGTAATCTGGGGGGTGGCAGCGGCCCCGGGCTACCTCATCGTGATGTGGATCAGGGACCGCGTGGTCGGCGAGGGTCTGCTGTTGGAGGCAGTCGGAACCGGCATCGGATTCGGCCTGGGCTACCTGTTCTGGGGCATCTGCATGGTCATGCTGTGCGGCCTGCTGGGCGGACTGCTACGACCTCGTCTGGATGAGGGGCGCGTCCCACTACAGTCCTTCACCACCATCCAATGGGCGTGGTCGATGATCTTCCATCGCTCCGCGCTGCTCTTTCTGTGGGTCATGGTGCCCTCGTTCCTTGGCAACACCTACTACCGCCTGATGGGGGCCAAGATTGGGAAGGGGGCTCAACTCAACACGGACAACATCAACGATGCTGGGATGGTCACCCTCGGGGAGGGAGTGGTGATGGGCGGTCATGCCACCATCAACGCGCACCTCACAGAGAAGGGTGAGCTTGTCCTATCTCCAGTCAGGGTCGGTGACGGTGCCTTGCTCGGTACAGGCAGCATAGTCCAGCCCGGTTGCGAGATTGGAGCTGGGGCGGTCGTAGCATCTAGGGCAGTTGTGCCGAAATGGACCAAAATACCCCCTGGAGAGGTCTGGGCCGGGATACCGGCTAAATGCATCAGGCTGGCTGACGGTACGAAACCGGGTGATTGAATGACCAAGTGCAAAGGCTCGAAAGAGGATGGATCTGTTTGTGGTCGCCCAACGATGTACAAGTCAGCTTTCTGTAAAAAACACCGTTCTCAGGATCCTTCTTTCACCGTCTGTATTGGAAAACATATGATTGGAGAAGGGAAACCCTGCACTAGGGAGGCCATGACTGGGTTGCTCTTTTGCCGGGCGCACAGGGCCCAGCTTGCGGACATCGAGAAGCTCCAGTGTCCTAGAGGCTGCGGCCAGCTTCACCTTCGACTGTCAAACAACAACATGTACTTCCATTGTAGAAAATGCAAGGGCGCTTTGCTAGACTCCAAGATGTTAGAAACTAAGCTTTCAGAGAGAGCAGATATGCTCAATGAACTTCTTGAGAATGGTGAAGAATGCTCGCTGAGGTGCCCTCGGTGCGAGGGTCTGATGCTAGAAATTAGAGTGGTCTACGAAATGCCCAAGGGAGGTGGAGGTGGATTAGCGAATGTTGGAGATATTGGCCATCCAGGCGCGCTTATTGGGATTATACTCATCGTAGTTGTTGTTGCGGCTATTTCAGCGGCTGCCCAGTCGAAAAAGAAACGATCAGAGGATGAGAATGACGAATTCACAGGCCCTAACATGGTAATCGATGGGTGCCGGGATTGTGGCACCTTCTGGTTCGATGCAGACGAAATGGGAATTGTCAAACAAAGCCTTTCCATCAAGGGGACGACCAAAGAGGAATTGTCCGCTTCCCAGAAGGCAGAAAAGGCGGACATGGAGGAATTGCATTTGGCGGCCAAAAGGGAGGCGGCAATGCTGGGGGCCAGTTGTATGCACTTCGAGGAACGTGGGATGCCACCGGCTTTGGAACAGTGTAAAAGGCCCAAGCATCGCGACACTGAGTACTGCTACATGCACCAGCCGAAGTGATCAGGACTCGTCCTCGTCGGCGTCACCCTCGTCATCGCCGTCAACTAGGTCCTCGGCTGCGTCCTTGACCGCATCGAGGGTTTCCTCCATGCGATCCCTAAACGACTCTTGAGCGTCCACAATCGTCTTGGCAGCCTCGACGGCCCTGTCGATCATCGTGTAGCGGGTCTGGATGGCCTCGTTCAGTTGCTCGAACAACTGCATGTGCTGGACGTACCAGTCGTCCCGGGCCCCCAGTTCGGCAGTTGCGACCCGATTGGCCTCGTCGAGCTCCTCGGTGACCTCGAAGACGCGGCCGAGACGCGCCTTCTCGCGGCTGTACAGCTCCTCCATCTTCTCGAGTTCCGGCTCGAGGTGCTCGACCCTCTTCGAGGACTTGGCTCCCTCAATCTCGACCTCGTGAATCCTGGCCTCCTTCTCTGACAGTAGTGACTCGAGGCCTTCCTTGTCGATCTCCTTGTCGATGGCCTCCTTCTCCATGACCTCTATGATGGCGTTTCTCTCGGCCAACTCGTCCTCGACCTTCTTGTAGGCCACATAGAGCTTCTCGAGGCGGTCGGTCTCCTCGGCCAGCCTCTCCTCGAGTTGGCGCATCTGGGCCTCGGGCGTGATGCCTCCCTCTTCCTCACTCATACGAGCCCTCAAGGGGCTCGACCGGTGCATCTGCTTTAACCTCGGCGGAGTCTGTATTGCCGCAGCACGGGGTTATTGGGTTCATCGGGAAACTGCAGCCACGGTAGCAGACAGCACCGCAGTGAGCCTCTTTGAGGCCGGGATGTGGAGTTTCTCGTCAGGGCCGTGGGCGTTGTTTCCGGGCCCTCCCGTGCCGGTGCACAGGAACTGCGCGTCCGGGTACTTGCCCTGAATCATGGCCAGGAAGGGGATTGTCCCCCCCAGCCAAATGGTCATCGGAGGCAGCCCGCTGATGGCTATCGCTGCATCTGACAGGGCCTTCTCGGCGCCGGGAGAGAGTGACGGGGCGCGGAACCCGTCGGACACCGCATCGGGGGTGAATGTCACCTTGGCACCATAGGGAGGGTCCTCCTCGAGGATCCTCTTGACCTCGGAGATGGCGGCCTCGGAGTCGGCACCGGGGGGGACTCTGAAACTGAGTTTTAGGTCGGTGTTGGTCCTCAGGACGTTGCCTGCCGTCTGTATGGGGGGCATGCCATCGGCCCCAATGACCGACATGCAGGGCCTCCAGTTCATGTTCAGCATCATCTCGGCCGCGCCCGGCGTCTGTGGCTGCATCCCGTCGACCACGGGCAGATCGTCCCACACGGTGTCCCCGAGCAGGTCGATCAGGGCGTCGGACTGCGCTCTAACTTCCTCGGTGATAGGCACGTGCATCTCGGGAATCAGCACCTCGCCGGTATCCGAGTCCTCGACCCTGTCGAGGAGCATCCTCGCTATCCTAAACGACGAGGGTATCACGCCGCCCCCGTGGCCAGAGTGTATGCCCTCATGGGAGACCTGTACCGATAGGGTGCCGGCCAGCAGGCCGCGCAGCGCATCGGTAACCCAGACGTGCTCGTAGTCACCGCCCCCTGTGTCAAGGACCACGATGAGGTCCGGGCTGCCTAGGTCGTCGGTCAGGGCGTCGAGGTACTCGGGGAGGTCGAACGAGCCGGACTCCTCGCAGGTCTCGATGATGAAACGGCAGGTTGGGTGGGCAACTCCCTGCTCCTGCAGCATCCTGACGGAGGTCACGCACAGGTAGCCCCCATATCCGTCGTCTAGCGCGCCACGGCCGAATAGCCATGGCTCTCTGCGAACCGCCTTCCACGGGTGCAGCCCCTCTGACCAGAGTTCCGGGCGGGCGGGCTGCTTGTCGAGGTGTGAGTAGAACAGCACCTCGCCCGGGCCAGTCCCCTCGATGGTCACCAGCAGGACCGGGCTACGCTCACCGATGCGATGGACCTGGTATGACATGCCATCGATTGGCTGGGAGTCGAGCCAGTCGCAGAACAGCTCCACGGTTGCGTCCAGATCCCCTGTCTTGGCCCAATCGGGGTCGAATCCGGGTGAGAGCGCGGGAATGGCCACGAAATCCATCAGGCTGGGGAGTATAGATTCCTCCCACAATTCGTCGCTGCGACGTGCCAGTGCTTCGAGGTCGGGCTGCATGGGTTCGTGTGGGGCCCCCAGCACATGGAGTCTTCGTCGGGGCACTCACTCCTCGGCGGGGCCGCAGATTGGCAGGGCGCCGCGATGGAACGGGCAGCTCTCGCAGATGTGGGCCGAGTCCGCTGTAAGCCTTGCGAAATCGGAGAGGGGCGCGTCTGAGTCCAGAGCCATCCTAGCCGACCTGGCGAGCAGTTCTTCGAGCTCCTGCAATGCCTGTTCCAGCATCTCCATCGGGTACTCCACCATCCTTCCTGTGACGCCGACCAAGATCGCGGGCGGCAGAACGGTCCTACAGCTCAGTCCGGCCACCTCTCTCGCCTCCTGTATGCTCTGCAGCGCCAGATAGTATAGGGCCAGTTGCATGCGGTGTTTGCTCAGTATTTCGATCTCGGCTTCGCAAGCGGGTCCCGCAACGTCCGAGCCGAGTGCCTTGAGGAGTCCTTCTGAGGAGTCCGAATCGACCTGTCCGGCGTCCTCGGTCTTCAGGTCGACGGCTCGGATGGTCGATTCGCCGCTGGAGGTCGCCGTGCACAGCACGAGGTCGATTATCCCGCTCATCTCGATGATGGCCTTGTCCACCCTAGCCAAGGGCTCGGGCCCATCTGTGCTCCAACGCTTCCTGATTGAGCCCTTGGTATCCGCTTTGAGGGCGATGTGGAACGGCATCTCGGTCCTGAGTCCCTCAAGCCTGTGGCCGTTAACCCGCTCGCTATGCACCATGCGGCCAACGGGGCCGGATCCGATGCGTTCGGCCATCGCCGTGACCAGCAGTCCCGTGCGCTTGAGGTCGGCGTCCGGTGGGAGTAGTTCGGCGAACGCCGTCGAGTGCGTCTTGGGGTCGAACAGGAGGTCTTCCCTGCGTTCCGTCCACGTCTTTGGTAGGGGCGAGCTGGCGGGTTCGCCGTCGAGGCCGGGGTTGCCTATACCTATCTCCACTATCCTGTGAAAGACGGTGCCCAGGGTCGCGGGATCTACTTTGGAGGGCATGCCCTTCGAGTGGCGCGCTCGCCCGCCGGGAGCTATGGGCTCGGGGCTCAGGCCGCCTCTGGTCTCCAGCCAGTGTCGCCGTCGGCATTCCTGAAACACCGGGAGTCTATTGGGCGAGATCCTGATCCTTGGGGCAGAGTCCGTCCTAGGGGAAGTGGCGGCATCGGCATCGGCCGACGAGCGGGCTGCGTCATCCAGCCTCTCGACACGCTGCAACGGAGTCAGCACCGACGACCCCTCAGACTCCCCGACGCAGTCCGGGTGGTGGAGCACCAGCATGCCAGGGAGGGTCGCTTCGCCACCGATGGATGCATTGGAGTACATCCTGGCCGGGTCGAAGGTTCGCTCGCCACGGGTTCGGATGGCAGAGTTGTCCTCGTCATCGACGTCGAGCCAGGGCGAGGCATCCTCGACCCGCCTCGAGGAGCCTTGGCGCAGCGACTCAATCCACATCTGGCCCAGTTGGGGGTTCTTCTTGTCGTAGGTCCAAGGCACCCGGAGGCCCTCTCCCTCGACCCACTCGGTCCCCCTGCTCGATCCCACCAAGATTAGTTTCTCCTCGGCGCGCGTGGCGCCCACGTACAGCAGCCTGCGGGCCTCGGCGTCCTTGCGCGCCTGGTGGAGTACGCGGACATGGGACCACAACGCGGAGTGCGGGGAGGGCTCGCTGGACCACGGCTTTGGGTTGCCCGCGAAGAGCTCGGGGGTGACTATGAGGCGACTGTTGTCTTCGTTCCTCATGTTGGTCTGCCTGTTGGAGAAAATGTCAGCCAGTACCACCACCTTGGCCTCGAGGCCCTTGGCGCTGTGGATTGTCATCACCCTGACAGCGTCTCCCGGGGGTATGGTGATGGCTTCGAGGGCGCCGGGGCTGCGCTCCCTGAGGTCCCGAATCCTGTCTGCGAGGACCATCGCGTCGCCCCCCGCCTCGGCTGCGAGCGACCTGATGACTTCGATGATCTGCTCGACGTCTTGTCGCGAGACGGAATCGGGGTAGGCGGTGAGGAGGTCGGACCTATCTATGGTCTCGTCGAGCAGGTCGATTAAGCGGCCCGCGGCGGATAGTTGGCGCCATCTCTCGACCAAGGTCCTCTGGGCCTCGCTGGAGCAGTGCCCGACGAGCCGAGTCAGCAGGTCCTCGCCACGCTGTGCGCCGCCGATGTAGTCCTGTAGCTCGGCATCGTCCATACCTATCAGGACGGAGCGGGCGACCCATGCGGCGTGGTGGCGTGACCTGGGTCTCGCGACGAGCTGTAGCAGTCCCTCGATCGCGTGCGCCGCAGGTCTGTCGAGCAGTCCTCCCTCCCGATCGGCCTGGGCCGGGATACCATGGTCGTGGAGGTGCCTGATGACGATGTCCCTGAGATTCGGCCTGGTGGGTAGCAGGATCATGATGTCGCTTGGGGGCACGGGCGCCTCCGCGTCCACCTGGTGCCACTTACCATCGGCCGACCGGACTCGTACCGGGGATCCTTCGATCAGACTGCCAACCCGTCGGGCTATCAGCAGCGCCTGGCGCTCGAGCGAGTCTGGCTTGCCAGCGCCGAACGGATCTAGGGGCTCGGTCAGGTCGGTGGAGGGGTTGGAGTCGCCCCCGGTGCTCAGCGGGCATATCCACTCGATGGCGCCGTGAGAGTCGTGCTTGTCGGGGCAAGCGAACAGCATCTGAGGGGTTGCGTAGAAGTCGCCGTTGGGGAAGAGTCGGTGCCTGTGAGCGAAGACGTCTTCCCACCATTCGTTCATCGCTCTCAGTAGTCCTCCACTGGTACGGTAGTTCACCTGTAGGGAAATCAGGCCCCTCCTACGGTTCTCGACCTCGGGCCCGCTGGGTGCGGGCAGCTCGCGGTCTGTCGCATCGAAGGGTATCCACGGGACGAGGTCCCTGCCCCCCTGCTCCATATGCTCGGAGGCGGTGGCTATACTGAGGGCGTGCGCGTTCCTCGGGTCGCGGCTGTGGGAGTCCTTCCTGAGCGCCGGCTTACGAGTCAACTCCGGGACGCTCTCCAACTCGTGGTCGTTCACCGTCATCAGCTGCCTCGCGAACTCTAGGAATCCAGTGACCTCCGCCTGTCTGAAGGCGTAGATGCTCTGCTTCACGTCCCCAACGTAGCACACCGTCGGCTGCCACGGGGTGTCAGGCGCGCTCGGCTCGCCCTCGTCCACTCGCCTCTCCCCCCACAGCCTCGAGAGCAGCCTCCACTGAAGCGGCGAGTTGTCCTGGGCCTCGTCGATGATGAAGGCCCTGTAGCGCCTCCTAATCGACCTCAGCAGTTCGTGCCTGCTCTCAAGGTCGGCGCGGATTGCGCCGAGGCTCGAGGCGGCTTCTCCGGCTCTGCTGGGATCCGCCTCCAGACGCCCGAGCTCGGCCACCCCCGCCACGCTTGCGGCGCCGCGCCCGCGGATGGGCTCGGTCGTACACTTTTGCCAGATGCTGGAAATCCAAATGGGTATACACCTGCGTGGTGGAAATATCGGCATGGCCGAGCAGTTCCTGAACAGCGCGAATATCGCCACTCGACTCAAGCAGGTGACTGGCAAATGAATGACGCAGCATATGCGGATGAACATTGCGTCCAAGGCCCTGTCGACGTGCCCAGTGCTGTACTCGGCCCTGAATAGCGCGCCCACTCAGACGACTGCTACCTGCCTTCTTGCGTCGACCCATACCGAGAGACACGGCTTGTCCTTCATCAGCTACATACCGAGCCCTGCGCTCAAGCCAGACCGCTATCGACTCCAGGGCTTTCTCGCCGATGGGCACCACCCGTTCCTTAGAACCTTTGCCCGTCACTCTGACCAATCGTTCATTGCGGTTGATATCGGCGAGATCCAGGCCTGTCAGTTCCGACAGCCGGAGTCCAGATGAATAGAAAAGTTCGAGAATCGCCCGGTCACGACAGGCAATATCACCGCCCGACGGGTCAATGTTCACCAAACTTTCTGCGGCATCTGGACTTAGCGTATGCGGCATCGGTTTCTCCGCTTTAGGTGCGGTCACACCGATAAATGGATTGTTGGCAAGTTTTCGTTCAGCGTACAGACGATCTTTAGATACTCGGCTTTCGTTCAGCAAGTAGTAGTAGAACTGCCGTGCCGCCGACAGTACCCGTTGTATCGACCGACTGGACAACTCCGAGCGATGCAGGAACACCGGAAAAGCACGCGCCTGCACGAATGTCAGTTGGCGAAAGTTATTCAGCCCCTGTTTCTCTACGAAAGCGGCTACCTTTGAAAGATCACGTCGGTAGGCATTGACCGTATGACTGGATAACCGCCGTTCGTATTGAAGGTGGTCAAGGAAGGCAGAAATGGGTTCTGATAATTCAGACATCAGCGCAGCCTGCAGCTGGTTTAACGTCGGCAGAGAATTGGGTTAACAGTGTCGAGCATGATTCAACTCACGCGACAGCGAGTTCAATTTCCCCACGGTATACGGTGGTCGCGGGACCACGCAGCCAGAGACCGTCACGACCGGACCAGCTAACTTCAACCATACCCCCGGGCAACTCGACCTCAACCACATCATCCACTAGCCCCTTTTGGCGAAAAACGGCCATTGCGGCTCCGGCACCACTGCCACAAGCCCTTGTCCCACCCACCCCACCCTCCCACACGCGCACCCTCAAGCGCCGCCGCTCCCACAACGAGCTCATCATCCTGAACAGCAATACCCGCGAACGATTTGCCGAGACGGATAACAACTCCTTCAATTCCTCCATCCCGAACCAGTACGTTTGTACCCGCGCCGAGTACCGTGAGGGGGACATCGACAGGCTTAGATTTCAAAAATATCTTTAAATCCTCCAAGTCCCATGGCCGGAACAGAACCTCTGCCGGCCCTCCAACCTGAAACCACGTCCCCTCCGCTAGAGCAGACTCGGCCCTGAGTGCACCCCGAGCCCCCGGCAGTCGCCGTAACAGTGGAGGGCGTTCAGGAGCGGCCGAGGACCTAATCGACTACC
>ERZ724560.15-NODE-15-length-29809-cov-3.553635_pt1 | contig 29809 bp, 25 predicted proteins | sample MGYA00375854_ERZ724560 | MGnify/ENA primary metagenome ERZ724560 (study PRJEB28725, sample SAMN03264854) | marine sediment metagenome | biome: marine pelagic biome; feature: marine oligotrophic desert; material: ocean water | place: Pacific Ocean:North Pacific... | reverse complement strand
TACTGGCTCAATAAAATCATAACTTCTGGATACCATGCCAAAAGCAGCAACAGGTTTAGCCATAGAAACAACTGTTTCACCATTTGAAATATTGATCATGCCTGGCGCTTTTAGGCTGTATGACCCCATTCACAAGACAGAAATAATAACAGCTAACAACCCCACTGAAAGTTGTCGTGACACCGTCAGCGTTAGCCTAGGAATCGAATTAACTAAAGTGATTATCAAAATGCTAGAGCACAATAAAACACCGATATGCAGGATAAATACCAGCATTTCAGGAGACCATTGGCTTCCTTGATGATAAATCTCAGTGATACTGTTTGCTGGTCCTTCAGAAAGTGCATTCACAGAAGAATAAGCCCATTGAAGATCAAACCAATTTTGCACTGCTGTGAATAAACTGGCTGTTACTGCAAAACCAAGAGCATAGCCAGATTGCCTTAAAACACCAAATAAACCAGAGACCATTCCAGCTCTTTCTGGAGGTGCGCTAGCCAACATCAAATTATTATTAGGTGAGAAGAATAATCCTGTACCTGCTCCTATCAGAGCCATGGCCGGTAAAACAGATAAGACCGTAGAATCAGCATTTACCAAGAACAATAGCATGTAACCTATCCCCGTCATCAAAGCACCGCTCATACATAGTTTTTCAGGGCCGGCTCGATCAGATAGATTGCCTGCAATAGGGCTAATTAAGAGTGTCGCTACAGCAGCTAAACCTAGAGCTAGTCCTGCATCCCATGCTTTCATCTCAAGACCATTAATCATAATGATTGGCAAAATAAACAAATAGACTGGAAAACTAGCAAAGACAGAAGCAAAGGCGATAGATGCTTTAGTAAAATCATTGCTTTTAGAAAACAGCGTTAAATCAATTAGAGGATCCTTGTGCTTTTTTTCTTGTCTGATGAATAAGTAAAATAATACGAATCCAGAAATAAATATAATCCAAACAAAAGGATCCAGATGATTATCTTCAACAGGTAATTTATTACAGCCATATAAGATTCCATACAATGAAAACGTTAGAAAAGCAGCCCCCAAATAATCATATGATTTTTGAGGCTCAGAAAAACGAAACGGTTTCTTAAAACCCAAAGCTAAAAAAGCAAGCAAGATTGCCAATATCGCAAAAGGAATTCTTGACCAAAAAATTGCGGTCCAGTCATAAGCATCAAGCAGCCAACCAGCAAAGACTGGTCCCATTACAAAACCTACAGCATTAGCAGCCTGAAGAATACCAAGCGCAGCCCCTCGTTTCTTAGGCCCATACATCGCAGTTGCAATTGCAAAGGTAGTGGGTAAAAAAAGAGCCATGCCAAACCCTTGGATAAATCTAAGTGTAATTAAGGTATTAGCATCTGGTGCCCATGAGCAGGCAATCATAGCTAGACTGTATATTAATGTGCCAAGCTGGAAAAATCTTGCGTGGCCTAGACCATCAGCCATTTTTGCTGCTAAAAGCATTGGGCCACTAGCTGCAATTAAGTAACCTAACGCAACCCAAACTATTTCACTGGTGCTGGAATCGAGTTTATCGATCATGTCCGGTATAGCGATAGGAGTGAAACTAGAGTCTAGGCTGGCCATAACTGATGACAACACCAGTGAAGACATAATCAAAAAAATACGTGCTTTTGATAGTTCCATTGCAAAAGACCTAATTAGTTTGTGTTTAAATTAATAGATTTTAACGTCGGGTATATTAAATAGAGACTTCCATTCTTTGGCAATAAGAATATCCATAAGTCGTGATTCTTTGCCTTCTTGTTTCTTCTCCATCTCATATTGCAATGTGATCAATGCCTCATCAACTTCTTCACCGAATAAGCTTCTCAGATATTCAGTTGGGACTCTTGGGTCTTCGGAAAACTCTCCGTCTTCATCAAAATTAGGTGGCAGCATTGGCGGAACATAAAAAACATTTGGTTCAGTTCCATACTCAGGATGCAATGGCAGAGCTACCTTCCATTGATAAACTAATTCATGAATCGGGCCATTTTCATCTTCAAGGAAACCAACGAATCTTAATCTTCCAGGACACTGTCTCGCACAAGCAGGTGCAACTCCCTCTTCTAGGCGAGGAAAGCAAAAAATACATTTCTGAGATTTGCCTGTAACGTAATTAAAATAGATCTTGTCGTACGGGCAAGCTTTATTGCATTCTCTAATACCTTGGCATTTATCCTCGTCAATAAGAACTACCCCGTCTTCTTCTCTTTTATATATAGCTCTCACTGGGCAGGCTTCTAGGCATGCTGGCTTTGTGCAATGATTGCACATTCTTGGTAGATAGAAGTGATAATTATTTGGATAATCACCTGAGCTTGTATCCTCATCCCAATTTGAACCCTTGCCCATCGGTGTTTCTTGCTGCAATCTAACTTCAACACCTTTAAAGTAAACCTCATCATGATTAAGAGGTATATCATCACCATGATCCTGTTTCGCTGGCATCAATCCGTCTCTGTTCAAGTTACCTTGATCATCAAAGCCTCCTCCGCCATCTTCCCAATATCTAGGGTATCCAGGTCCAGGTTTGGTCTCAACGTTATTCCAGAGCATATATTCCTGACCAGGTTCGTCAGTCCAGAGTGATTTACAGGCAGTAGTGCATGTCTGGCAGCCAATGCACTTGTTCAAATCTATTACCATTGAAACTTGACCCAAACCTACCCTCCTGATTCGTCAATTGTTTTAATTGTTTGCTCTTGCCACTTTAGATCATGCTCAAGAAACGTCTTTAATTCTATACTAATTTTGGCATAGATTTCATCTTCTTTAGATAGAACTGATAACTGTTCAGCTAACTTCGGCACCCAATTTAGCAGATGCTTTTGAGTAAAATCCAGCTGACCCAATTGATAAGACAGTTTATCTTTTTGTTCTTCGAATTCTCCCATAGCCAGAAAATGCATAAATTCTAGCTGAATGGAAAGATGATCCATTTGCCATTGGAAGCCCTCATCCAATTCATATCCGAAGTGTTCATAAAATCTAACCAAATCTTCCTTTAATTTTGCAGGTTGATTCAGAAATAGATCCTCACGAATAGGAATTGGTGGACCGTGATCACCAATTTCAAATAAAGCACTGAATTGCTTTTTCAAAGTGTCTTCATCATTTAGTGAGAAATCATTCATAATCTTTTCTAGATCAAAATCGAACGGTAATTCAGATAGCTGAATATCAGTAATTTTGTCCCTTGGATTAACCTCATGAGGAGAGCTGATTAACAATGAAAATATCGCGTAGGCAGTTGCTCTTGAAACAGCTGTTGCCTCAGTCATTCTTGTTGTATCGAGACACACTCTATCCATAACTTAAGTGCAATCAAGCTGACTTTTCAAAGTCACAGGTAAAATCTTTATAAGTCTGATTTGGGGCATATGCCAAAGGTTGATAACCAAGGTGTCCGTAATCTCCAGCCATTGAAGTTGGTTTGATTAATCCACCTGTGGGGATAACTTCACCAAAGTTCTTCTGATCTTTAAACATTTTTGGATCCCAGCCATGATACATAAATAGCATTCCTGGCTGTATGCCTGAACTTACATGTGCCATTGCAGAAAATTCGCCGGCTGAATTATAAATACGCACCATATCTCCATCAATGACGCCTCTTTCTTCAGCATCATCTGGGTTGACATAAATATCGGGCTCCCCTCTTTGTAAACTCAAAAGAAAAGATTCGTCTCTCCAAGTACTATGAATTCCATGTCTAGCATGGCCCATCATCATTCGCATTGGATAACCCTTCAGCGATAATGCTTCTTTATAGGTTGGTAGAGTCTCCCCAAACTCAATAAACCACTCATGATCTATATAAAATTGTTGGCGACCAGTGAATGTTTCGTATGGTTTTTTTTCTCTTACACTCCTGACCACTTCCGTATGGTAAGGTGATTCCTCATTATCCCATGATGTATTGTCAACTCCCTCAACCTTAACAATGCCCTTCTCAGAAAGCTCTTCAAATGTGATCTTAGGTAAACCATGGCTGGTATTAATAATGAACTGAGCCACATCCTTCGAATTATTAATCCGACCTCCCATAGTAAACAGTTCGAGTGTCTTGGTGTAATCCCTCCTAACACTTCTTCCATCAACAGCATCCATTATTGGTTTAATTCCTCGAGCAACAGCTTGCTTACTGATTGCTTCAGCTAATCTACGATTGGCCTCCCAATCATCAACTGATTCACCCAATGGTGGCACAGCCTCATTAAGAACTTGTAAGTAAGGAACACGTGACTGTAGCATCAGATCATCTCGCTCATAATGATGAGCAATTGGCAGAACATAATCCGAGTGCATTGAAGTTACTCCCATGTCTGGAGTTAAAGAAACAATCGTTTCTAATTCTTCAAAAGCTGTTTTTCTCCAAAAACTTCCTGTCGCCCTCCAATTGGCTCCATTGTTTCCTGCAAAAATACCCATTTTCCAACCGCTCTTGCTGTAATCTGGAAACCAGTCCTCCTCGATGCTCTTCTTATAGTGCTTATCAAAATTATCGGCAAGCTGCTTACCGTACATTCTTTCGTTCAGATCTTTCATATCCGCATGATCGTAATCCCAGGTGGTGGCTGAAATTAATCTGAGGGCAGGTCCAACATCTGAGAAACCAAATTGATTCATCCCGCGAGCAACAGGTGCATTAGCAACCTGTAGACCACCGCCTTCTTTTCCTGTGCTGCCTGTTAAAGCTAACATCAATAGCATTGCTCGCTGCAGCAGGTCTCCATGCAGCCACTTACAAGCTGCGTAACCCGCATAAATCATGCCGGGTTGTGCGTCAGCAAAAATTCTGGCTGTTTTTCGAATCACCTCTGCGTTAACACCGGTAATTTTTGAGGATTTTTCTGGTGTGTAGTTCTTGCATTCTTCCTTTAGCAATTCGAAGACTGTGGTGACTTCAACTTCGCCGTCAAGAGTATTCACAATCCATCGTCCCTCAAGGCTTGGCTGTATGTCACCTAGGTCCAGAGTGCCGTATTTACGACGATCTCTACCAAAAGGTTTATCTCCCCGACCGGTTCCTGGCGCTTGCACAATCTTATTAGTTACCTCATCCCACATGTAATAAACATTATCAGCCACCGCTAATAGGCCGTATAAAGAGAGATCTTCTCTCCTGACAAACTCTTTGGTATCAGTTCTAACGAGAAGCGGCAGATCTGTTTGTTCTTTGATGTAATCTGTTTGATAAAGCTTCTCATTGATAATAACCTCTACCATTGCCATGGCTAATGCCGAATCTGTTCCTGGTTTCGGGTTTAACCATAAGCTTGAATGCATCGCAGTTGGGTTAAAATCTGGTGAAACTGAGATAACTTGTGTGCCGTTATACTTAGCTTCCCAAAAATAATGTGCATCGGGTATTCTGGTCACTGCTGGGTTGCTCATCCATACCATCACACACTTTGACTTATAGACAGAAGCAAAGGTATCTCCGGTATAAACTTGACCAAGTGTCATATAGGATCCCGTTGGTAAATCTCCAACACCAGAGAAAAACTCGGGAACAGTAACGCCAGTGATGTTAGAAAATCTTAAATGACCTGCAAAAGATGCCATCTTAACCGACATCTGAGTTCCGCTTCCGTATGAAATACACTCCGGATTGTATTCGATGGCGTAGTCTAAAAACTTGTCGGCTATTTCAGTTGTGGCTTGCTCCCAACTAATGCGTTCCCATTTTCCCTCACCTCTTTCGCCCACTCTTTTTAAAGGGTATAGAACACGTTGTTTTCCATACATGTATTTATGATGCCTCATGCCTTTTTGGCAACCCCTAGGGCCAGGATCTGGGGCATCGCCTATCATTTCATATTGACCTTGTTGTTCTTCTCTCCACACAACACCGTTCTTGATGTATACGTTAAAAGCACATGTGCCTGAACAATTGGTTCCATGGGTACCTCTGACCACTCTGTCCCATGTCCATTTTTTGCGATACAGATCCTCAGTTGTTCTGTAAGACTCGTTAGCAAAAACTTGATTTGGCTTGGCGTAGCTAAGAATAAGCCCTGCTGAGGCTGAACCTTTTAGGAACTTTCTTCTGTCTAATTTTAATGACTTGCTCATTTATCAAGAAATATTCTAACTTAAATCCATATATTTATAATTCTTTATGCCTCTAATTGAAAATATCAAATTAATTACTGAGGCTATTTACTCAGATCAAATATGTTATAAAAGAACTATGATTAGCTACAATCAAGCCATTGAGATCATCAAAAACTCAATAAAGCCAATGCCTGCTAGCAATAGAGATATTAAAAGTGGGTATGGGATAATTGCAGAAGATCTGATTGCACAATCATCGATCCCGGAGTTTGCGAATTCTGCAATGGACGGATTTGCTGTCAACTCCTCAGAAACCATAGAAGCCTCAGAGAAGAAAAACATAGAGCTTGAAGTTATAGGCACGATATTCGCAGGTGAATCTCCGCCTGAAGATAGCTCAACCTTAAGCGCTTATGAAATTATGACGGGTGCTGTTGTGCCCAATGGTTTTGATTGTGTAATCCCAGTTGAACAAACAAGAATCATTGAACGTGATGGTAAAAAATTCTTGGCAATAAATGAAGAAGTCTCTCGTGGACGTAATGTTAGATTAGCAGGAGAAGACTTTAAAGCTGACGATATTATTTTACAAAAAGGCAGCACAATAGAACCTCATGTCATGATGTCTGTAATTGCCAATGGCATAAAATCAGTAAAGGTATACAACACCCCGAAAGTTAGTATCGTCACGACTGGAAGTGAATTGGACAATAAAGAGGGTCCTAGCATCGCTAATACGAACGGTCCTTATTTAGAAGCCTCTCTTCGGCGTTCTGGAATCATGGCTCATCAAACCTTTCATGTAAGAGATGAGAAAAACAAGATTAGAGAAATACTGCAACAAGCCATTGATCTTGATTCAGATATGATTATTACCACAGGAGGTGTTTCAGCAGGAAAAGCTGATTTTGTGCCTTCGGTCCTAGCTGAGATGGGAGCTGATATACTCTTTCATAAGGTTTGGATTAGACCGGGTAAACCCATTCTCATGGCAGTGTTTCCTAGTGGCCAAACTGTTTTTGGTTTGCCTGGCAATCCTGTCTCGGTAGCGGTTGGCTTAAGATTCTTTGTTAATCAAGCCTTTAGAATTATGCAAGGCCAGAACATTGAGCCAAGAATGAAAGCGATTAACAAAGCTGAATACACCAAATCAAAGAAATTCTGCTTCTTTGCTAAAGCTCAAACCTCAGTTAATGCTCAAGGTGTTCTTGAAACTAATATTTTAAGTGGACAGGAGTCATTTAAGCTTAAGCCATTTAACCAAAGCAATTCATGGGCAATTATCCCTGAGGATTTAGAGGTACTTGAAAAAGATCAAGAAATTGAAGTAGTTCCACTCAATATGGGAGAGTCAATCAACCCTTGAGTCTGTTTATTCAAGAATTAGGAAGCACTTGTTCTTGAGATCTATTTCCAAATTTAATGGCTGCAAGTGTAACCACAAAAGTAAATACAGGCTCACCAGCATTACTAAGAATTGGCCCAATTGCAGTTGGTTGTGCTGCAAGAAACATAACGAAACAACCTAGTGCTAACCATGGCCATTTATGTTTGATCCATATTGCTATTCCCGATACAAGAAGTATTAATGTCAGGAGTATTGCAGCTGCAGGGGAGACTCTCATACCCACTCCTTCCATTTCAGGAGTGCACGCTTGTCCGATCGGAACTTGGGTGACATATCTTAGAGTGTCGCCGTAACAAGCCGGATAGAAATCTACAATAAATATGTGTCTGAAGTCTTCGACAATAAAAAATGCCGCAAGAAGATAGAAAACACCCATAACATATTTATTTGAGGCAAATTTAAAATCAGCTCCTCTCAAAATCAAGCCTGCTGCTATGAAAAGAAGCGGCAACATCAACCAATGTGCTGAATAGCGAATATAGGTTGCGATTAAAAGAAGACTGCCTTCTCCTATAGATTGCCCCATCGCGATGATAAAAGAATCAAACCAGAGTAATGAGGTCGGGCAGAGTATTAAGAGAAGTATGTTATTAGGCTGTTTTATGTAAGCTTTTGCTGCAAAAACCAAACATGCTGCTGCTGCAAATGCGATAAACATCTATCCAATTGCGATCATTTCGTTACCTCTCTTTTTATCTCAAAAAATTCAATCTTTAATTTATCTTTAGTTTATTCAATGATTCGATAGAATTAAAACCCATTTATGAAAAAAATTTAACTTTTTATTTTCCCTGAATCTTTTCAACTGTACTTTTCTTCAAATCAAGATCTGTTGTATTTTATTACTCTAGCCTTAGATCTTGGCTTTACCGTTTTAATGTATCGATTCTTCGGCCGATACGGATTGCTTGCTTGTATTGTGCTCTCAATTCTATTGGCTAATCTTCAAGGTCCAAAACTAACTGTTATCTTTGGTATGGAAACCAGCTTGGGTGTTATTTTTTATTCGAGCATTTTCTTCGCTACTGATCTGATGAGTGAAAAGTTTGGCAAGAAAGCTGCAGATAATGCAGTGATGATGGGCTTTAGTGTCAGTGCAATTATTTTGATTATGTTAAGTATCTCTCTTCTTTTCCTTCCCTCAACACAAAATCAACAAACCTTTTCTTCTGAAGTTCACGAATCTTTTGTAAGGATTCTCGATTTCACTCCACGTTTTATTTTCGGTTCTCTCTTTGCTTATTTAATTAGTCAGCGTTTTGATGTCTGGTGTTTCCACAAAATTAAGGCATGGACCAACGGACGGCATCTGTGGCTGAGAAATAATTTATCAACCATGGCATCACAAACAGTAGACACCACACTTTATGCATTAGTGGTTTGGTGGGGAGTCGTTGACCTAGAACAAGCCATCAGTCTAGGTCTTGCCAAAATGGTCTTCAAAATAGCTATAGCAGCGTTTGATACGCCTTTTATTTATTGGGCTCGAAGCTGGTCAGTTAAGAATTCTTAGAAGTAGATTAGTGGCAGGCTTTACCGTACTTCTTAAGACGATAATAATTATAAGGCAATGGAGTAATAAACCCAGCTAGCAGCATAAATGGAATGACCCACCATGTCAGCATTGCTCCTCCAGTTAGAATTACATCCGTTATATTCATGGCTGCTTCCATTGCAATCATGGAGATCAAAGACATTCCAATTGCAACTCTAAATGCCTCTTTTAAAACCATTTGTCTTGAGAGTATGTAAGTCTCAAGCATGATCGATGTGATTAGACCATTCATGATGGCTAAGCTCATAATCAAAAGCACTGAGAACTCCCAAGGGTTTCCAGTTACTTGAAAGAAATAGATTGTTCCAAAATCACCTATCGAACAACCCAATAAACACCAAAGTGTATTTACGGATGCTCTTTTCCAAGTGTGTTTACACTTCCATGAGATAGATTCGTCTTTTATTGCTTCTGTGGTCATACTTTTTTTAGACTTGTTCTAAATTGAGAGAATATAATAACAATTATGAAATTAAAATATATAAAATTTTTACACAGATGGTTGGGTTTATTCGCTTCAATCCAACTGCTTTTATGGACGCTATCAGGATTATTCTTCACGATACCTGATATCAAAGATGTTAGGGGTGATCAATACCGGGTTTGGGAAACAACTAATGAGGCTCAAAGACTTGATCACGAAAATCTGTTTGCAATGTCGACTCTTTTAAAAAATCTAGATATCAATAAAGAACAAGACTACACCATCTTGCTCAAAAGGAGAGCAGATACATGGGTCTATCAAGTAAAAAGCTCAAACCAAATATCAAATTATGATGCTATATCCGGTGAAAGATTATTTTTCATCACTCCAGATGAGGCATCGTTGATTGTTACTAGAGAGACCAACCTTTTGCCCAAGAAAGTTGAACTCATTAATGATAGAGAAAGTGGGTCTGAATACAGAGGTAGAGATTTACCCCTTTATAGAGTATTTGTTGAAAAACCTCAAAAAGGTATGGTCTATGTGGACCCTAACACTGGAGAAATAGCAGCAATCAGAACCAGATTATGGAGGACCTTCGATTTTTTATGGTCCTTGCACATCATGGATTACAAAGAACGGGATGATTTCTCCCATTGGTTAATTAGAATTTTTGCATTTATAGGCTTAATGACGATAGTCTCAGGAATGCTCCTTTGGTATTACACCAGTCGGTTCAATCTTGAAAAACGTTAAAGTTATTTAACTATTGGATTATCAGATGTGCCGAGAAAACTCTGGCACCTTTCATTGGCCATCAACTCACAAGCCTCAGTATTCATATCAGAATCGCATCTTAGCTTTGCCCGATCAACGCATGCATTATATTTTTCATTGAATTCACGATCAAAGTCCTCAGGGGTTTTCCCCTCGCAACTCAGTAAGAGAGGGATAATAAAAAATAACTGAAAAAAATAAGTTCCAAATCTCATGGTATAACCAAATTTCTTTTCTGCATTGTATTCTAGAATAGGCAATATTCAAGCCTACATCCGAAGATGTAATCTTTAGCAAATACTTGGAAAGGGAACTAGTTCCTGTCTTCTCTAGGCTTAGCTTGATTAACTCTAAGCGCTCTTCCAGAGTGCTCAGTTTCATTGAGTGCTTCGATAGCAGCTTCTGCAGCCGCGTCATCTTCCATCTCTACAAAACCGAATCCTCTAGATCTGCCAGAGTATTTATCAGTGATTATGTTAGCTGAAGTTACAGCACCATGTTCTGCGAACAAAGCTTCAAGTTCATCTTCAGTCATTGACCAAGCTATATTACCAACGTAAATATTCAAAATAGAACTCCCTAATAGGATTTAAAGAATGCATGGTAACCGGTTCTGGATAAATTTCTAATCTTTTTTTTATTTTATAAAATTAAACACGGCTTCTGACCATTCATTAGGCTGCTCATCGACAATATCATGGGTCCCATTTTGCAGTTCGAAAAACTCGAAATCTGTACGTAACTCCTTAGTTCTAAGGGCTGCAAAGTAAATATCATCTCCTGTATTAGTCAGTATCATGGTAGGTTTATCTATCTTCAGAATAATACTTTCCAAGTCTTGCCCAAAGGCAGCATTAAAACCAAAAATATCGTTAGGTCCCGCGCGAAGCATTTGAACAATGCCTCTTTGCATTGCATCGAGATCTGTCCATCCTGGGGTAAAATTCATACGTTTTTTCCATAGATCCACCAGATGGCTCCCGTCTTTTTTTGGAACGATTGGAGGTGCTTTTTTAATCATTTCTATCATCTCATTCCGCTCATCAAGAGATAACAATGGTGGTCCATTCAGAATAACTTTTTCCACCAAGTCAGGGCGCATAACAGCGAGTTCTGCAACTATGCATGCTCCTGTATGATGACCAAGAAGCGAGACCTTCTCTAAATTCAGAGATTCAATAACATCGATGACGCATTTTGCATAATCTAAAATCTTAGGTTGGTGATCTGGACTATCTGATTGACCGTATCCCGGAGTGTCAATGCCAATTGATTGAACACCAAGAGAAGACAGTATGGGATATGCTGAATTGAACATTTCCAAAGAACTCGGTGATTGATGGCAAAGTATTAGCGGTTTACCAGCTCCATAAACTTGAAAATGCAACTGCCCAAAACGGCTGTCGATATATGCTTTTTTTACGTAATGCTGCATCTTATAATTATTTTTAAATAATTTAACATGGGCTATCTTCAAAGGATATAATCATTCATCTTATAACTAATAACTACCCACGAATATGGAAAACCTAGAAAGTGGCTTAAAAGAGCTAATTGATCTTGTCGGGATAACTAATGTCCTTCAAGATAAAGAATCGCTTGAGTTCTATTCAACGGATGTTTTTGAAACTGCTAAAAAGAAAGCCGTTGCAGTTATAAGACCAAGCAACGCTGATGAGTTGATCCAGGTTGCTCAGACGTGTTTAAAGAATGAATTCCCAATTGTGGTTAGAGGTGGAGGCGCATCCTATACCGGCGGCTACCTACCTATAAAAGATAATACGATAATTATTGATAGCTCAAAACTTAAAAAAATCGAAGTGAATGAAGAGGATATGTTCGTCACAGTGGAGCCCGGTGTTACCTGGGAAGAACTATATGAGACTCTTAAGCCAATGGGTTTAAGGACACCATTCTGGGGTCCATTTTCTGGCAGAGTAGCAACAGTTGGTGGATCGATGTCATTTCATGCTTTATCTCATGGAACAAACAACGCTGTATCAGCAGATTCATTATCTAGCCTTCAAGTGGTGATTGGAAATGGGGATATCATTGAAACAGGCTCACAAGGCAAAGATCAACAGACCAGTAGATTTTTCAGATACTACGGTCCTGATATTGGCGGTCTATTTCTTGGTGATTCTGGTGCTCTAGGAGTCAAAACTAGAATCTCACTTAAGCTAAAAAAATATCCAGATGGTTTCGCGGCTTGCTCATTTGGTTTTCCAAATTTTGAAAATCTCTTTTTGGCAATGCGTGATATTGCCAAACTTGGAGTAGTTTCGGATAACCATGGGTTAGATCCTAGAAAACAAAAAACAGCCATTATGGAAATGGAAAACACAAGCCCGCTGGCTGCAGCAAAATCTGTTTATCTCTCCTCAAGGAACCCTATAGATGGCCTCTTCCAATTGTTGAAAATGGGTGTTGCTGGACGTGGCTTTTTAAAAAAAGCAGCCTTCTCTGGTCACTTTACCACCGAGGGTGTTAATACCAAGGAAGCAAAATTAAAATTGGCTGAAGCCAGATCAATTGCTCAAAAATATGGCAAGGAAGTTGCTAACTCAATCCCGCTTTACTTGCATGCAAGTCCATTTATGGATCTGACCCCCATACTGGGACCTAATGGGGAACTATGGAAACCCACACACAGTGTTTTACCGTTCTCAAAAGTATTGAAACATGACCAAGATTTTGAATCCTTGATGCAAGAATATAAAACAAGGATGGATGAGCATGGAATTGCTATGAACAGAATGTTCTCCTTTATTGAAAGTAACGCTTTCTTATATGAGCCAACATTCTTGTGGAAAGATCAACAATCGATTTATCATAAAAAAGTCTACCCTCTTGATCTTGATCAAGTCCCTGTTTACGAATCTAATCCCTTAGGTTTAGAATTAGTTCATGAAATTAAAGACAGAATCGAAAAGATGTCCGTAGCAAACGGAGCAATCCATTTTCAAATTGGTAAAGACTACCCTTTTATGAAAACTCGAGCTGAAAGTACAAGAAAATTTCTAACTGCCTTAAAACATCAACTGGATCCTAAAAACCTTATTAACCCAGGCAGCCTAGGTTTTGATGAAAACTAATTTTTTGAAGGAAGACAAATGAGTGAAAACAAAGAATTTGATTTAATTATTAAAAATATTCAAGCGGTCAAACCAAAGTTGGACGGAATTAATAATATAGATTTAGGCATAAAGGATGGACTGATTAAAAGCATGGAACCTAATCTAGATCCAGATAGCTCAGATGAAGTCTACGATGGAGATAATAAATTAGCCTTTCCTGGGTTAGTGGATGCACACATGCACACAGGCATCTATAACCCTCTAGATCAAGACGCCATTATTGAAAGTCGAGCTGCTGCTATGGGCGGCGTCACCTCCAGTTTGAACTATATGAGAACGGGTGGTTATTACCTTAATAAGGGCGGCCCTTATAAAGACTTTATGCCAGAAGTATTCTCACTATCAGAGAACAATTTCTTTGTTGATTATGCGTATCACTTAGCCCCAATGGATCAGACCCACATTAATGAGATACCTAGCTTAATAGAAGACTTTGGTGTTACTTCCTTTAAGATTTTTATGTTCTATGGAGGCCATGGATTACATGGAGCATCCTCAAGCCAACACGAGTTTTTGATGATCAATGAGGATGAAAAATACGATATTGCTCATTTTGAATTTGTAATGAGAGGCATAGAAAAAGCAATCGGCATGTATCCTGATAAAAAAGACGATATTAGTCTTAGCCTGCATTGTGAAACCGCTGAAATTATGGCGGCTTATACGAAGATGGTCCAAGCTGACGATAGCCTTTCAGGCCTTAAAGCATACAGTGCATCAAGACCTCCGCATTCTGAAGGACTGGCAATTTTTATAGCTTCTTACCTAGCCAATGAGACCAATCTACCTAATATCAATCTGTTGCACTTAACCTCAAAAAAGGCAGTAGATGCGGCCATGCAAATGCAAACTGTTTTTCCTCATATTAACTTTAGAAGAGAAGTCACCATTGGGCATTTAATCTTAGATGTTGATGCTCCAACGGGTAATTTTGCCAAAGTCAATCCGCCTATCAGGCCCAGAGAAGATGTTGAATACCTATGGGAGAGCGTTTTGAACGGTGATATAGATTGGATTTGCAGTGATCATGCCTGCTGCAAACATGAAGATAAGGTGGATTCAGAAGATGCAGAAAATGTCTGGCTGGCAAAATCAGGCTTTGGTGGCACCGAATATCTTCTTTCAGCCTTGGTCAGTGAAGGTCTAAAACGTGGACTCTCATTGAATAAAATGGCTGAATTGACCAGCCTAAATCCAGCAAGACGATATGGCTTAAGACGAAAAGGTGACCTTGAGATTGGGCTCGATGCCGATGTCGTGCTTGTGGACCCTAATGCCAGTTGGACCATTAAAGCTGAAGAGTCAGAATCTGGACAAGGCTATACCCCTTTTGAAGGTCAAGAACTTAATGCCAAAGTTACTACCACTTTCCTTAGAGGAAATCGGATATATGATAACGGTGAAGTTCTTGGTGAACCTAGGGGTATTTATTTAAAACGTCCCTATTAAAAAAAAGCCCCGCAATGCGAGGCTTTTCTTTTTATTAGCAAGAAGATTTAGAACTGATAAGTAACTTCAAGGCCAACTCTTCTTTGCGGCCCAGGATGAGCAAATACTCCTCCAAATTCAGGAGCTGGTATTACTTCAGCCAAATAATCTTCATCAGTCGCATTCTTGGCATAAGCAGCGAAGGTCATATTATCAGTTTCTATGCCTAATCTAAGATTGACAGTGCTGTACCTATCTCTATCAGTCTTGTCGTAAGCCATAGGAGCTCCAAATAAGCTCATTCTTGAATTATCAGTCTGCATAACATGGAACCATGTTGGTCCAACAACAGCATAGTCAATCTGTGCAAAGAAATTTCTGCCGTTTGCCATTGGATAGTCTAGTGAAAGCCCACCATTAAAGGTCCAGTCAGCGTGATAAGGTACCTGGTTACCCACACTGTCAGATCGAACAGAGTTCTTCATAATCTCACTATTGACAGTCGCGCCTGAAGCATAAACAGAAATATTATCGTTAATGATTGCATTTACTGCTAACTCAACGCCATCCATTTCAGCTTCATCGATGTTCTCAACAATCCTAAGCAAACCAAAGGGTCCAACAATAAATTCAAAGAATTGCAAATTCTCAGCATCAGTTCTATAAACCGAGACATCAAGACTAACTCGTTGATCAAGTAATAGCGCTTTAAAACCAGCCTCTAGTGAAGTGTTAACTTCTTTAGCATAAGAATCGGTAATCGCCACTGGTGATCCAGGATTTAATGGATTAATGAAAGTATCAACTGTTTGTCGTGCACCAGAGTTGTTAAAACCTCCACTCTTGAAGCCTTCGCCCCAACTCATATACATTGAAAGATCTTCATCAGCCTGCCAAGCAAGACTCACCTTGGGTTGGAAATGTTCAAATGTTTTTTCCTGGTCAGGAATTGAGCTTGCGCTACATAGACCTGTGTTTAATGGTCCGCCTGTGTATGGAGGGCCATCACAATCAATATAAGTTGAAGTGACATTAGTTGGAACTAAGCTATGCACTCTTCTTTTTTCTTTGTCGTATCGACCTGCAATTGAGAGTTCCATTGTGTCGGTTAGATCAATATCAAATGATCCAAAGAAAGCACTTACCTTATTACTAAAATCATCCCATACCATTTGTTCAGTAGGATTGTTTCCAGATGCTGGCACATACATGCTTTCAACAACTCCAAAACCTTTATCAATTCCTTGGTTCACGCCAACTTCTCTGTTTACATCAAGTAAATACGCACCCATGCTCCATCGGATTGCTTGATCATCAGGCGAGCTAAATCTTATTTCAAAACTTAAATCATCCTGGTTTCTTACCTGGTACTGAGTACCGTCACATCTTGTAGGTGTGTATGGACCTAGCAATAGGCCATTGGGTACAGATGGGTCCGCTGTTGCAATGTACTGAGGTGAAGGAAGAGAAAATCCTTGGCCTGCAGAAACAATCTCATTCAAAGAATCCAAGCAAGATTGATCGCCAAAGAAGAAGCCAAACGCGCCACTGGTTCCGTCTGCTCCAAATGAGTTTTCAATGTCGCTATATAAGGTCCAAGCGGTCATATTAGCCCAACCTAGATCCCTCTCCATTCTTAATGAAAATTCTAAAGATTCTTGATCATTGGTATGCGGGAAATTACTGACAAATTCAAAGTTGTGGTCATTCACATCTTCGTAAAGTGTTGGGATACCCAAGAAAGCCTCGAATGCTGGTAATTGAAAAACCGCATTAAAGACAATAGAGCTTGTATCCACTTCGCCGTATCGAAGCTTAGCATCCATGGATGTGTTCTCATCCATGTCCCATGTCATTCTTGCATAGATATCTGTTGACTCATAAGGGTCAACACAATCATCACAATTCAACCATCGATTTGTTCTGAATCCGTCTGTAGAGTTGTGATTGGCAATGATGCTTAGATTGTGGTTCTCCATTGGAATATCTGCTCTCGCTGTTATCGCAAAACTTTCATGCTCTCCCAAGCTTAACTTAACTTGTTGGCCAGCCTCATCAGAAGGCTTTGCAGTGGTGACTATAATAGCTCCTGCTGATGCATTTCTTCCATAGAGGGCACCTTGAGGGCCTTTAAGTACCTCGATTTGTGACAAACCTAAGTATTCACGATTAAGTGCTGCTGGATTGGTCATGACAATACCGTCTATGATTAAACCAAAACTGGTCTCAGCATCTCTGGCACCGTTTAATCCTCGGATACTAACTTGCGTATCTCCAACTTCAGCTGTATCAACTATCGTGACACCAGGTGTTAAGTTAATAAAATCTGTTGCCCTAGCGACACCAGATCGTTCTATTTGTTTCTCAGTTAAAACCGTAATAGCTGCAGGTACTTCTCTCAAAGATTCTTCTCTTTGACGAGCAGTAACTGTAATTTCTTCGATCACCGACTGAGAATACACTTGCGATACAGGTATTAGCATAAGAACACTTATGAAGACCCCGATAACGCTTGTAATGTATTTATTCATTTTTTAAGTTCCCGGTTATTAATTAATTTAAAAAGATGATGTTGAAAAACCCCGATTTAATATGAATTTTTCAACTATCGACATTCTAATTGGATTTTTCTTCCAATAAAAGTCATTAATGTTAAAGTGCCAGTGTAAATAAGGACTCAGTTGTTGTCTATTAACAACACCGACAACTTAGACACTATTCTTACTCTAAATATTAAAAAAGACATATATAACAAATGCTTATAATTTTTCTTGTCACGTTTATTGGGTTAATGGGATTCGGGATTGTCCTGCCTTTATTTCCTTTTTATGCAGAACGCCTAGGGGCTAGCCCTGAGATTATTACTCTAACGATGTCGGTTTTCTCCTTGGGGCAGTTTTTTGCAGCGCCTTTTTGGGGACGGATTAGTGACTCCATTGGGAGTAAAAAAGTTCTTATCATAAGTTTGTTTGGCTCCGGTCTCTCCTTTGTGATATTGGCTTATGCCGAGACCCTAACAATGGTTATTCTTTGTCGAGTTTTTGCAGGACTAATGGCAGGAAATATCTCTATTGCTTTTGCTTATGTTTCGGACATCACTGATCATGAAAATAGATCCGCTGGTCTTGGTAAAGTGAGCGCAGCATTAGGTTTAGGTTTTATGACGGGTCCTGCTATTGGTGGATTCTTTGCGGGAAGCGAAGTGGAAAGTGCAAATTATTTTCTCACCGCACTTGTTGGAGCGGGAATTAATTTCTTCGCAATGATTGCAACCATGATGTTCTTAAAAGAAAGCCTTAAGCCTGAAAAAAGAAAATCTTTCGAGGGCGTTTTTAATATTATTGAAGCCGACACCTTCAGGCCAAAAGAAGCTATTCTTGTGCTGGTCTCTTGCGGATTAATTTTTTATTGTGCGATGTCATTGATGGAGGCGATTTTTCCACTATGGGCAAACAAGATATTTGATTATGGGCCATCGCACATTGGTGCTGTTTTTTTCTTGCTGGGTTCAATCTCAGTTATTATTCAAGGCGGTCTTATCGGACGCCTAACCAAATTGTTTGGCGAAAAAAAATTAGTCCAGATTGCGGCCACATCAGTAATGATAGGCCTCACACTTATTGGTTCAGCAATTAACCCGGTTATGCTTTGGGGCGGTTTATTCTTCTATGGATCCGGAGCTGCAATGTTCAATCCCAGCTTATCCAGTATGGTTTCCAAAAGTGCTAAAGAAAATGAGCGAGGACAATTTTTAGGCCAATATCAAGCGGCCTGTGCAATGGGTAGGATTATAGGACCTACTTTCTCAGGTGTGCTGTACAGTAATTTTGCACCTTCCACCCCACTCTACGCCGGAGTAATTATTGCCATACCGGTGATTTTTTTGATTGCAAACTTTACTTTAAGAAAACCCGAGGGGGTAATAGAATGATTTTAGATAATTATTTTTGGAGTAGTAAATGAAAACAGTAGTAATTACCGGCAGCACTAGAGGCATTGGTCTTGGTATGGCAAATGAATTCCTCAACAGAGGCCATCAAGTTGTAATCTCAGGCACCTCTGATGCTTCAGTATCAAAAGCCATGGATTCAATTGAAGCCAATAAAGACAATGTCATCGGGGTCCCTTGCCTAGTCCAAGATATTAAATCTGTTCAAAATCTCTGGGATCAGTCAATGACTGCCTTTGGTAAAGTTGATATATGGATCAATAACGCTGGGGTGTCTACCTCGAGGCAAGGTCTAGAAGACCTAGAGACAGAAGAAATCTTAACAACAGTTGATACAAATCTAACCGGAAGTATCTTATGCACAAAAGTTGTGGCTAAGGAAATGCTTAAGCAAGGCTTTGGGCAAATTTATATGTTTGAAGGGTTTGGAAGCAATGGACAATTACAAAAAGGAATCAGTGTCTACGGATCCACAAAAAGAGCTTTGAGATACTTCACAGCGGCAGCTGCAAACGAATATAAAAACACGCCCATCATTATCGGCTCATTGAGTCCAGGTATAGTCACCACAGATCTTTTAGTTCGATCATCAAAGGAGAGCGGTGAGAATTGGGAAAAATCAAAAAGAATACTTAATGTTCTTGCTGATCGAGTTGAAACGGTAACTCCCTGGTTAGTTGAGCAAACTTTAAAGAACAATAAAAACGGTGCCAAAATAGCCTGGTTAAACAGGACCAAAGTTATAGGTCGACTTCTATTTGGATCACGATTCTGTAAAAAACGAATCGTGGATGAATGGGAAGAAGAAATGAATCTTAACAATACTTAATGGCAGCCAAACCCACAGGTAAAGATTTTATTCGTCAAATTATCCGCAACGATGTGGATACAGGTAAGAATGATGCGAGGGTATGCACTCGTTTCCCACCAGAGCCCAACGGTTATCTTCATATTGGTCACGCTCTCTCCATTTGTTTGAACTTTGGGGTGGCAAAAGATTTTAACGGCAATTGCTTTTTGCGATTTGACGACACCAATCCAGCTAAGGAAACTGAGGATTTTGCTGCAGCCATTATCAAGGATGTTTCCTGGTTAGGCTTTGATTGGGAGAATCGCCTAACACATGCCTCAGACTACTTTGAAGAAATCTATAACTGTGCGATTGAGCTAATCGAGGACGGCAATGCCTATGTGGATAGCCAAACGGCGGAAGAAATTAAAAACACCAGGGGCACGCTTAATGAGCCGGGCACCAATAGCCCATACAGAAGTCGCTCAGTGGCTGAAAATATTGGACTCTTTGAACGAATGCGAGCGGGTGAATTTGAGAATGGCGAGAACGTGCTTCGGGCAAAAATTGATATGGGTTCTCCCAATATTAATTTACGAGACCCAATACTCTATCGGATTTTGCATCTTGAGCATCAACGCACAGGCAATGAATGGTGCATCTACCCTATGTATGATTTTGCACACACCTTATCTGATGCCATTGAGGGAACAACCCATTCACTCTGCACCTTGGAATTTGAAGATCATCGCCCTTTGTATGAGTGGTTTCTCGAACATCTAGACCTACCCAATCAACCAAGACAAATAGAATTCTCTCGTTTAAATCTGGAGCACACTATTACCAGCAAAAGAAAATTAGGCGAATTGGTGGATAAAAATATTGTCAATGGGTGGAACGACCCAAGAATGCCAACATTATCTGGCATGAAAAAAAGAGGTTATCCTGCGAGTGCGATTAGGGATTTCTGTCATCGTGTAGGTATTACTAAAAAAGATAAGTCCATAGAAATGGCCTTGCTGGAAAATTCTGTGCGAGAAGAATTAGACAGCTCTGCACCCAGAGCAATGGCAATATTGAACCCCTTGAAAATCACCCTAGAAAATTACCCCGAAGGCTCAAGTGAACAAATTCAAGCAAAGAATCACCCGAAGGATTCTGAAATGGGTCATCGAACCATGGACTTTGGCAGAGAAATATTTATCGAACGGGATGACTTTATGGAAGAACCTTCTGAGAAATTTTATCGTCTTAAACCGGGCGGTGAAGTTCGACTAAGATTTGCCTATATTATTCAATGCAAAGAAGTGATCAAAGATAAAGACGGTAATATTACAGAATTGATATGCAACTATGACCCTGACACTAAGAGCGGCACTGGAAGCTCGACGAAAAAGGTCAAAAGCGCTATTCACTGGGTCTCTGCAAGTGATCACATCAAAGCTCAAGTTAATCTCTACGAGACCTTGTTCTCAACGGCTCAACCCACTTCAGAGGCAGATATAAATACAAATTCACTTAAGATTCTAGAAGATGTGGTGATTGAATCGAGTTTAGCTAAGGCAAAAGCTAGAGAGCGTTTTCAATTTGAAAGAAACGGATATTTTATTCTGGATAGTGAGGATAACGGGATAAAAGTGTTTAATCGAATTATCACCCTCAAAGACACTTGGGCAAAAATTAAAAATAACTAGTCCGTTATTTTCTCTTGCTGAGTAGGCTTAGCCAATTTTTATAAAGGGTGTTTCCTGTTTCTATCCAGCCCAGATCAATATCCTCGAGAGCAGAACTATCAAAACTATTGAACTCCTTGTTATCAAGAATATTCTTTTTCTCCTCATCTAATCTAGAAACAGTTAAATTAGAGAAGTAATTTTCTGGCACTTCTGGATAATCAGATCTTTGACCAGAGAGATAATTCTTAATTTCTCTCTCGTACTCTTTGAGTAAACTTTTATCATCGTATTCTGGGTGACCCTGAAACAAGATTAAATCGGATTCTTGAGTGGCCAAAAGAAAGAAGCCTGCACGATCATTCACGGCAAGAATTTTCAGATTGGTCTCCTCAATCTCCTCGATTGAAATGTCGTAGTAATGTGAGTGAGGCCCATTAAAGCCATCAGTTATATTTTCCATCAATGGATGATCAGGGTGAAGGATTCGATGAGGAAAAACACCCCAAGATTTTGCTTTCCTAAGCGTACGATTAATATTAAATTTTGCTTTCATTAAAGCATGCGTGGCAAGACATGAGCAGAGAATTGAGTTTGTGTTTTGCTCAGCCCATTCCATAACCTCGATCAATGGTTCCCAGAACGACTCTTGGGTCATATCTGCCTGTGACGGGTTAGCGCCTGAGATAATAAGGCCGTCATAGTCACGACTCATAAAATCTTTAATAGCGTTGTAATGTTGCTCAATGTATTTTTTTGAATAATCACTACGAGACTCAGCATCCACAGTGGTTGGGTAAACATGTACTAGCGTTTGATTATCGCTGGCCAATAATCTTATAAATTGTCTCTCGGTGGCTTCCAAAGCTGCATCCGGCATAAGGTTTAACAATCCAATATGCAGCTCATTATCATAAGCATTCTCGAGAGCCTGTTCTGGAGTTAAGACCATTCCTTGATCTGCAAGTCGATCAATAGAAGGAAGCTTTGGATGAGCTACAACGGGCATAATTAAAAATCTTTTTTCGTTAAACGATTGTTGCTAAAGCGTCCAACATTTCGTTGGGAGCTTCATTAACGATAGCATGACCGCAATTGGGAAGCATCACCGTTGAAGATTGAGGAATATTCTCAACCAGTTCTTTTGCATTGCGGACTGGGGTCATAAAATCATCCTCGCCTAAGATAAATAATGTCGGCGCCTGAATTTGCTTGCTTCTCTCAACTCCGTCGACATAATCATGACAAGCCTTAAGGTCGTTATAGATAACACCCGGTCCACTGCGCTCTAAGAGTCGTCCCAACTTTCCAATCATCCAAGTCCCTGGTACTTGCGATCCACCAAGATGGGCGGCTTGACTGTGAGACCAAAAATTAACCATTTCCTTGGCGACATCTTTATCTTCTTTAGCACTATCAAGCAACAAGTCGCCGACAGGCATAGGGATAGAGGTTCCCACCATAGCTAAATGCTTGATGCGATCTGGGTAACGAGCTGCAACATCGAAAGCGACTAAGGAACCCATGCTGTGACCGACAATAATGGTTTTATCTTGACCGCTGGCATCGAGTGCTTTAACCACCCAGTCAGCCATGCCTTCAATGCTGGGAATCACATCACCTTCGGAACGACCGTGTCCAGGGAGGTCGACTGCAAGGATATTTAACCCGCGTCTGGCAAAGTGTCGGCCTGCTAAAGTCCATACAGTATGATCCATTGCTGTTCCGTGAATAAAGGTCATGCCCATATTGCCATCGATATGTTCTTTGCTCCCCGTGGCGATATAAGTCTTGTGATTATCAACATCAATGTACATAGTTCATTCCTTATTATTTTTTAAGTGCTTTGGATGCAGTTCTAAAACCTTTTTCAAGGTCTTCAATAAGATCATCGACAGATTCAATACCAATGGAGAGACGGATCAAACCTTCTGATATACCCGCTTCTTCTAGTGCCTCAACAGTCATACGTTGATGCGTGGTGCTGGCAGGATGAATCACTAGTGATTTAGCATCACCGATATTGGCGAGGTTAGAAAATAAATCAAGACGATCAATGAAAACTTGTCCAATCTCTCTGCCGCCCTTAATGCCAAAACTAAAGACCGCGGTTGAACCTTTTGGAAGTAGCTCCTTTGCCAAGTCGTGGTTGGGGTGATCTTTAAGATTGGGGTGACTGACCCACTCAACCATGTCGTGCCCATTTAAATAGTCAACGACTTTATTGGTGTTGCTGATGTGTTTATCCATTCTCACTGATAACGTCTCAGTCCCATTAAGGACTAAGAATGAAGAATGCGGTGCAAGACAAGCGCCAAAATCTCGTGCCGCTTCATTTCTCACCCTTGAAATGAAGGCTGCTGGTCCAAATTCTTCAGTAAACGATAAATTGTGAAACCCTTCATATTTTTCAGTCATTTGTGGGAACTTATCCGTGGACTCCCAATCAAATACTCCGCCATCGACTATTAAACCGGCCATTGAAGTTCCGTGGCCACTGAGAAACTTAGTGGCAGAATGCACGACAATATCCGCACCCAGGTCAAACGGTTTAATTAAGTAAGGTGTGGTTGTGGTTGAATCGACAACGAGAGGAATATGATTGTCATGAGCAATTTTAGCCACTTCGGGAATATTTAGAACTTCGGTCTTAGGGTTAGCAACAGTCTCGCCAAAGATAAGTCGGGTCTCGGGTTTGATGGCCTTTTTAAACCCTTCGATATCATTCGGATCAACAAACGTGGTGGTAATACCAAATCGTGGCAATGTGTATTCCATCAAATTGTGCGTGCCCCCATAAAGTGCATAAGAGGAAACAATGTGACCTCCCTGATCAACTAAAGTGGCAATGGCATTAAACACAGCCGCTTGGCCACTGGAGGTAGCCACCGCACCAACACCGCCTTCCAGTGCTGAAATTCGTTCTTCTAAAACTGCCGTGGTGGGGTTTGATATCCTCGAATAAACATGGCCGCCTCGCTCGATGTTAAACATAGCCGCTCCAGCATCTGAGTCCCTAAAGACATAGGACGCCGTTTGATAGATAGGAACAGCTCTCGATCCAGTTTCTTTATCGGGTCGCTGCCCCGCATGATTTGAGAGTGTATCGAAATCAAATGTTTTTACTTTAGCCATAATTTATCCTTCTAACTGTGACAATCTATTTTCCAGTTTGATCATCCAGTCCTGTTCAGTTTGTTGTATTGTAGCGTATTTCTCGATAATCATAAGCCAAAATAACGCTAAATAAAGACTAAAATTCCTCCATCGATTCAGTCTGCCGATGCCCTCTTCCGTGATTGCCTCATCGTAAGAATTAAGGAAGGCCTCAATTTCCTGATCGTTAAAACTAAAGTTCTCAATCGCATTACAGAGATCAAAATAGGGGTGATTAAGACTGGCGTATTCCCAATCGAGAACAAACAAGTTCTCTTTCGCCAATATATTTCCAGGGTTAATGTCATTGTGCGATAAAACCAAGGGCGTTTTAGCGTCTTTTAAAGAATCAAAGAGTGTAAATCCTGGCTCGATCAAAGGATGATCAAAATCTTCAAGCAATCGATGATAGTTCTCGATGGCATCAGCAAATAAAGGCTCACCGCCATTGATCTTGGTCTCGTGAATCTGTTTCAAAGTATGACCCAACTGTTCGGGTAACCTAGCCAGTGATTTTTTGTCTAGGGTTTCTCCAGATTGGAACTCCCAAATCAGAACGCCCGATAAGTTATCGGCAAACAAAACTTTTGGGCTCATTTGAGCAGGTTGGATTGTTTCTAATAATTCAGCTTCAAAGATACGATTCAAGCCCAGTGTTTTAGCGACGGGTAAATCGATTCTTAACACTGCCTCAATCCCTTCAAAGCGAACTTTAAAAACTTGGGTTACCGGACCCTGTTTGAGGGAGTCTCCCAAAATAACCCCGTGGGGAATACTTTCAATGATCTTATAGATTGGTTTCATTTGCAGCGGTCTCCATCTCTCGCCAGGATCGGTAACCAATAACAATGATGAACAAATAGACCAAAAAAAGGAAAGCGGTAAAGTAGAGTTCTCGAGAGACAAACAAATAGATCGAGATAGAATCAATAACAAACCAGTAAATCCAATTCTCGAGTAATTTTTTTGCCACCATATAAGTGGTGACGACCGCCCCCCATGTGGTCAGAGCATCAATAAAAGGCATGGCAGCCTCGGTGTATAATTCCAGGACTTGTCCAGAAGCAAAGGTCAGCATCAAAACAACAGCAATCGCGATCAAATGATTAAGAGGACTCCAACGATTAACTTGAAAGGATGCTTGATCGCCACTCTTGTTCCATTGACTCCACCCGTAAAAGCCCATAATGATGTAGAAGATTTGAAGCATCGACTCCATATAAAGGCCCGCTTCATACATCACATAAAGATACAAACACGAGCTGATAATCCAGCACAACCAACAGAGAATATGCTGACGTACAGCAAGGAGCAAATAAAGAACAGCCAAGATGACCGCAGTGCCTTCAGCAAGGGTTAATAATAATGAATTAGAGCTCATATTCTGGGTCTATATGAATCAATCGAGATGCTGTTCATGGTATTCCTCCGCCATAATTATATGGATCAGGTTCTAAGGGTTTCCTTAAGAATCTCAGGCGTTTCAGCCACCCCTTACCTTGCTGTCATCATAGTATAATTGCCTAAGTTTTGCTAATGTTGTCATTTATGGCAGGAAATAAAGAAAACGATTACCAAGCAATTGATGCGGTGGTCAATATTTGGACCGAGGAAGCACTCTCACATCGACCCGATTGGGGCGATGAATTCTTTGTCGATAAGATGAACGCACAAAGTGCTCTGATGGCTGGATTGACCTTAGAGCAGATGATTGAAAAGATGGATGAAGCCGGCATTGAACGAGCCTTTTTAATTGCTGCACATTCGGGCCGTGTTGGACTGCCTGGTTGTTATCACATGCCCTATGAAGTTGTGGCTAAGGCTTGCGAACAATACCCAGATCGTTTTTTTGGGCTTGCCGGAATCGACCCTTTTGATGGCATGGACGGCGTTAGAGCTTTCGAAGATGCCGTCACCAATATGGGCTTTATTGGTGCCCATCTCTATCCGCATTGGTATGAATTGGCTCCGGATCATGCAAAATATTATCCGTTTTACGCCAAATGTTGTGAGTTGGATGTGCCCATTCAAATGCAAGTCGGGCAATCGATGGTTTATTCGAAAGAATATCGAACTCGAAGTGTTGGTCAACCGATCACTCTCGATGCCGTGGCTTGTGATTTACCTGAATTAAAATTAATCGGCATTCATGTGGGCATCCCATGGCACGACGAGATGATCTCCATGGCCTGGAAACACGAGAATATTTACATTGGCAGTGACGCTCACCGACCCAAATACTGGCCAAAGAGCTTTACCCATTATGTGAACAGTTACGGTCAGGACAAAGTGATCTTTGGCACTGACTTCCCGGTGCTGGAATTTAAAAAATCCATCGATGACATTGATGAGCTTGGGCTCAAGCCTGAGGTCAGACGTAAACTCCTGCGAGACAACGTCATCAGAATTTACGGTCTCGACATTGACTAACCCGATCGAGATCGCCACCTTTGAGGTGAAAAAAAACGATTGGACCGACACCCGAATCAATAGCACCATTTTTGATGGCAACCTCGAGGAGGATCAAGTCCTCTTTGCAATTGATCGCTTTGCCTTAACGGCGAACAATATTTCCTATTATCTGGCCGGTGATACTCTTGGCTATTGGCAGTTCTTCCCCACCACAGATGGCTACGGCAGAGTGCCAGCAATGGGTTACGCCAATGTCGCTGCATCGAATCATTCTGAGATTAAAGTTGGAGATCGGTTCTGGGGGTTCTACCCAATGTCGAATTACCTAATTGTGCAAGCTGGCAATGTCAGCGCCTCAGGTTTTAGCGATGCGGTCCCTTATCGGCAAACCCTAGCTCCCATTTACTCAAGATTTGATAACGTTAATGCCAACCCCTTGTATGAAGAGGCTAGAGAGGATCAGGATTTATTGCTTCGCGGTTTATTTCTCACCTCCTGGTTGGTTGATGATTTTATGTTTGATAACGATTACTTTGGCGCCAACAGCTATGTCATCACTTGTGCCAGTTCTAAAACCAGCATTGCCCTCGCCTTCACAGCTCAGCAACGCGGTGAGAAGAAACGCATTGGCATGACTTCTGAAAAAAATGTTGAGTTTTGCCAAAGCCTTGGTTGTTACGATGAAGTAATCACCTATGATCAGGGACGGGCGCTGGATAACAATGAGAGCATCATGATTGTCGATATGGCGGGTAATTTTTCAGCCATGCAAGATCTCCATGAACATTTTGCTGACAATGTGAAATACTCATGCAGCGTGGGTGCAACTCATCAGGCTAATCAAAAGGATTTCAATGTAGGTGACATGAATTCCTTTCCTGGTGCCACCCCAACTTTCTTTTTCGCGCCGACACAGGCACAAAAAAGAAGCGAAGAATGGGGGCCAGGTGAATTGCAAAAACGAATTGGAATGAGCTTAAAAGAATTCCAGATCTATAGCGATCAATGGATGTCAATTCATCGTGGCAAAGGCTTTGATGAAATTGCCAATACTTTTTCTAAAGTTGCAGAAGACGGTATCTCACCCTCTCAAGGATTGATCTTATCAGTCTAAGTGTTTGGCCAGAAACGCAACCGTTTTTTCCCAAGAATCCTCAGCAGCCTCAGCTTCATAAGCCATGCCTGAAGCATTGGCAAAGGCGTGCTTGGCTCCCTCATAGACATGAACGCTATAATCCTTATTCAAGGCCTTGAGATCTTCATCAAATTGGATGAATTGTTTGTGCAACCGATCCTTGGTCCCAATAAACCCTATAATCGGCATCTCAAGGTTTGCCAGCTTTGCTCTATCATCAATTAAACTGCCGTAGTAAATCACCGTGGCATCAATTTCATTGGGTAGCATCAAAGATCCTCGCAAAGACCATTTACCGCCCAAGCACCATCCAATAATACCCACTTTCTCAACACCTAAATCCTCAGTCAAATAATCATAAGCCTCTTTCAGATTAGCTAGAGCAGCGTCTTCATTATTAGATAAACCACTGCTCAACTGAAAGGCTTCTCTAACCCCATCAGCTGATTTTCCATCATATAAATCAACCGCTAATGAATGATAACCAAGACCAGCGAGTTGATCGGCCATAAGGTGAATATCTTCATTCAACCCCCACCATTCATGAATAACAATTAATCCAGATTTTACTTTCTTATTTTCAGGCTGACTTAAATAACCCTTATGTTGCTGCTCTCCTGTTTGACCATAGATGACTTCTGATGACCTGGTATCACTTTCAGGTGCTCGCATAGCCGCTTTAGTGGTTAAGGGTGAGTCATGTTTGTGGTCTTCAAATTCACCAAGCCCGTGATGATCAGAATTTACCGATTGGTTAAAGGTCAGCATCAAAAAGATAGCTGTTAAAGATAATATGATTTTATTTTTCAATGATTCTCTCCTCTTACGTTGCTCATTAATTATATGATGATAAGATTAAATTTGTGAATCTTGAGATAATTCTTGCTTTTATTGTTGGTGCCTTAATCGGAGGCTTTGCCACATTCAAACTACTGCCAGGTTTTCTGAAATCTATTTTCAGAGACACAGCTAGAGACGAACTTTCAGAAATCCAACAAGAAATTAACGACGATCAGAAGCAAAATGAAGATGACATTGCAAAGAAACTAGAGGTCCTAAACACAGCAATCATCAAAGCCACTTCAACTTGGGATGCAAATACCAAGAATCTAGCTGAGGAAGTTGGTGATTTGACTAAGTCACACACTCAATGGGCAGAAGCATTATCAAACCCAGGTGAGCAAGGTGCGTTAGCTGAAGAGTCATTAAAAGTCATGTTAGAAAGTTCGGGGTTTGTAAAAGGGGGTAAGTTCAGTGAACAACAAACAGAGAAGACAGAAGATGGAGATCTCAGGCCTGATGTCCATGTAAATACACTTGACGATGGAACCATTATTATTGATTCAAAGGCCCCTATGAAGATCTATAAAGAAGCAATTGAATCGGATAATGAAGAAGTCAAAAAACAGAAACTCAAAGAACACGCTAAAAATGTTCTCGATCATGCAAAAAAATTAGGCAAAAAAGATTATTCGGGTGCTATAGGAAAGAAAACACCAGATTTTGTAATTATGTATATGCCTAATGTTTCTATATATATGTCAGCAATTGAAGAGATCCCAGATCTAGTTGAGCAAGCAGCTAGACACAGAGTTATGGTATGCCCTCCTTCTCTTATTTATGCGGCTTTAAAAACTATTATGCTTACTTGGCAGCAACAAGAGGTGTATGAAAATGCAGAGGAAATAAAAACTCAAGCATTAGAGATGCATATAAGGCTTAAGAAATTTTATGATGATTTCTTTAAAAAAATCGGAACAGATCTTAGCCGTGCTGTAAAGGCTTATAGTAGCGGAGTAAGATCATGGGAAAGCCGTGTTATGCCATCAATAAGAAAAATTGAAGAGATGGGAATAGCTGACTCAACAAGAAGAATTGAAAGCACAAAAG
>ERZ724560.12-NODE-12-length-31151-cov-3.210676_pt1 | contig 31151 bp, 27 predicted proteins | sample MGYA00375854_ERZ724560 | MGnify/ENA primary metagenome ERZ724560 (study PRJEB28725, sample SAMN03264854) | marine sediment metagenome | biome: marine pelagic biome; feature: marine oligotrophic desert; material: ocean water | place: Pacific Ocean:North Pacific... | reverse complement strand
TGACGTGCGAGGCTTTCCAAAGAGTTGAAATAACTCACCCCCTTGATCCATCCAAGCCGCATTATACCCCCCTACATCTCTACCCTTTCTGGGAGTTTCTCCTTGTTTATATTCATTGTCGTAAGCAAAGCTTTCTGCTGCAGCTTTTTTAGCAGCTGATTCTGCTTCTTCAGCACTTACTTCCAGAGTTTTAAAGTGACGAGGTCTTTCCAGTGTAGTTAAAGTCGCATTTGTCCAGACTCCCTGTAAGTCAGGGTCGCCATACCAAGTTACATAAGGGTTTCTTGATTCAGAGAATATAAAGCTAGAAAAAACTAGAACAATGGTAAATAGATATTTCAAATTATTACCTTAGATAGTTTTCCTAATTACCTCGCCATTGCCCATATAAAAGCTCTTCGACAAACTCTACACATTTAAATTGTTGTAATTGAGCATCTTTACCAACTCTTTTATACAAGGTCATGCTAATTTTCCAAGGTCTAGTGAATACCTTCTCATCTTCTATGGTCGCCTCATAGTTCATGGTATGGGCGTTCATTAGTGTGTATCTTTCAGTAACTTTAAGCTCTTCGCTATGGAAATTACCAGCTCTATCCAACCAAGTTTGGCCGTTAAAGCCTGAAGCTTCAACCACAAAGGTATCTCCTTCCCAATAACCCCAAGATTGGCCCATCCAAGAATCAACAGGAGCTGGGCCTGGATCTTCTAGATAAATATTCCTTACTGCACCTGCATACTCATAAGCAAAAAATATTGCTTTTTCACTGTGAAAAATCTGAAAAGGAAGGTGCATATAGGTGGCTCTCGGTACACCAGGTAAATAACACTTAATTTCAGGGTCATTGTCTAGCCAGTTTTTTTTATTTTTATCTCTTTGTTTTAAAGCCCATTTCTTATATGGAATGGACCCACCTTCAACTACTCCCAACCCAGCAGGAATAGAGCCTACTGCACCCAGTCTGACCACACTGGGATGTGGAATGGGAACAACCGGTCCCTCAATCATTGCTAAAGCTGCACTAGCCGAATGGGCTTCTAAATTGTAATTAGCTGAGTTAAGGACTTGCCAAACCCCATTTAGGTCTGGTTTTCCTAATGGTCCTATTGGTAAGTCTGTTTTATCTGCATAAACCTGAGGAATAAACAAACTCAAAAGAACAAATGAATAAAAAAATTTCTTCACCTCTACCTCCTTTGTAAAGACAGTATATTAACTTCAACAAAGATTATGGAGTTTTTTCTTTTTTAGGTACCTCTAAATCACCTAGTTTGTTTAAATAATCTGTATCCGATACTTCAGATAGATGTTGTTTAGGATCATCTCTATAACTTTTAATTGGCTGTCCTAACCCTTTTAACCCTCTCTTTCTGCATCTTCTAACCCTATCGAAATCTACTTCAACTAACATGAATTCTTCTCCTGCAAGAGCGTCATGAAGAATTTCGCCATCTGGCCCAGCTATTAAAGATAGTCCAACACCTTGTTCACCACCAGCATTCACATCTATGTAATAGCACTGTTGTTGAGCTGCAGTAGCCTTAACCATAGCCCTTTCCACATCTCTATCACAAGTATCTGTTAAGCTTGGATGAAGAATAACTTCTGCCCCTTTTAATGCCAGTGCTCTACTGGTTTCAGGAAACCATAAGTCATAGCAAATATGGATGCCTACTTTTCCTGATCCAGGAATTTCAAAAACACAAACCTCATTTCCTGCTGCTACACCTGTTTCATAAGGTAAAAAAGGATAGAGTTTTCTGCACTTTGTTACCAAATCACCTTTGTTATCAATAACAGGTGTGGTGTTAAAAGTACCTTCTTCTGTTTCTTCATAGAAAGAACCAGGAATTAACCAAACATCTAACTCTTTAGCTAACTCTTTCAATTTATCTAAGTATTCAGAAAGGAAAAAGGTTGCATTACTAGCACCCGCTCCACCAACAGCTAGCTCACTGAATACCAACATTTCAAGCCATGGAAATCTATACACAGCTTCTCTAGCCTTACTTTCTAACAAAGTATAGTTGTCTTTTCTGGCAAGATTTAACTGAATAGCAGCTATCGATAAAGGCTTCATATCGTTTTTAGTATACGCAAATGACACAAAAAAAATAGGCTGGAAGAATCCAGCCTATTTTTCTATTTTCTATTTCTTAGAACCTATAACGTACATCTACATACATAGTTCTTGGTGAAAGAGCACCACCATACTTACTGTAGTTATCTCCAGAAGTGGTTGTGCTAATACTGTAAACCATATCATTATCCATAATATTATTTACAGCCATTCTCACTGCGGTTTTGTAGTCATCGCTCCACCACGAGAAACTGATATTAGTAGTCTCTCTAGAAGGAACTCTGTCCAAAGCCCTCTCTATACCAGAAGCTGAAAAATCGCCTGTGTAAGAGTGGTTTAACCAGATCCAGACTGGTCCCCATCGACTTTCGTACTCATAAGTAGCTCTTACGGTAAATTTCTCCTTTGGAATACCTTTTAAGGAATTGCCTTTAACATTTGTAGCATAAGGGAAGTCACTGGCATCGATTACTCCATCACCATTAACATCAGATCCAGTCCCTGAATTACCTACTACACCTTGAGTGAAAGTTCCAAAGATCTGTGGAGGATTCATAGGATCATCAGTGGTCATTACCCAATAATCTTCTCCGTACTTGGTTTCTGTGTAACTCATGTTACCTGATAAAGCTAACCTATCAGTAGCTTGATAAACAAACTCCATTTCAAACCCTTCATTAGTTATTCCGTTGGAATTAGAAGCGAATTCAGCAGTTTCCCCTCTTAAAGGATCGTACTGCGTTACAACATCTTGGTACCCGTCGTAATCATAATGATAGACTGAAGCGAATAGCTGCAGTTTATCGTCCATATGAATACCTTTGTAGCCAAGTTCAACGGATTCCACCGTCTCCTTATCATATGAGGTAGCTTCAATACCGGCTCCTGGGATTGGTAGACCGTACTCATCTCTTACATCATCTCTAGCTCCCGAGATACCTAAAGCCACTCCTCCAGATCGATAACCTGTGGTGATACCGAAATAAACTAGCTGATCACCATTAGGTGTCCAATCTAAGTTAACTCTGTAGTTAGTATCACTCCATTTATCCTCTCCAGGAATTCTCGAGGTATAACCATATGGCCAACCTTGCATTAGTCTCATCGGAGTATCGCAAGTAGCTTGTTGTTCTAAGGGACAGACGGGGGCTATAGGGTTGTTAGGATCACCAGTGTAAACAGCATTACCCATTATGAGGTTGGCATATGCTAAGGGAGTTAGTTCTGGTACTGCTCCACTCCAAGGTGCGTAACCTAACAATTCATAATAAGGACCAACTTGTCCTTGTTGTAGGGCTAAAACTGAATCCCAGCCACCTGAGAAGTTCATGAATAGTTCAGCGTAACCTCCTCTTGCTTCAAGCCATGTTTTTTCATCCTCAGCGTACCTTGCACCAACAACGAGTGCGAACTCATCATTTATAGTCCAAGTACCTTGAGTGTAAACAGCCGTTGCATCGTTTTGCACATCATTCTGGTGGTTGTATACCCTTCCAAGAGCATCTCCACCCCATCGACAGGATATGGTCGTATTATCAGGTCCTGACCCTACCCAACCTGTTTGAGGAGTTGTACAGGTATTCGTTGCTCCTAACAGAGCAGAAGTTGAAACACCTCCTAAGAAAGCTTGGGGAATGTCATAAGCTCCATAAGTCGCTGCATTCCTTATAGAAGCAATGTTGTTTCGAATACTGTAATTTTGTTTTCTGTTCTCATCCATATAGAAATAACCAGAAGTCATCAGAACATCCTCGCCAATCTGCCAGTTAATTGTCAGTTCATGGGTTTTCATATGAACATCTTCTAAAACAGTAACGCCGTACTGATCCCAAGAAACATCCGTGCCATCTAAGTCAATATTGAAGGTGTAGCCAAAATCAACGTAGCCATAAATGTATTTAATTTCAGTCGTATCACTTAATTGCCAAGTCGCATGCGCTTGGACACCTTCGTGTTGAAAGTATTGATGGTTTGATTGACAACCGTCGATATAAGGGAAATCCCAGCAGTTTTCGTCATCGCTGACTCCAACATTAAAAGTATTTAAGGTAGGTAAACTAGAACCATAATAAGAATTCCATCTTCCAGGCCAAGAGCCATTATCCACTCCCGCTCTCAGTGGTGCTCCATAGCCAACTTCACCGGTATTGGGGTTAGTGAATTGAATAGCACCTGGGGTAGTAGCTGTAGCCCTTCTTAAACCTCGTACCAAACTAGTAGTGTCTTGCATACCTCTAAGTGGACCTGCGCCTGAATCTAAAAGAACTCTTGAAGGAATAATGTTATCAACCAAACGATCATTGGCTCTTATTTGAAATTCCATATCGTCATTGGGGATATACAGAAGAGTAATGACCGAATTGTAATCATCTAAACTTCTTAAATCACGACCACCAGCCACATTCTTTTGTGTACCATCTCTATCCATCTTTGCAGTAGTAGCTCTGAAGGCCAGCTTATCCGTTACTGGTCCAGTTACCATTCCGTAATACTGAATATTGCTGTAATCACCTGCCAACATCCTGACTTCTGCTCCGTTTTCAAAACTAGGCTTTTTGGTTATGTAGTTAATAGCACCACCGATAGAATTTCTTCCATACAAGGTGCCTTGAGGTCCACGAAGTACCTCGATACGCTCTACATCGTAATAGTAGTTTTCAGAAGCTGCTATACCAAAGTCAGGTGAGTAAACACCGTTATAGTAAGTTGCAACTCCTGGGTCACCACCCAGTGCTCTAAAGTTCCTTCCAACACCACGAATCCTTACATCGTAAGGGTCTCGAGTTGTTGCAGGTAGTTGATCCATCAAGTCATTAGCACCTTGTAAACCAAGGTCTTCAATCAAGCTAGAATCAAACGCAGTAATAGACATTGAAGTATCAGACACAGTTGAAACACGTTTTTCAGCTGTTACTGTTATTTCTTCAATACCACCTCTATCTCTATCTTCTTCTTCGTCTTCATCAGCCGCAGTCAGCATCAATGAAGAAAACCCAAATATAGAGATAAACGCTAAGTTAATAATGAATTTCAATTTCATTTCTCCCCCCCTAATATGAATTAAAATCACTAGTAATAACTGCCTTTGAAGTACAGCAAAACTAGATTAAAAAATCTCACGACAAACTATGCTTAATTTTGCTCTAGTTTGCAAATCTTTTTAAGAAAAAATACTTATTTAACTTGATTTTCCTGCTTCTTTCGCAGCAAACCTACTTAGATAAATTGCATTCAAAATAGCAAATACAAAAGTCATGCCTAAAACACCAAAAAGTTTGAAATTAACCCAGGTGGTTAAACTTGTGTAAAACATGAAATATAGATTGACCACTCCTATTGCAAAGAAAGCAAAAGCCCAAAGGTAAGTCATATCTAACCAAGCCTTATCAGAAATTCTAGGTAACCCCTCTGGACTTGCCATTTTCATGAAAGTTTTCAGAATAGGTGGTCTTTTAAGTAATTGATTCCCTATCAAAATACTAGCAAACAGCCAATTTATGATACTTACTTTCCACTGCAAAAATGCAGGGTCTCTAAAAAGTAAGGTAGCTGATCCAAACACTACGAGAGCGACCCAAGTAAGAAAAAGTTTTTTTTCTACTGAACCGCGTTTAAATTTCTCGTAAATAACTTGCAGGGTGACTACTATCATGATTGCTGCTGTGGCTTTTAAGAAATCTTTACCTGTGGAGAAAAAGACTCCAAAAAATACAAGAGCTGGAAGTAAGTATCCGAATTGACCCATAATTAAATCTGGTTTTATTAGGGGGCATCATACTAAAATTGAAGTAAGTAAACTAATGAGTAAATAAATGAAAGACTTAAAACTAGGAATTCAAATGGGTTATTGGGGAGCTCAACCTCCTGAAGATATTATTGGAATTGCAAAGGAAGCAGAGAATCTAGGTTACGATGCTATTTGGAGTGCTGAATCCTGGGGTTCAGATGTTTTTACTCCTTTAGCTTGGATTGGCGCCCACACATCCAAAATAAAGCTTGGAACCGGAATAGCCCAAATATCAGCTCGAACGCCAGCAGCGACTGCAATGGCAGCAATCACATTAGATCATTTAACCAAAGGTAGAGTTATCCTTGGTTTAGGAGTCTCTGGACCCCAGGTAGTTGAAGGTTGGTACGGTCAGCCCTTTTCTAAACCGCTATCAAGAACTAGAGAATACGTTGGTATTATTAAAAAAATATTAAAAAGAGAAGAGCCGGTTAGCAATGATGGAGAACATTACCCTCTTCCTTACTCGGGTGAAGGGAGTTGGGGTCTTGGGAAGTCTTTAAAATCAATTACCCATCCTTTAAGATCCGACTTACCTATATTTTTGGGAGCTGAAGGACCTAAGAATGTAACCATGACTGCAGAAATTGCTGAAGGTTGGTTACCACTTTATTATTCCCCTTATAGGCAAGAGGTCTATGCAGATCAGATTAAGGACGCCAAGGAGGGTTTTGAAATCTCAGCTGGGGTAATAATCAATATTTGTGACGATGTAGAAAAAGGATTAATACCCGTAAAAAATAATTTGGCACTCTATATCGGTGGAATGGGAGCGGCTAAAAAGAACTTTCATACGGATCTAATGGGAAGAATGGGTTTTGAGGATGAAGCCAAGAAAATTCAAGAACTGTTCTTAGCGGGAAAAAGGACAGAAGCTGCTTTAGCTGTTCCAGATCAGTTTGCTGATGAAATCTCTTTGGTAGGACCCAAAGATAGAGTTAAGGAAAGAGTAGAAGCCTGGAGAGACACACCTGTGACTTCTTTATTAATTTCTACGCATGATAAGGAAAGACTAAGAGAAGTTGCAGAAATAGTGCTGTAGCTTCAGGAATTAGGCGTGGCAAAGCCCCAATAGTTATAGCCAGCAAATTTAGGTGTGCTAGGTAGATACATCGTATCTATTTCTTCTATGTTAAAACCAGAGCCTTCTATAATTTCAGGAATATTTCTATGTAAGTTACATCCCCCTGCAATTCTCTTCCATATGGGATTGATGCGTTTCTGCCATTTATAAACATTTTCATCTGGAGAAATTCCGTGCTCGCAAAAAATTAATTTTCCTTCAGGTTTAAGAACTCGTTTAATTTCTTCATTTGCTAAATCCACGTCAGGGATAGTACACATGGTGTAGGTCAAAATTACAGTGTCGACTTTATTGTCAGGAAGAGGGATTTCCTCTGCACCGCTTATTATAAAATCTACTTCCATTTTTTCTTCTTTGGCTACTTCTGCTGCCATTTTGTTTAACTCTTCTGAAGGATCTAAACCCCAAAGTTTATTGATCTTAGATTTGTCGTAGAAAGGTAAATTAAGTCCTGAACCAATTCCCACTTCTAATACATCTCCTTCGGCCAGTGGAACAACTTTTTTTCTTTGATAAACCATAGGCGGATTACTACAGCAACTATTCAATAGTTTAGGAAGAATATATTTATCATATAGGCTCATTGATTAAAATCTTACCACTGTCGTTACTTAAATCTTAATTTGTAGACTCTTTAGGGTGCTCTAAAAAGAATTTGACTACTTCATCCCCCCAATGAAAAGGGTTCTTCTTACCGCAACCTAAATAATTCCCCACTCCAGGAAAACAATGGCCAGCCACATTGCCTAGAAAACTAGATCCTGAACTTTCCCAGTTGTAACTTATAAATTCAAAAACTGTTCCCTTTGGGTTGGTAAAACGAACCCATTGATAATCGTTTTCCTTGAAGAGAATTTCACTTTTATCCATACCCCATTCTTCACCAATTTTTTTTACTGTTTTTAATGCTCCGGAGTAATGAACTATTCCGTCTCTTTTACCATGCGCATATAAGACATCAACTTGTTTGCCCTTAAAACAATCATCAAAAGTATTTATACGCACAGGCGATTTAGATAAATTTACAGGCCAACCAGCACCAAAACCTATAGGTGCTACAGAAGCTACTTCGTCAGCATAATCACATACAAATTTCCAGGTCATCCATGAGCCCTGCGAAAATCCTGTCACATGAACTCTCTCTTCCATGACATGAAAAACTTTCTTTACACGATTCATAAAAGCTAGAACTTTAGAAACATTATATTCTCCATATTCCCAAGATCTGCCGTATCTACCTTTATTTGCAGTTGGTTGAACGACTATATAACCTTCATTGCCACCGCGTTCAGCCAAGTCAGTGTAATAATCTTGTAAATCTGCGGTCATGAGATAACCATGAATATCTACAATTAAACCGCAAGCCTTAGTTAAGCAAATCTCAGGTACATGTAACGTAAACATTAGGCCTTCACACTTAAGATCAACAGTCCCTTTTCTAGGCGAAGTAATACAATTATCTGGAACTGGTTTGGGAACGCTTATTGTTGCAGGCCAAGGAACTTTTGGTTCAGCTAAAATGTTGCCTGCTGTTAAAATATTTATAAATAAAAAAGTGAATAGTATAAAAGTAAGTTTTTTCATTTCTTTGCGAGCTTTATAAGACTAAGATTATGAAGTAAATATCACCAATACGAAAATCACAAGGAAAAGGTTAATGAAAAATTTTGAAGGAAAAACTGCTGTAGTGACTGGTGCTGCTAGCGGGATAGGATTTGGTCTGGCTGAAAAATTTGCTCAAGAGAAGATGCAGGTAGTTTTAGCAGACGTAGAAGAAGAGGCTTTAGATAAGGCAGTAGAGCAACTCAGGCAATATCAACACAGGGTAATGGGCATAAAAGCCGATGTACTTATTGAAGAGTCTGTTGGTGAGCTTTTTGCGCGAGCTAAAGAAGAATACGGAAACATACATATCCTTTGTAATAACGCTGGAATCGGAGCTAATTCAGGAGATAAGGCTATCTGGGAGATAGAGAAAAGTGATTGGGAATGGGTTATGGGAGTTAACCTTTATGGTGTTCTTTATGGCATTCAAGCTTTTCTTCCGCATATGATCGAACACGGAGAACAAGGCCATGTGGTTACTACTGTGTCTTTAGCTGGTCTTATATCTGGAGCTGGAACCTATGGCGTGAGCAAGCATGCAGCCTTAGCTTTAACGGAGGGATTGAATAGAGATTTAATTGCTAGAGATTCTAAGATAGGAGCTTCCGTATTGTGTCCGGGTTTTGTGAATACAAATATCATGGATTCGGAAAGAAATAGACCTTCTCATCTAAAGAAAAAGAGCGAACCTGTGGTAAATGAACCACAAGCGGAAATATTTAATTTGTTGCTTAAACAAGGCAAAGAACCCAATGAAATCGCAGAAATTGTTTTTCAAGCAATAAAGGATAATGTTTTCTATATACTTCCCCACCCTGCTTGGGATGATAATCTAAGAGCACACTTTGAAGACATTCTTTCTAGAAAAGAATTAATACCCCCTAGTGTTAATGATTTAGCAGAGTTCTTTAAGCCAAGAGAAGATGGAGAGAAGTATTAAGCCGTTTTAATACCTGAAGTGTCTGATTTGCTCTCCGCTTTTACCGATTTCTGTCATTGCATTTATGCCTATCTCCAAATGCAGATCAGACCATTCTTCAGTAACGCCTTTATCTGATTCTTCAGTTTTAACGCCATCAGGTGTAACTGGCACATCAGATACTAAGAGCAAAGCACCCCGAGCGATCTCGTTATAATGCCCAACTATAAAAATTGTTGAGGTTTCCATATCTATTCCAATGCAAGTGGATTTTTGTAGCCTTTCTAAAAAAACTTTATCGTGCTCCCAAACCCTTCTATTCGTAGTAAAAATTACTCCTGTTCTATATTCCTGACCGCTTTCGATAACCTTGTCTGAGACAAACTTATGCAATTTAAATGAAGGCAAGGCTGGAACTTCAGGTGGAAAGTAATCATTACTTGTTCCTTCACCTCTTATAGCTGCTATGGGTAGAATGAAGTTGCCAATTTCGCTTCGTTGCTTTAAACCACCGCATTTACCCAAAAACAGTACCCCACTCGGATTACAGGCCACCAACAAGTCCATTATTGTGGCTGCGTTTGGAGAACCTATGCCATAGTTAATGATGGTCAAACCATCGGAGTTCGTAGAGGCCTGCATAGGTTTTTTTTCTCCGTAAATATCCGAATTAAACTTATTGGCAAAATTTTCGACGTAATCCGAAAAATTGGTCAATAAGATATGATGACCGAACTCATCCAAAGGCATACCTGTATACCTGGGTAACCAATCTTTAGCTATGTCTAGCTTGTTTTCCATACTTCCCATGAAAGCATGCTACTCGTTTCAACAATAAATACAATTTTAGAAATTTTTTTTATAGTTCTGAAATCCAAGTGTATAGATCGTCAGCTATTACATACTGGCCATTAACATTCGGATGAATACCGTCTGGTAGCATCAAGTCTTTATTTAAAACTATTTCCTCATTAAGCATGGAAGGCACTAGTTTTGCGTCAAACTTAGTTGCAACTTCTTCATAAATTCTTACAAGCCTTTCCTTATATTTAGTTCCATAATTTGGTGCTACTACGATTTGCATAATAATAATTGCGATCTCCTTTTCTTTAGCCAACTCACACATTGTTATTAAATTCGATCGTACTTTGGAAGGCGGATAACCTCTCAGTGCATCATTGGCACCAAGTTCTATAAACAAAAAGTCTGGAGAAAGACCGTTTAAAAGAGAAGGAAGCCTAGAAAGCCCGCCTTTGGTAGTCTCTCCCGATAAGCTTGCATTAATTAATTTGAGCTTTTTGCTATCAGTATCTAGTTTTTGTTGTACCAGTTTTACCCATTGTTTTTCTGAAGGAATACCGTAACCGGCACTTAAACTATCTCCAAGGATAAGCATCTTCTTTTCAGTATCTGAAAATATATTTTGAGAACCCAGTAACAAGAAGAGAATTACTATAAAATTGCACTTCTTCTGGAAATAGACAAATTTCTTCACATTGATTAACAGTTTTATGATTATTAAAACACGTAATTTAACAAAAAAGGTTCCTTCCGAGGAAGGGGAATTAATTATCCTAAACGATATTAACTTAGAACTTGAAAAGGAAAAGTCTCTTGCTGTAGTTGGTCCTTCAGGTTCTGGTAAATCTACTCTACTGGGCCTTTTAGCGGGCTTAGACTCTCCTTCGTCAGGCGAGATATTCTTAAATGACCAACCACTGCATGAACTTAGTGAAGACCAACGAGCTAAAGTAAGAAAGGAAAATGTTGCTTTCGTTTTCCAATCTTTTGAACTTCTTCCAGGACTGACAGCAATAGAAAATGTAATGCTGCCTTCTGAACTTAATCTAGATAAAGATGCTGAAGCAAGGGCTAGCGAATACCTAACAAGGGTAGGTCTTGGAAATAGATTAAAACATTATCCAAGACAACTTTCCGGAGGCGAGCAACAGCGAGTGGCTATAGCAAGAGCTTTTGCCTGCAATGCGAAAGTTCTTTTTGCAGATGAACCAACCGGTAACCTCGATAATAAAACTGGAGCAAAAATTTCAGAACTTCTTTTTGAAGTCAATGAAGAATCTTCAAATGCTTTGGTTGTAGTCACTCATGACGCCAACCTAGCTTCTAAATGTGATAATCAAATTGAACTATCCGAGGGGTTAATCGCTTAAAAAATGCTTCTGGGACTTTCTTTAAAACTATTTTGGCGTGAACTTAAATCAGGCCAATTAAGTATTATGTTCTTTGCCTTGGTCTTGGCAGTAGCAACTGTCTCAAGCATCTCTTTATTTACCGATAGGCTTGAAAAAGCTTTATTAGCTGAAACACAAGAATTTTTAGGCGGTGATCTAAAATTTGAATCTAACGATCTTATTGAAGACATACCTTATGAGGAAATTCAGAAACTTAAGTTAAAAAGCACTGAAATGGTCTTATTCGCTTCTATGTTAGCATCCGGAGATAATTTGCAATTAGCCTCAGTAAAAGCAGTCGACCAGAACTACCCTCTTGTGGGAGGGGTTGAGCTTAGATCTGAATCTAAAAATATCTATGTAAAACGCCCCCCTGACCTAGGTCAAGTTTGGTTGGATCTTCGATTAATGGATATATTAAAACTCGAAGTAGGCCAAACAGTCAGCATAGGTGATGCGGATTTCATTGTTAGTCATTCAATTCTTTCTGAACCAGACAGAGCCTCTAACTCTTTTGCATTTGCTCCCAAGGCAATAATTAATGCCCAAGACCTAGAAAAAACAAATGTGGTGCAGCCAGGAAGCAGGGTAAGATTTTCGACAGTGTATTTAGGCGAAAAAGCAGAACTCTTACTTGCAAAAAATATTCTAGAAAAAACCAAACAACCCGGTGATGACATTAGAGAAGCTCAAGATGCTAACGATTCTTTGGGAAAAGCCATTGAAAGATCAGGCAACTTCTTTTTACTAGGTGGCCTTCTGGCAGTCCTCATGGCTGCTTTTACTGTTGGGATGAGTTCACAAAGATTCGCTCGTCGTCACATTGAATACGTGGCTATTTTAAAAAGCTTAGGTACAGAATCCTGGGAACTTAGACTGCTTTATTCTTTAATTTTTATTGAATTAGGTGTTTTTGCTATCTTTTTTGGCTTAATTCTGGGATGGTTTATGCAAGAGGGTTTTACTGGAATTTTGAACCAATATTTTCCGGCGGACCTACAAACACCAGGATTTCAGCCTTTATTAATATCTTCTTTAACAGTATTTATTTGTCTAATAGGTTTTGTTTACCCCAATCTTGTTAAATTGGTAAAAATCTCTCCTTTAAACATACTTAGAAGAGAGGAGTCTAAAACTTCAAGTAGTTCTTATCTTATGTTCGCTTTAGCCTTGTCAGCTATGTTTTTACTTGTTTTCTTATATACAGAAAGGCTTTTACTTTCTTCCATAGTATTTTTCACTATTCTTTTCATTTTTGTTTTAGGTTATGGAATCATTTTAAGTTTCTTTCGCAGCACAACCAGGCTTGGTTTAGGGGCTAACAATCCACTCTCTCTGGCTTGGTCTGAATTGCACAGAAGAAAATACACAAATTCTCTGCAAGTGCTGGCTTTCACCATGGCAATTGGGCTAAGCCTAATAGCTTTTTCTGCCAGGACAGACTTAATGTCAACCTGGGAGTCAACATTACCCCCTGACTCCCCAAATAATTTCTTAATTAATATTAGTAAGTCTGACTTGAATTCTATTTCTTCTTTTTTAGAAGAAAATGAAATAGAAGAGAGCACTTTCTATCCTATTACAAATACAGTAATCATTAAGCTACCTAAAGAAGGTGAAGAGGTGTCTAAACCAATTGATAGAAATTTCAATGCAACTTGGTCAAGTGAATTACCTCTAGGCAATACAATTGTTTCAGGCGAGTGGTTTAAAGGAAATTCGTCAGACGGCCTCTCAATTTCAAATGATATAGCTGCTAGATACGGTCTAGATATTGGAGACCCAGTTAAGGTTTTCTTTGCTGACCAAGAAATTGATACTTATATCCAAAATACGAGAGAGGTTAATTGGGATAATTTTTCTCCAAACTTTTTTGTGATTGGGCCTCCCGAAATTTTTAAAAATAGTCAAGCTACCTATATTACTTCGCTGCACGTCCCGAAAGAGAAAGATAAGGTAATTAGTGAATTTATGTCTGAATTCAAAACTGTTTCTGTTTTATCGATAGATGCAATTATTGATCAGGTTAATGACATCATAGAACAAGTCTCAAAAGCTTTAGAGGTAATTCTTGGATTGACTATCTTTTCAGCTATGTTCTTAACTCTAGCTACTATTCAAGATGGCTTTAACTTAAGATTGCACCAATCAGCCATACTCAGAACCTTTGGAGCAAGTACTTCTTTATTGCAAAAATCTACTGCTTTAGAGTTTGCCTTGTTGGGGTTATTGGCAGGTTTTTTGGGTGCTTTATTAGCTCAGACGGGAATATTCTTTCTTGAAACAGAGATCTTTGATCTTGAGGCAGCTTTTCATGCCAACATTTGGGTAATGGGCCCAATTATTGGCACTATATTAATTTGTGCTTTGAGTGTCATACTGATTCTATCTATAACCAGAAAAAACCCTAAAGAAATAATTTATAACTCTTAGCTGTATCTGTTACCAGGTATCTACATTAGGCCTTTTCTTAGCTTTTCTTTCAGTTTTAGGAGGCAAAGACTTCAAGGCTGCCATTATCCACTTTCGCGTATCTGCAGGATCTATTACATCATCTAATTCAAAATGCGAGGCCATATTAACGGCCTTACCTCTTTTGTAACTATCTTCAACCATTTTCTCGTAAGTTTTAATTCGTTCTGCTGGATCTTTTATAGATTCTAGTTCTTTTCGGAACCCTAACTTCACAGCCCCCTCTAAACCCATGCCTCCAAATTCACCTGTTGGCCAAGTCACAGTAAACAATGGGATTTTAAAACTGCCTCCTGCCATAGCTTGTGCACCTAACCCATATGCTTTTCTGATAACAACTGACATCAAAGGAGTTTCAATATTTGCACCTACAACAAACATTCTCGCTGCATGCCTTACAAGGGCTGACTTTTCACTTTCTGGTCCAACCATAATTCCTGGACAATCTATTAAAGACAGGACCGGAATATCGAAAGCATCACATAATTGTATAAATCTTGAGCCTTTGTCAGCTCCAGGAGAATCAATAGCTCCTGAGAGGTGACCTGGGTTATTGGCAACAACGCCAACTGGTCTTCCTTCCACTCTGATAAATGAGGTGATCATGCCTGGACTCCAATGCCTTCTTATTTCAAGGATAGAATCTTCATCTGCAATACCTTCTATCACCTTTCTCATATCGTAATAACGCAGTCTGTTTTCGGGTACTGCAAATCTAAGTTTTCTTTTATCGGGTGCTTTCCACTCTTTTTTAACTCCTTGGAAATAAGAAAGATATTTTTTTGCTGTTGCCACAGCTTCTTTTTCATCCTTAACAGCAATATCCACTACTCCATTTGGAACCTGGACATCCATTGGTCCAACTTCTTCAGGTGTGAATATTCCCAAGCCGCCTCCTTCTATCATAGCGGGTCCACCTATACCGATATTAGAATCTTCAGTAGCAATAATCACATCACAACAGCCTAACAAGACTGCATTTCCAGCAAAACACCTTCCTGTTGTTATTCCCAATACGGGAACCAGACCTGATAACTGAGCAAAATAAGTAAATGCAAAACAATCTAAGCCTGCTACACCAGAGGTGTCAGTATCTCCCGGCCTTCCCCCTCCTCCTTCAGCAAATAGAATTGTTGGCAGTCTATTTTGTTCTGCAATTTCAAACATTCTGTCCTTTTTTGCATGATTTTGTTTGCCCTGAGTCCCAGCCAATACCATATAGTCATAAGACATAGCCATTACCCTTGAATCTTCTTCTGGAAAAAGATCACTGTTTACATGTCCTAATCCACAAACCATCCCATCGCCTGTAGTATTTTTTATTAAATCTTCTTCTGTCCTTCTTCTTCTTTGAGCAGCTAAAACGACAGAACCGTATTCGATGAAACTATCTTTATCGCAAAGGTCTTTAATGTTTTCTCTCGCTGTTCTATGTCCTGTTTTTCTCCTTTTGGCTACAGCCTCAGGCCTGTTAATATCATGACCTGCTTGTTTTCTATCAATGGCTTCTTGCAGATCAGGCCTAATAAAATTTAAATCCAGTTTTTCATGTTGATCAGTTTTGGGTATTTCAACTGCAGCAGTTTTAATCAAAATTAAAGGATGGCCTTCATAAACAGTATCTCCTTCATCTACAGTAATTTCGGTAACTTCTCCACTTACTTCAGATAGCAATTCATGTTCCATTTTCATTGCTTCCATAATTGCGATAGTTTTTCCTACCCAAACCTTATCTCCTGTCTTCACATTGAAGCTCACCATTAATCCTTGCATGGGTGCTTCTATTGCTTCAATTCCTTCTGGTAAATCATCGATTCTCATTTCAACAATATTCTCAGATTGAGAGTCTGCCGATATTAAACCTTTACCATGATCTAAAACTGCTAGAGGATCTTCACTATCGATTTGCGCTCCTGCTAAATTTTGGTCTTTTCTTTTAGCTTTAGATTTTCTTTCTTTAGATTTTAAAATCTCTTCTAAATGCTCTTCTAAAAACCCTGTATGAATTTTATTTTTCTTCATCACTGGATAATTGATGACGCTCTTCAAAAGATCCAAGTTGGTTGTAATGCCTTCTATATAAAAATCATTTAATGCGCTATTCATCCTATTAAGAGCTTTTTGATAACTATCTTCTGAACCATGCGTGATAACTTTAGCGATTAGTGAATCAAAACTAGGATTTGTTTGGTAACCGGTATAACCATAGGTATCAACTCTTACCCCTGGTCCAAATGGCAAATCAAATCTTCCGAATACGCCTCCAGTTGGTTTTGTATTGCCACTTTTATCCATTACTTCCATATTGATTCTGGCTTGTATGGCAATCCCTTTTGGTTCCGGAATATTACTTTGTGTTATTTTTAGTTGCTTAAGTGTTTTTCCTAATGCAATTTGTATCTGGTATTTCACAAGGTCTATTCCATAAATCTGTTCGGTAACAGTGTGTTCTACTTGCAACCGTGCATTTGCTTCAATAAATCTAAAAATCTTGCCGGTGTCACTGGTTAAAAACTCAAAAGTACCTAAACCTTTGTAATTTGTAGACTCTGCTAACTTTACAGCTGCATTAATAATCTTGTTTCTGTATTCTGGTTTCAAACCTGGACTTGGAGCCATTTCTATAATTTTTTGATGTCGTCTTTGGACCGAACACTCCCTTTCACCGAAATGAGTTACAGAACCAGTACCGTCACCTAGTATTTGTACTTCTATATGTCTTTGCTTAGTTAAATACTCTTCCACGAATAATGATTCCGAGCCAAAAGATGCCTTTGCTTCCGAAGAAGCTCGTTCGTAGGCGCCTTTAAGATCATCTAGGTTTTCTACCAACCGCATACCACGGCCTCCTCCTCCATTTACCGCTTTAAGCAAAAGGGATGCTTTTTTACTCAAACTTTTATAAAAACTTTCAGCCTCTTTGTAAGTAATCTTGCCGGAAGTCCCTTTTATAGTAGGGATTTGGTTTTCTTCGGCTAATTTTTTAGATCTAACCTTGTCTCCAAATAACCTAAGCGTTTTTTCATCTGGACCAACATAAGTAATGCCGGCTAATCTGACTGCTTTAGCGAAGTTGGGGTTTTCACTCAGGAACCCATACCCTGGATGTATTAAGTCAATTTGGTTTTCTTTAGCAATAGAGACAATATCTTTGATATCTAAATAAGCCTGTACTCCTTTTTCTTTTAATTGGAAGCTTTCATCCATCCTAGAGATATGCAAAGAATCTGCATCATCTTCAGAAAAGACTCCTACAGTTTTTAAACCTAAATCCTTTGAAGATTTAGCAATCCTGATAGCTATTTCGCCTCTATTTGCGATTAGTATTTTTTTCATTAACCTTCTTTATGTTGTGGTTCGTTATAAGCAACTGACCTTCCTCCATCCACGACTAAGTCATGGCAGGTAACAAATCTACCCGCTTCACTTGCAAGATATAGAGCAGCTTCTGAAATATCTTCCGCTAAACCTGTCATTCCCAATGGTACTGCTTTGGCTAGATTTCCTTTAAGCTTTTCCAACTTTTTTTCATTCTCTTCATCACTCAATGTATTAGCCCTTGCTGATCCTCCCCAAAAAATAGGCGTTGCGATAGCTCCAGGAGAGATGGCATTAACACGAATGTTAAAAGGACCTAGGCTTACACCGGCCATTCTAGTGTAGTGAGATACGGCTGCTTTCAATGATGAGTAAAGTGGGGAGCCTTGCCCATAAACATGAGCAGCCACACTTGAATTATTGATAATACAGCCCCCTCCTATTTCCTTCATAGGTTCTACCGCATATTTAATTCCTAAAATAACGCTTGAGAGTAACCCCAGGCCGTAATCAATTTGCTCTTTAGTGATCTCAGCTACGTTATCAGCCGTTCCATATCCAGCGTTATTAAATAAAATATCCATTTGACCGAAAGACTTAACAGTAAAATCAATTGAATCAGAAATATCTTTTTCTATAGTTACGTCAGACTTGTTAAAAAGAACACTTTCTCCTAATGAATCAGCTAGATTTGAACCTTTTTCTTCTGATCTTCCTGTTATTACTACCTTTGCCCCTTCTTCAGCAAATAGTCTAGCCGTGTCAGCACCTATTCCACTTGTACCACCTGTTATTAAAGCTACCTTTCCCTCAAGTCTTGCCATAACTTTTTCTCCCTTACTTAAACTAAAATTAGGTACTCTTACCCTTTTAGAATACCTATAGATTCTTTATCCCTATCAAACCCAGCAGGAGAAACGCTTGAACCATCATGTCCTCCTAAAGTTCCAAAAGGCGAAAATCCTATAATTTCTTTCTGCTTATCACTTAACTTCTCTATAACCTCTTCCCTAACACTGTATTGAGAATTTTCTTGAGGCCTAATCCATGATTGAAGATAAGCTATAGAAATATTACTTCTAACTTCTCCAGAACGATTCAAACCGTTGCCATGCCAAACTCTTCCTTCCCATACGATGGCCGAACCTTTAGGTGCTGTAATGGATTTAGCCATCTCTTGATACTTAGAAGAATTAGCCATCTTATAGTCTATCTTAGGCCATTTATGCGATCCTGGAATTAGTCTAGTTCCTCCACTTTCAGGTGAATTATCAGAAACTAAAACCATAGTATTAGCCATGACCGGAAACTCTAAAGGATGCGGAACTAAAGGCCATTGATCTTGATGCAGTGGCATCCTTTCATTACCGCTACCATTCATGTGAGCACCCATTGAGCATAAGATGGTCTTCTCGCCAATAATATGTTCTATCAAGGGATAGATCTTAGGGTGATTAATCAGTGGAATAAAACAGTCGCCCTTATTTATTAGATTCCACACTAGCCTACTGACCTTCTCTTCATTTGAACTTTTAAGCCCATAACCTTCATCTCCCCTAACCTTAGAGCCAACTCCATACTTTTCTTCACCAGCAAATTGTTCTTTTAGCCTATTGTCCATAATCTCAACTTCTTCGGCAGAGAATGCATTTTTAATAATACAAACACCAAAATCATTTAAATGATTTTTTGCTTCCTCTAAATCTTCAGTTAAAGGCGGGTAATCTAATGGTTCAAGCTCAGTCTTCAATTAGTCTCCTTAATTTACTGTATAAACAGATTCAGCAGTCCTGTAAAACATTTGATCTTTCTCATCATCAGAAAAGTCTGCAACGATCTTTTTTAATCCGTTATATAAGACATGATACGACAGAGACATTCTGTCTACAGGAAAATTACTTTCCATCATGCATCTTTCAGGCCCAAAACAATCTATCGCATGCAGGTAATAAGGCCTCTGGGCTTCAACAAACTCATCTGAAGTTGCTGGCTTATCTCTGTTATTCCAACCAAATCCATTATCTGGCATTGCCATACCACCTATCTTCATAAATACATTTTCACTTTTTGATATTTCTTTTATATCTTTTTTCCATTGTTCAAAAATTTCTTCCCTTTTATTCGCGTAAGGACCCACACCAAGAGGAGTTCCAAAATGATCCAAGATCATCTGGGTATCTGGTACTTTTTTTACCATCTCAGCGAATTCAATATTTTGATAATGGTAATGCCAGGTATCATAGGTAAAGCCTTTCCTTCCTAAAACATTCATGCCTTTAAGAAAGCCCGCATCTTGAAATAAACCTTCTGGGGCACCGCCTGGGATAGTTAAAGCATCTGGATGTTCGGCTCTAGCTCCTGCATGCCTTATTCCTCTAAACAAGCCCTGAGAAGCCTCTTCATGAGCTTCTAAAACTTCTATCACTTCCTCTCCTAGCCTTAAATCAGCCCTTGAAACTATTGCGGAGATAACGGCTTCTCCCGTCTCTTTACTTTTGTTGGCTTGATCTACAACAGCTTCTGTTTCTCCTATTACTTTTAAATGCCTAGGTCCATCTTCTTTATAGCCCCAACCACATTCCATATAAACGGTCTTCAGTACATTGTGACCTGAACCTGTATCGGCTTGCAGATCCTTGACTAGATAAGTACTACCTCTGTCATCCCATAAATGATGATGTGGGTCAATTATGCGTATATCGGGTTCAACGATGTCTTCTTTGACTTGAGCCAACCATTCTTCACTGCCTATATTAATTTCTACCATTTTCTTCCTAAAAAAATACTTAATAGAGCCAAGATAATTTAAAATCAGTTTAGAAACAAACTTTTATCAATTGATTAACCAAAGAACAAAAAAGGAGTAAACATGAAACTTTACGATGGTCTTGGACCAAACCCTCAGGTAGTTAGAATGTTTTTAGCTGAACTAGGTACAGAAGTCGAAACCTTAACAGTTGACATAATGGCAGGAGAAAACCGCCAGGAAGGTCATTTAAATAAAAATCCAATGGGCCAATTGCCTACTCTTGAACTCGATGACGGATCTTACATAGCTGAAATAACAGCTATTTGTGAGTATCTAGATGACATAAAAGGAGGCACGGATTTAATTGGAACTAACCCTGAGGATCGTGCTGTCACCAGAATGTGGACTAGGAGAATTAGCTTAAATATTTGTGAAGCAATGACTACTGCCTTTAGGGGTGCAGAGGGTCATGATTTTTTTAAAGACAGGCTCAGAACCTTCCCAGAATCAGCAGATGGCTTTAAAGCACAAGCTAAAGAAAATTTAGCTTTGTTAGATGGGCAGATGGAAGGAAAAGAATTCATTTGTGGGAATAATTTTACGCTTGCAGATATTATGCTATTTTGTTTTCTGCATTTCGGGACAACGGTTGGCCAAAATATAGACCCTGAGCTTAAAAATATTAATTCTTGGTTTGAGAAAGTAAAAGAAAGACCGAGTGCTGACGCTTAATCTTCAAAAGGCTCATCTTCTTTATTTTGATATCTTTGTAAATAGATTATCTCTGGTATTCCTAAAAGATTAAATATAAGAAAGAATAAAAAAAGACCTTTATGGTCTTTTTTTGCAGCTAACCAACAAGCTTTGTAAGTCCAGTAAGCTTCCCAAACAATAAGTGTGATCAAGCCTAAAATATAAAGCATCTACAGTTAAGTTAAATTCTCTTAAAAGTTTTAAAAAATAGGGCTATGCCTGACAAGGCACTAATTAAAGCTAAAATCGACAAAACCTTGAGTAGAAAGTTATCAATATTATCTCTATCTCTGTAATCGATAATATGAGCACCCCACATAAAATCCCAAGTTCTCCAAGAATCAGACCTGATGGCAGCTATTTCACCACTCATGGCTCCAACATAAACATTTATATTATCTTCGGATTCAGTGCTTACTTTGTATAAAGGCAACTTTCTACCTCTAAATTCAGAACCCCTTGATTGGCTATTTATTTTGACCGCCTTTAAAGGGATCAAAGAAGTTTTTTGTCTTACTATTTCTATCGCCTCCAGCTCATTGAGTTCCATGAGCTCTTCTCCATTTAAGGCTCTGTAATAGACCTGCGTCTCCCCTTCTAGCCTTAGTATCCACTTATCCAGTCTTTTTACGATATTTATGCTTTTAGTGTTAAAAGTTCCTTTTATCTCAGTTAGATCTAAATTAGATACATCTTCATTGAGAAGATATTGTTCTCCTCTGATCAATTCAATTTTATTAAAAGCAAAATAAATACCCGAGACTGTCCAAAGTAACAATTGGATAGAAATAGCTAAACTTAGATACTTGTGAAAAGTACGAATCATAAAGAGTTTAGGTTAGTTTAACTCCTGATAAGTACTCATGAAAATTATAAGTTAGAAAAGTTAATGCGATACCCAAGGCGATAGCAAAAATATCGTAAAGAACTTTTGGGTTAACTAATTCAGAATTTGACTCTCTAAGTTCTGCAACTAAAACAGAAACCGTAGAGTAAGCTAGAAAAGATCCAAATAAAATAATAGAGGCAGTATCTGGATTGACCAGTAAATGTAAAACTGTCCAGATAGCTATACCTAAAGACATAGGGTGTTTTGTGTATTTCTTTATATAAGTTGGCATAACAGCAGCTATGTTTAAGGTAAGTGCAAAAAACATAACATATTTTGCATAAATATAAGCCTTTCCATTAATTGAATATTGAAAATTAGAATTGCTTTCATAACCAAATATTATTAATAGAATCCCCGTTAGACTGACTATTGAGAACAGCCCCATATAAGAACCTTCACCTAATCTGTCTTTCAAAAATAACCTTAATCTTGTTATTAATGGAACTAGATGAACTCCAAAAAAAATAATTATTCCTGAATAAAACATTTAGTTACATCTTATCTCAGACTCTGGTTAGTTGGTGTAGAACTTTTTGGATCAGTAAAAAATGGGTAAATTTGCTGTCTCAAATATCCTTTTGGAAAACTTTCATCTTCAAGACCCATCTCTTCAGGCCATTCATCTGAAGGCAAATGATAGGTCCCAAATATCTTGTCTATAAAAGGAAAATGAATTGCAAAGTTCTTATCATGAGTTTCCTTAGCTTTACTATGATGCCAATGATGATATTGAGGTGTAACAAATACATATTTTAAAAAACCAAAAGGAATTCTTGCATTGGTATGAGCCGTGACTGCCTGCAAGGCAACAATGACCACATAAACATAAAAGACATCGTTTGAGAAACCAAGAACATACAGAGGAATGTAAGAGAAGGATCTGGTTATAAGAATATCAACTAAATGTAACCTTGAACCTGCTATCCAGTCTACATATCGAATGGAGTGATGAATGGAATGGAATCTCCACATAAAAGGATTTACATGAAATAAGCGGTGTATAAAGTATTGGAATAAGTCAGCTACAAACATAGCTAAGAATAATTGGGCTATAAAAGGTAAGTCTGAAACCAAATCCTGTACTTCATTCATACCCAAATCACTAAAAAATAGTTCGGCAGGCATTTTTACTGCTACAGCAGTATATTGAATCAGAAGTTGTGCTTTAAATAGATAAATTAAATCCGTTCTCCACTCAGGATGAAATTTTGATTGGCCCTGTCTTTTTGGAAAAAATAATTCCAAAGGAATAAATATTAGAGATAAAGCTAAAATTTCTAAAATTAACCAGTCAAAGCTGATCGAAAAAGCTCCTTGATCAAAACTTCCTACCTCAATATTGCTCCCGCCAAGCATAATTGCAGTAACAGACAATGCCATACCAATGAAAGCTAATTTTGCTCTTTTACTTAAAAGTAAACTTAAAAAAGCAAAAAGGAATGAAAATACCAAACCCCCAAAAATCATCCACCTAAATACGTTGATTGGGTAGTTAATTCTAAATTCTGCGGTAGTTAAATATTCAGGAAATAAAAAGCATATAACTGCACCTAAGGACAAAAGAGAAAAGAAGATGGATAGATAACCACTGATTATCCCCTCTCCTAAAATTGCTTTTTTAATTTCTTGATTCATATATAAATAATCGGATAAAACGCTCTAGATTTGGATAAAACTTTATGTAATCCAGTATGGGATTCATCAATCCACTCGTAACACAATAGCCCTTTGAGTGATCAACATGGTGCTTTTTGTGTGAGTTAGGATTTAGGATTAATCCTAACTTCTGCAGTTTTTTAATTATAAAATTTTGATTTCTCTGATGAGCCCATTTATGAAATAGATTGGTGCAAAAAGTTCCTATACAAACCCCTATTAAAATAGAGTGGCCATAAATTGAATTTGGGCTATTTAAGTAACTGATTTCTGTAAAAGTTGCGAAGTATAAAAAAGGCATAAATATAAAAAAACTAGTTGTGTCTTGTTCTATGAACTTATCTTTTGTAATTATAAGAGGATGAGAATGATGTTCTCTAAAGGAATAAATAATGAAATTACCTATTACTGGTGTTTCTTCATCAAAAAAACTGTCACAAAACCAGTGGATAGTTCCGGTAATAAAGTCAGCTAGAAGATAGCCTAAAAATAAGGCTGGTAGAACAAGCCAAGATAATCCGTAAGTAAAACCATGCAAGCTAAGCTTGATAAATAAAGAACATAGCAATATCAAACTCAAGCTAACTACTACTGCTTTTATTCTAGTTAGCGTTACATTTTGCTTATGTTGTTCTTCTTTCTCCATTTGCTTTCACTCATAGATGGCTCCCTAAAAGGGATTTGAAGTTTTTCGTATAAAATTTACTTCGTTGATTTTCATTAACTCCTTCCATGGATCTCTCAAACCTTCCGATAGGATCGTCAGTACCTTCATGATGAGGGTAATCTGAAGCAAACATAAGAAGATCTTCACCCCCAGAGTTAAGAATCCAGCCTATATCTTCTCCTGCAAAAGGAGTTACCTTTATTTGTCTTAGAACATATTCAGAAGGTAAAAGCTTCAACTGCGATAAATCCTGAAATTTTCTAAAAGCTTTGTATGACTGATCAAGATGCTTCATCCAAGAAATAATCCAACTAGCCCCTAACTCAACAACTCCGATTCTTAATTTTGGAAATCTTTCTAAAACTCCATCAAAAATCATAGCTGATAGGAAAAGCTCTGCATTGTATTGAATTGCCATATAAGCCAGCGCATCATTAGGTGCATCACCTTCCACATGAGTGGGGACTTTCTTTTGATTGTCATAGAAAGACTTTGGGACCGGGCTATAACCACCGTCTGCACCTACATGTAAAGTAACAGACAAATCTGCATTCTGAACTGCTGACCAGAATTTATTGTAATCCGGGTGAGTAAAGGATATCTGTCCCCTAGGAGCAACTGTATCTATCAATATGACGGAAAAATCCATGCTAATAGCTTCTTCAACAAACTTCTTAGCAATATCTGGTCCGAGCCCCAAAGGAATATAAGCAGTTGGAAACATTCTCTTATCTTCTTTACAAAAAGTTGCTAACCCTCGATTCAAGGCTTGAATGCCGCCCATTAAAATCTTTTGTTCCTTAGCTGCGATAACTTGATTAAAAGCACTAGTCGGGAAAAGTATATAAGCATCGAAACCCAGAAGGTCATTTGCTAACTTCCTCTCTTTAGAGTCAAAAGCTCCTAATCCATTCCACCCTTTATGTTCCATAGACATAAAGTTTTTATTTGCTTTATTGGATATATCTTGATTTGACCCACGTTCTTTAAAGCTTTTGATAGCAGTATCAATTTGTTTTAGGATTTCTTCTTTACCCCCAACAAAAGGTTCTAAATGAGGCTTTATAGTGGAATCAGAAAATTCAGCTATCCAGTCAGGCCGCTCCATCATGTGGGTATCGGCATCATAGATTTGTTTTCTATGAGCGTAAGTCATTCGTCATCTCAAGATTAGGGCTAAAATTGACTGGAAGATTTAATTATCAAAATCAGCGGCTTGAGTTTTGTGAACTCCACCATAATTGGCTCCAGAGTAATGTTGACTCTTTACGACCCAGTTTCCATTTTCCCTTACCCAATTCATTGTCACCCTAGTTCGATAATCCGATGCTGTACCCCCAGCCTGGACCATACCTTCGGCATAAAATCTAACAAACACTACGTCTTCTGAAAGCTGTATAGCTTCTGGGTAAAAGATATTAGTTACTCCCCCTTGGCTAAATCTCTTCCATTGCTCAACAGAAGAAATTTGCTTAGGTTTATGAAAACTTCCATCTGAATTTGTGCCATAAGTACCAGATCTGCTCTCCAATGCCACAACTGTCACGTAATCTTCACTATTCCTTGCTTCAAAATATTTCTGCAGAGAAGCTAGAACATCTTTCTCAGATTTAAGATGCCCATCAGCACTTAAGACTGTAAAAAATAACAATCCAAAAATTAAAGTTAAGTATTTCATTTTCTCTCCTAGTTTTAAGTTTAATTGTTTAAGCTTAGCAAAAAGGAAAGATAATTACTTTTTAACAATCATTCCATTTACCAGTTCTTCAACGATAAATAAAGGGGGCTGACCTTGTTCTAATACTATTGAGTGAAAATCTTTAATATCAAAATTTTCACCTAACTTTTCTTTAGCCTTATCTCTAAGCTCCAGGATTTTAAGCATTCCAACTTTATAGCTACAGGCCTGACCGGGCCAGACTATATATCTTTCAATCTCTACTCTAACTTCAGTATCAGACATACCTGTAACATCTTTCATATAAGCCATGGCTTCTTCTCTGGTCCAGCGTTTGAAATGTATGCCGGTATCTACCACCAGTCTTACAGCTCTAAATAATTCACTTTGTAAAACACCCAATTCATCATAAGGATCCTCTGCTAATCCAGCTTCTAAAGCTAACCTTTCAGAATAAAGTGCCCAACCTTCACTAAAAGCTGAAGTGCCATACCCAAACCTTCTGTACAAAGTAAGATCTTCATTTTCTAAGTTAAGTGCAACTTGAAGGTGGTGTCCTGGAATAGCTTCATGAAAAGCTAAAGTACGCATACTGTATGTGGGTGTTTGTTTGATGTCATATAGATTGGCGTAAAAGACTCCCGGTCTACTACCATCTAAGGCTGGAGACATGTAATAGCCTCCAGCTTGATTCTTCTCAGAATACTCAGGAACTGCCCTTACCTCTACTTTAGAAGTAGGCATGTTATGAAAATAATCCTCTGCTATTTGCCAAGTCTCTTCAACAATTGAATTGTAGTCATTAACGACGGTCTCTTTTCTATCAGGAGTATCTGCATACAAGAAATTGGGGTCTTCATTTAATTTATTCATCAAATTCCCAACATTGGCCTCTTCTCCATACCCGAGATCTAAAGCTATAGCTTGCATTCGTTTAGTAATTCTATCTACCTCTGAAAGTCCTATGTCATGTATATCTTGAGCGGAATAATCTGTGGTTGTATAAACCTTGAGTCTTAAAGCATAAAATTCGTCTCCGTTAGGTAAAGACCAAACTCCGTGAAATTGGTTGGCCTGAGATCTGGTTTCTTTTATAAAGTCATATAGAAGCCTAAACCCAGGATTAACACTATTTTCTATAGATTCGTCTAATTGAGAGATGAGTTCTTTCATGTCTTCTTCTTCTAAATCTAGATCATTAATTTTTCTTATATATACCTTTCTTAAAGGATTGTCCTTTTTCGTGAAGTTGAGAAATTCATCTAACTGACGAATAACATGATCAAAAACAAATTCTGGTGGAAAGATTCCAGCCTTTTTCTGTTCATTCAAAATCTCTAGAGTTCCTCTATACGAATCATCAAACAGATCTAGTCTTTCAATATAGGCTTCAGCTTCTTTTTTATTTCTTATGGGGTGAACATCAGTCATAAATTCAACTAGATTTAAATGAATTCCACCTATTTGATTTAGGGGATAATTATGAAAAGGAAATTCCTCCTCTTCTTTTATGAAGTTATTCAAGTCAAAAACAGCTATCTTTTTGGTTATCTTCTGTTGCTCTGATAAAGACTCATCATCGTAAGAAAGAAGCATTGCTCTTGAATTTTTAGCATCAATCAAGTCTTCTTCAAGATCTTCTAGACCAGATATAGAAATTTTGGATTGATGATTTGTAACCCAATTAAATCTATCAAACATCCCTAGATAAGTTATAGACTCAGGGGAATCTAGCATTTCTAATATAAGCTCTTTAGCTAGATAGTGGTCTAAAGAAAAAGGCTTAAATAAAAATAGATTGCCTAGATAGATTACCCCTCCAAGCAAAAGTACTCCAAAAGAATAAAGGGCAATTTTTAAAAACTTTTTCATAACTTCTTTTTTTAATTTAAGGTCTTATTTGATTCTGACCATCAAATCATCAGAGTGGTTCCTTATATCCGTTTTTGCATCTGCCAACCCTGATTCAAAAAGGTCTCCAAGAGCACTGCTTTTTTTAGCGAAATCAGTGTAACTTTCATAACCGCAGTAAAAATACCATACCATTTCAGGGCCCCATGCATGTTCAGCCATGACACAGCCTTCAAAGGCTTCGTTATAAGCATCAAATAACATTTTAGCCCTATCACGCATCTCATTTATGGTTAAAAAAGGTCCGAATGAGTAAGTGGCTCTTAGAACATAAGGTGTCCTCTTCATAGCATTCCTTTCAACAATAGCAACGAGATGATCTGAATGATCTCCGTAAAGTTGGTTAGGCTCTCTAGCAGCAGGTGCATTAGAATCATTTATCTCACCAAATTGCTCCCAGGAATCAAAATAACAATACGAATAGTAAGCTCTCTCTCCTCCAAACTGATGCCTTAGAAGACCACAGTTGTAATAGCCGTTCTCCTCTAAAGTAGCAAGATTTTCTAAAATTGACCTTTCTACCCTTTGGGGTTGAGACCCAGCGGGGATGGTATAGGTAGAATTATAAGCAAAGTTGTATTCATGTTCAGATTCAGGGCTGTCAGTTTCTTCATGATGTGCAGCAAATATTGTCGTGCTTAAACCCAAGATTAAGATAGTTAAAAAGTTTTTCATTTGTATTCCTCCAGAATAGTTTTTTATCTTTTTTGACTTTACCATTTTTTATTTTTATAAAAACCCCTTTCTTTGAATTAGTAGACATAAGACTTTTGTTAAGATGTATTTCTAAACCTAAATAAAAAAACAGAGGATATAAAAATTGACTGACGATTTTTACAAAAAGAAGAGGCCTGATGGCGATGAGCACAATCCAATGAGTGAGCCTCGCTTTGCTGAAATTGCTACTTTCATGCGAGCACCTCTAGTTGAATCATTGGACAATGTGGACATTGGTCTTATTGGTGTTCCAACCGACTTGGGGGTTACAAATCGTCCAGGAGCGAGACATGGCCCAAGAGAAATTCGTAACTCTTCTAGCTTAATGCGTACTTTTAATTTAGGCATGAACATAAATCCTTATAAATTATGTCGCATAGCTGATTTAGGAGATGTTAGCTTTTCTCAGCGTTATGACCTAGATAAGCAAGTTGAAGAAATTGAATCTTTTTACCAGAAGATTATAGAAAAGAATATTTTTCCTATCAGTGCTGGAGGTGACCATTCAATCACTTACCCGATCTTAAAGGCAATAGGAAAAAAAGAACCTGTTGGAATGGTCCATGTGGATGCCCACACCGATACATGGGGGGAGATTTGGGGTTCAAAGTTTACACACGGAGCTCCATTTAAACTTGCTGTAGAAGCAGGAGTTCTTGACCCAAAGAGAACAATTCAAATTGGTATCAGAGGAGGTCAAAATTTTATGGACGGTATAGAGTTTTCCCAAGATCAAGGTATGCGTGTGGTTTTTATGGATGAATTCTCTTCTCTAGGGGTAGATAAGGTCATTGAAGAAGCAAGAAAAGTCGTAGGTGAAGGAAGAACTTATATTTCTTTTGATGTGGACGGACTTGATCCAGTTTATGCCCCCGGTACGGGAACACCTGAAGTAGGTGGAATAACAACCTTAGAAGCACAACAACTTCTAAGGGGCTTAAAGGGACTTAACTTGATAGGAGGTGATGTTGTTGAAGTAGCACCTCCATTTGATAACACTGGAAACACAGCTTTAGTGGGTGCGACCATGATGTTTGAAATCCTTTCTTTGATAGCAGATACAAATTTCGGGTAAAGATGCTTAAAAATCGCTTATCTGTTTTAGCTATTTTTCTTACTTTTATACTCTTTTTTGTACAACACTTCACCACGCAACCCCCTAGTCCAAAGGGATTAGACACCCCAGAGAATCAATTCTCTGCTGTAAGGGCTCACAACATTTTGAAATCTCTTCTTAGAGAAAATAAGCCACATCCTGTTGGTTCAGATCTGAATAGAGCTATTAAAGAGAGATTAAAAGACGAATTGGATAAGCTTGGAATACAGCATCAAGAACAGAAAACTTGGGCTTGTGCTTCAAGATTTGCAAGCTGTGCCGAAGTAGAGAACCTAATAGGGATTATACCTGGTAAAACTGACCTACCTTATTTGGCTATTATGGCCCATTACGATTCGGTTCCTATGGCACCAGGTGCTGGGGATGATGGAGCTGGGGTAGTAGCAATACTCGAAACCGCTAGAGCTCTAAAACTAGAAGCGCCTTATAAACATCCAATTATGCTAATCCTCACAGATGCTGAGGAAAATGGTCTTATAGGTGCAGAGGCTTTTTTTAAACAGCACCCTTTAGCGAAGGAAGTGGGTATTGTTCTCAATATTGAAGGCAGCGGATCTTCTGGAAGCAGCATGGTACTGAGAACTTCAGATAGTAATGAGCTTTTAATAAAAAGTTATTCAAGCGAAAACACAAGTCCTTATGGATTCTCTTTTATTAAAGAAATTTTTAAGAGGATGCCTAATGACACGGATTTTAGTGTTGTTAAAAGAGCTAAAATATCAGGCATAGATTTTGCTTTTGCTGGTGAAAGGAATCATTACCACACTCCAAATGATACTGTGGAAAATATTGATCTCAGAACTATCCAGCACCATGGAGAAAATATCTTACCTTTATCTAGAAAATTAGCTTCTCTGGATTGGCAGAACATGGGAGATGAATTTGTTTACGGAGGAGAAATATATGGTATTTGGACTCAGTGGAAATCTAGTTACAGTCTGTTTATTTGTATCTTCTCAGCCCTCTTATTGATTACAACTCTTATTAGGTCAAACACCAATATAAAGAAAACAGCGTTGGGAGTAGTATTTTCTCCATTAACTTTATTAACAACAATATTGTCTGGTGTTACGGGATTCTATCTGTTGTCCTTCCTTTCAGGAAACGTAATTAGTTGGCCTGGTATAGATTGGCCTTATCGTCTGTTATTAATAGGTACGACAAGCATAGGTGCACTGATAGGAACTGCAATTAGTAGAAAGTTTGTAAATCAAAATGAGATGGTATTTGGTTCTTGGTTCTTTTGGCTCATATTGACTTTAACTATCACTATTTTCTTACCGGATGCTGCCAATGTATTTATTCTTCCGCTAACCTTTGCCAGCATATTATTATTCCTTGCAACTTTCTTAAAAGAAGAGAACCGACCAATATTCTTACTTTTGACCCTAGTAGTTACGCTCCCATTAACCTTAGGACTTATATTTTCTTTAGAACAAAGCCAAGGTTATAAGTTAGTTTGGGCAGTATTACCTTTTGTAGGTCTGTATGCTCTAATAATCTCGCCTTTCTTATATTCTCTAAATATTAAGTCTTCTATCTCCTATGTTGGG